>CESO01078430.1_pt1 | contig 24888 bp, 5 predicted proteins | sample 356341 | NCBI WGS metagenome assembly CESO01 (sample SAMEA2621812, study PRJEB7988) | marine metagenome | biome: marine biome (ENVO:00000447); feature: deep chlorophyll maximum layer (ENVO:xxxxxxxx); material: "saline water (ENVO:00002010), including plankton (ENVO:xxxxxxxx)" | depth 35 m | reverse complement strand
ACTGGTGGAACAACACCAAGTAATGTAAACAATGTTGTCCAACTTTATTCAAATAAAAACGCTTTTGCCGCTTTGTCTTCAGATGGAACGGTAAAAAGTTGGGGTTCTTTAAATAGCACTACACCTCCAACTGATAATAAATTTGTTGATATATTTAGCACTGATACTGCTTTTGCTGGATTGAAATCAGACGGTACAGTAAAATGTTGGGGTAGCGCTGATAGCGCACAAAATACACCACCTATTGGTTTGACCAACGTTTCTGTTATTTTCAGTAACCAGACCGCATTTGCTGCGTTATTAGGTGATGGTACAGTAAAATGTTGGGGTAATACAACGAATGGTGGTACAACACCAACGGATATAAGCAATGTTGATTCGATTTATTGTACAAATTCAGCATTTACAGCACTTTTAAATGATGGAAATATTGTATGTTGGGGTGATTCAACTAATGGTGGGACAAAACCAACAAACAGTGATAATATAGTTTCAGCAGAAACACCTATTAATGTAACATGTGACGCATCTGGGAATTTTATTTTTCAAGATATTTCATCCACTGAATTAAATTTATCATTTAGAACAAATCATTCAAATACTGACGACATAAAAACTGGGTTAGGATTTATATCAGGTTCCTCAATTTATTTTAAAGAAAGAGGACATGATTCCGTAAATTCAACATATGGAAAAGTATTTGTTTCTGAAATTGAATTTGATACTGATGTTAAAAATCACACATTTGTATTTAAAACATTTCCATATAAAACAATAAATAACAACACCCAAATATATATAGGATTTATATGCGATGATGGTAATAATTATACAACATATGGAAATAAATATCCCACTGGTATATTTACGTCGCAATCAAACAAAAATCCATATATTTATTTAAATAATCCTTCTTGGATATATTCAGGACAGCATGAATTAACATTTACTTTAGCAGATAATGAATTAACAGTTACTGGTGGTAGTGATATAACCATAAGCAACGGAACTAATATGGATGGTGGAAAATATAGACTTGTTATTCAAGTAACTACTGGTATGTTACAACTAAAAAATGCTTTCTCAACACCATATCCAAAATTCGAATATGGTAAAAAATATATATTTGACCAGTCAGATTCTTCAAATGTGGGAAACACGTTGAAATTTAGTTCTTCTGATATAAGTGGTCTAGAATATGAGAAAAGTAAATGTTTTGGAACCCCAGGAAATGTTGGAGCATATACAGAATTATACTTAACCGATGATAATATTCAACAATTATATACATACAGTAATGAGAATGGGTTCACAAGTGGAAAAAAACATAAAGTTATTCAATTTGATGTAAAACGAATTGTTGTTACAGTTGTAAATGATGGTGGAAATAAATTTGTATTTGATGGTGACCAAAATACAAAGCCTACGTTGAACCATAATACTTTATACATTTTTGACGTAAGTGATAGCTCAAATACTGGACATCCATTATCATTCAGTAAAAATTCATCAAATTTACAAGATTATAATGTAAATAGAACAGGAACAGAAGGCTCAGAGAATGCTATAGTAACATTTAAAAATAACGATGTAAATAATAGCAATTTTTACGTATTCTGTAAAACACATGGTTTAGATATGGGTAGTTATTATAACCCATTAAATATAACTAATATTACAAAAGAAAATATAGGTGATTTTGAAAAAATTTTTTCCACTCAAAAAGCTTTTGCTGGACTTAAAAAAAACGGAAAAATAATTACTTGGGGTGATTCATCATGCGGTGGTTCTTTTCCGGGAGAAACAAATTTTCCTCCTAATTTGACAAATAAATATGAATATGACATAACAGATGTTGTTAAGATTGGAAAAAGTAATACTTTTACAGCAATAAATATTAACGATGGATTAATTCAATCACTATTTAATTTAAATAGTAATAACAATCTTTCATATATATACTCAGATGAAGATAGGAATAAATTAACTTATGATATATCCAAAATTGTATTTACAAAAGATGATTTTGGGGTTTTAACAAAAAGTGGTATGGTTATTTCATTTGGCAATTCAAGTGGTTCTCATCCAGAAAGTGTACAACATAGAATAAATAGTAATTGTATTGATATTGTTTCCAATGAAAGAGGATTTTGTGTTTTAAAAAATGATGGTACTGTAGTAACGTGGGGGTCATCAAAAGGTGGTGGTGTTGATAGCGATATATTTAATTTAACAAATGTTAAAAAAGTTGTTGCTACGCAATTTTCATTCGCAGCTTTAAAAAATGATGGTTCTGTACAATCTTGGGGATATCATGTGCGATTTCACAACAACAATTCTGGTTGGAACGTTTACGGTGAAGCTTGGGATACAAGTGAGGTAGCCGATGATATAAAAAGTGGTGTTATCGATATCTATAGTAATACCTATAATTTTGTTGCTATTAAAGATGATGGGACTTTAAATAACACATATAAAGTAATTACTTGGGGAAATTCAAATGCTTCAACTAGCAATTCTGGGATTAGGAATCATGATTATATTGTCGATACTTCTTTACTGGAATCTGGAGTAAAAAAAGTTGTCCTTTCTATGTACTCAGGTGTTATTTTAAAGGCAAATAATAACGCATACGTATGGGGCGATATTTCACAACGCGTGGCTCAATTAACACCGCCAAGTGCTCAAGAAAAATTAGCCTCTCTGATAAATGTTAAAGAAATTCGCTGCGCAGAACAAGCCATCGCTTTTTTGAAATATGATGGGAGTGTTGTAAGTTGGGGGGGACAAGGCGGAGATTACGGTGGAAAAGTAAATGATTCTACATACGGTGTTAGAAATTATTCCGGAACAGTTGATGCAACAGTTCTTGATTCAAATATTGTTCAACTATATAGCAATGGTTACGCTTTTTGCGCTTTATCAAATGACGGAAAGGTATATTGTTGGGGGAGTAGTTCTTATGGCGGTAATCCACACCATGGTTCACATGGGTTACCTTCCCATTTTGATATTAATAATGATTTAAAAGATATTGTTAAAGTTACAGGGTTATATGATATTAATGATTGGAATAGAAAACCTCATTATGGTGGTTTCGCGGCTTTAAAAAAAGATGGTCAGATTGTCTATTGGGGGTATAATTCTAGTAGTATTACTGGTGCTAGAATTAATGATATTTCAAAAAATTCTTTTGTTGATATTATTGAATATAACTATTCTGGATATAACAACTATTTTGCTTTACATAGTGATGGTACAATACATAGTTTCGGTTACAATGACAATGCGAGGAACTCACCTTATTTTAGACATAGTGATAAACACGATATTTTACAAGATAGTGCTCATTTCCAAACATTTGTGCCCGGTACATTTAAAGCACCAAAAGTTGTTGTTAGGTGGGACATGGAAAGAGTAGATAAGTATATAGAGCCCACAACTAAGAAAAACTCTAACTTTGTTAATGTATTTTCTACAGATAAAGCATTTGCCGGATTAAAAAAAGATGGAACAATCATTGTGTGGGGCAATGATTCTTATGGTGGAAAACAATCTGACATAACAGGTCAATATAATGCGCAATATATATTTTCAAATTCACGTTCTTTTACAGCCGTAAAACAAGATAATACCATGTGTGTCTGGGGAGGAAGAGGGTATGGTGTATTAGAAGCAACAACCACTGATATTAATATTTCAAGTAATTTACAAGAAATAAACAGTTATATTGAACCTTATCGTAAAAGTAATTTACTTGCTATGTTTAATGTTCATGCTGATACAAGGAAAATATTAGAAGAAAGTTATAATTCTAACGATAGTGCCAATATTATTTTAAATACAGATGGTACAGCAACAACTTGGGGAAACACTACACATGGTGGTGTAAGTAGCAACTTAACATTAACAAATGTAAAAGAAGTTGTAACTGGTGGTAAAAATATGAGTGTATTGAAATCCGATGGAACATTGGCTACGTGGTCTAATAATACTGACCAGAGCACAACAGCTACAAATGTTAAAAAGGTTGTTTCTGGGTTGAGCGGCAATGTTATTGCTTTGAAAGCCGATGGTACCGTGGAATATTGGGACCCTGATTTGGCAAATTGGACTTTAGCAAGTAATATTGATACAGCCAAGCTGTCCGATTTAAGCGGTGTTGTCGATGTATTCGCGTTTGATAATACTTTCGCAGCATTAGACAAAGACGATGCTTTAACCGTTTGGGGACATAGAGAATCAACAAGTTATTCAGAATTAGCAAAACATACATGGGCAGGAACACGGAGAACTATTTCTGATTCTGATGGTGATGTGTTAGTTACAGTTGCAGAAAGTTGGGGAGTAAAGATTTATTATAAGAATCACGGTGGTTTAAATAATTGGGGATATCGGAAACAGATATACAGTGCTGAGACGAGTGCCACAGTTTCTATTGAAGGTGATTATTTGGTAGTTGGTTTTGCCCTGGGAAAAATATATGATGAAAATGGTGTTAAAATCAATGATGGATATATTAAAATATTTAAAAAAGATCAGGGCGGTAGTAATAATTGGGGTGAATTAAAACAAATAGATGATCCTGTCACAGATACCAATTATTATGGAGCCGAAGTTTTAATAAAAGATGATTATATTTTTGTTGGGGCATGGAAAGATAACTCCAAAGGCGCTGTATATATATATCAAAAAAATGAAGGTGGTGCTGATAACTGGGGACAAATAAAAAAATTAACAGCGAGTGATGCGGGCAACGCAGACCGTTTTGGGCATACTATAGATTATGATAGTAATAATTTAGTTATCGCAGCTCCTTTTTGGGATAGTTCAGTAGGCGCGGCTTATATATTTGGAAAGGATTATGACCCACTTACACCAAATGATGTTAGTGCAAATGCGTGGGGACAAATAAAAATACTCAAGGATCCAAATAGTGACACCACTGGATATTTTGGTGATACTGAATCTATCGTAGTAAAAGGTGAATATATTTATTTTCCACAAACAAGGTATAATACTAGAGAAGGTTGTGTATATATATTTAAAAAAAACTATGACCCATCATCAAATGATATTAGCAATAATGCTTGGGGGTTAGTTAAGACACTTGAACCAGATACACCGTTATCTGGACAATGGTTCGGGTCTTCTATTAGTATGTATGATAATACACTTGCTGTGGGCGCATGGTACAACAGCGATATTTCATCTAATGCTGGAGCTGTTTATATATTTGAACATGATGGAAATGATAATTGGACGCAAAAAAATAAAATAACAGATGTTAGTGGACAAATGGGTGACAATTTTGGTCGTTATGTAAAAATAACAAATAATTTTCTTTTTGTAAATTTATCACCGACTCCAACTACAAATACAATAATTTATAGTATTGTAAGACCTGCCGCCGGGTTACTAACAAATATTTCTTCAAAAGCAGCACAATTATCGTCTGGTGTTAAAGAAGTCATAGCAAATAGTAAAGTGCTAATTGCTCTCAAATATGATGGAACAGTTGTTACACAGGGTGACAGTACATTGGGTGGAGATATTAGCAATAGTGATGATCAATATAAATTATATGGCGGAACTGCGGATAATATAGCAAATGTTTATTTGAATAACAAATTTGCTTTGGCATTAAAAAAAGATAGAACGTGCGTCTATTGGGGAGATATTTCAAGAAATACAACATTGTTTAATACAGATATTTCGGCTTTTACAAACATTAGGGATATTGTTTATTCCAATGATGTTGTAATTGGATTAAAATATGATGGAACGATAGTTGGGTTAGGAGAGAAAAGTAAAGGTGGTAGTCCATTATCAACAATAAAAAATATTAGCAATGTTTTTGCGACTACAAATAATGGTTTCACAGCATTGAAAACAGACGGTAGTTTTGTAGTTTGGGGGGATACAAGCTATGGCGGACAACTTTAGATAAAATAATATAATATATAATATTTTATAATTATATATTAAATAATGTCAGAAACAAAACATATTTATTCGAATGACGGAGCATTCTGCGCATTAAAATCCGACGGAACTGTACAAGCTTGGGGTCACATTGATTATGGGGCGACAGTGCCCGCAGATATTAGCAATGTAAAAGATATTTTTTGTTCAAGTAAATCATTCACCGCTTTAACAAGAAACAATTCTCTTATTACTTGGGGAAACGATAACGACGGTAGTGGAAATATTATTCAAAATGCGAATTTAGTTAAAAGACTACAATCAAAACGATTATATGGCAACAATGTCATTTCTACTGTCAAAAATAATAATTTAGATATGACTAATAATTATAAATTTAATAATGGTAATTATGAAAGACCAATTACGCAAGTTTTAAGTAAAAATGATTATAATTTTACAAAAAGTTTTTCAGAAACAATATTAGATAAAATTAATAATATAACTGTTAAAAATGGTGAAATAATAGATGATGATTTACCAACTATGGTAATAGAAACCGAAAAAAAAAGACATGAATTAATTGATACCATATTCACTAATATAGCCGACGTAAGTTTTAATATTAGTACCAAAAAAATTGGAATGGAGCTTAAACTATCAAAATCTAAAACAAAGATATTACACTCTTCACAGACTATGAATCTTACTAGTTCAGGTAATGATTTAACATCAGAACATTCAGTATATAGTAATATTTCAGATTTGAGTGATAATGTTACTGTTAATATGGAAAATAATGTTTCATTTAAGGTAACAAGAACAACTGTAAAAAGTGCTGTAGGTAAATATAATATAGAAGTATTATCAGGAAAAATGGTTGTTTATGGTAGACATTACGGTACTATTCAATCTTTGCCTTATTCTCCTGATAACTGGATAAATACAACAACTACCGGAATGCAAAGTGGATATAACCCTGTAAATTACACTGGTTATCCCGTTTTTTACAATAATAATATGTATTTCTATGGTAGACGACAAAGCTCTACCAATTATTCTGAAATGTGGAAATTAAATTTAACCACGAATACTTGGAGTAAATTAACAACAACTGGTACAATAGCTTCCACGCAGGGACATTCCATGATATTATATAATGATTGTTTCTATATATTTGGTGGTAAAGATGCCTCAAATTGGACAAATAATACATATAAATTTGATTTATCTACAAATATTTTTTCGCAAATTACTACTTCTGGAACGGCACCCGGTATAAGATATCAACATGCCGTATGTTTAAACGGTACCGATATGATTATTAGTGGTGGACATAATCAAACCACTCATCTAAAATCTACATTTAAATTAGATTTAACAACAAATGCTTGGTCTGAAATATCAACAACTAATTCGGATGTAGCAAACAGAAATGGACATACAATATTTATGTATAATTCAAAACTTTATATGATAGGGGGCAACAGCCCCGATAGCGATGGCAACGGTGGATATATTCGTGACAATCTTTATAGTTTAAATTTAACAACAAATGCTTGGAGTCAAATAACAACAACGGGTTCTTTTACTGGTTCATACTATCCATCTATAAATTTAGTTGATAATGATGTTTATATACTGGGTGGTTGGACTCCTACGGTTACAAGTGGATTAAATAAATTTTATAAATTAGATCTTACCACTAACACATTCACAGAACCTGCGATTACAGGGAAACCAAGCGCTGATTGGGCTATGTTATCCGTTTATAATAATTATAAAATATATTATCAGGGAGGAACTGGTGGAAATAATAAATTATATACCTTAAATTTCGCAGGTGGTATAAGTAGTACAACAACACTGGGACCTTATGAAGATGATGACGAAATTTACATAAATAAAGATAAGTTTTTCTTCGGTGGTTTTGGATGTAGCGAATTAAATAAAGCATCTTCTGATGATTCAAAATTATATTTGTGCGTTGTAACGGCGTCGCAGGGTATCGGAGTATTATTCCAAGATGGTTCCGTAAAATGTATTGGTAGAGATTATTATAATACTTCTGGAAAAAACGTAGATAGCAATGTTACTAAGTTGGTCGCTTCTACACATCACTTTATAGCTTTAAAGAGTGACGGGAGTTGTGTTATATGGGGGTCATCCGGAACTAGCGACATGATTGATAAAAAATTTCGAATTCAATATAGAGATACAGTAACATCTTCAAATATATCAATAAAATTTGATTATACAAAATTACTAGAAAGCGATTGTATTGATATTTTTTCAATCAACGATACAGGTTCTGATGGTACAGTATTTATAAAAAAAAGTGATGGTAGTATTGTAATTTTGGGTTATGGTCATCAAGGAAGTTCTCCGGGATATTATATTAACTCTGATATAATACCACCCGGTACAAAATATAATGGTGGAACTGGTAAAGTAAAAGCGGAATTTTATGGTTCTAAATTCCTAGGATTATCAGAAATACAATACACTTCAACAGATATGTCATATTGGAAAGGCGCTTCCATTAACTATAAAGGTAATATTGTAACGTGGGGTGGAAGAGGTGATGTTGGCACTTATTATACTCATGGGAATTATGGGGAAAATGTCACGCATTGGGAATATGGTATAGCAGGTGAAAGACGTTCTACAATTACAAATGAACTTCAAAATAAAGAACAAAACTTAACATATAATACATTGCGCCCTACATCTAAAATAATTTTAGCCACCATGTATTGTGTTGCTATATTTAATAACGGCTCCATCGGTTTATGGGGTTCAGGACATCACGCTTGGGGTTATAATACTGATAATACCATCAATACATCTAGCGATTTAACAATAAATGTGTGGAATGAAATACAAAAACGTGTTTTTGTTGATGGTTTAGATAGTTATGATAATTGCGCATTATTAGATGCTTCGGGTGGTGTTATTATATTTGGAAATGGTTGTGGTTCAGCATTTTATAATGGTGCTCCAAATCATTTAGGTAACGATATAAGCGCAAATGTAATAAAAATGTTAAGTAATAATTATGGTGGTTTTGCCTTTTTAAGAAGCGATAATGTTGCTGTTATTTGGAGAGAAGATAGTTATACTGAAAGTATTTCGATACCAGATAAATTTAGTTCAACCATGACAAAAAAAGGAGATGGTTCTGTTCAAGAAAGATTATTATTTCCAAATATTGTAGATATATTTAACGCAGGTTACTGTGATTTTTTCTTAAAAACAAATACAGGTGAAGGATTTCTAATAAATTGTCAAAAAGGTACTGGTGGATATATTCGGGATGTTGGTATTACAGTGGGTGGTTCTATATCTGCTATAAAACGTGTATACACTAATGGAAATGCTACGTGTATTTTGAAAGAAGATAATACATTGGTTCAATTTTATGGTTCAAAAGAAAGTTATATGAAATTTGGTCATACACAATATGATCATCATTATCAATTGGCTATGATTGGCGCAGATTATAATCATTTTGATTGGGGTATTAATGGAATATGGAATGGTGGTAATGGAAAAGGAGGGTGCGTGTTTAATGGGGATGGTTCAGAACAAGTTTTAAAAAATGTTAAACAAATAATACCGATTAGTTGTAACACCTCTGGAATTCCTACTGGACAGAGTTCCGTTGGACTGGGCGGCTTTATTGCCATAATAGATAATGGTGACGATACTCAATCTTTGGTTATGTGGGGAAATACAACTTTTTCCCATAAATATATAGACCGTACCTCGGGTGGCACTACAAGAACGTATAATGTAGGTGGTGTTATATCATACCCTGTGGTTAAATCGAACTTTACAAATAAGGTTTTTTCGAATCAAATAATTAGCATTAGAAACTCAACCGAGGCCGCTAGAAATAAAACAATTTTTAATCAATATGTTGGTATGTACGAAAATAATTTAAAATATGGTGCGAATTGTGAAATAATTAAATTAACAGTCGAAAATGATAAATTTGTTTTTAATAACGACACTAGCGCATTCACTTTTGAAATGGGTAAAACATATATTTTCGATACAAGTGATAGTTCGAATATAAATTATCGTTTGAAAGTATGTGGTACATTAAATACGAATGATACCAAGACAAGTGTCCAATTTTTAACACCCGGTGAAAAAAACTCATTCATCAGATATATAAAAATGACAAAACACACCTACATTTATTGTGACATTAATGGTATTTCAATGGGAAGTCATTATAATTCCGCAACCGACGCAGCTGAATTAACCGCTTTATCAACTGTTTATGGTGATAATACTGAAAAAAATTTAATTTCAACATACACTTCAATCCCAGATACAAATATTATACAAGATGCCAGTTTTAATTCAATCACATTAGATACAGATGATAAGATAAAGGCTGTAATGGAAGCATTATTTACTGTACAGCCTGAGAATCATTTTATTACAAAGAAAGACATTTTTGGTTACACCAAAAGTACATTGGGTATTGCTAGTCCTTTATTATACGCAAATAAAATGAAAATCATTAATAGTACTTCTGTAAATAGGGGTATAAGTATTTCGGGTGAAACAGTATGGTCTGGTGCTGTTGATTTAGGTAATGTTTCATACGATGAATGTATATATATAAATATGAGAGATTTGAATGATAACGTATCTTTATGTTTAGGAGGTTCTGAATATGGTTATTCTACTGATTTTTCATCTGTAACAGAGTCTTTAGTAAAGCCCGGTGTTGAATTTATTCTAAAAAGAACAACAGCTCATGATGCTTCTGCCAGATATACAATTGAATTTATATCAACCTTCAATACCGTTTACACAAACGCAAGTAACTTTAATGCTTCTAATAATACAGGATATTTTGAAGAAAATGATTTAATTGATGTTTTTGGCACTGAAATAACTTTTACAGAAAATGGTTTAATTACAAAAGGGTCTGCCAAAAAATATACAGTAATAACAACAACTGTTGATGGCAATAATAAATTTGTATTTAATGGCGATTCTACAACAATACCTGTATTAGAATATGATAAAAATTATAAATTTGATGTAAGCGATAGTTCAAATACTGATTATATCTTAAAATTTAGTAAAACAAACGCCACTGATGAGTATAATACAAAAAATTACGGAACACCCGGTACAGCTGGCGCTTACGTAACATTTACCCCGGGTGCTTTCAGTGAAGTATATGTTTTTTGTTCAACAAATGGATTAAATATGGGATCATTATATAATCCAATGTCATTGAACAACGGAATTTCGAAAACTAATTTAGAAAATATTGAGGCAGATACAATAGATAATAATATTACATTGCCCACTGGCTTCTATGGTGGTTTAACTGGGGTTGATAATTTAGCAAAAGAAGGACAAAAAAGAAGGCGTCGCCACCAATTTTTACGCACAATTTTTGCTTCAAATCAAGATAATTCTACACTTGAAACAAGTAAAACTAATTTAGGTTTCGACTCATCCTATAAGAAAAACACATATAAAGTATTTAATCCAAAAACTCTGGGTGGAAATGTAACTATTAATATGAATAGCGATAATGAATTAGATAATACTACTGGTTTTTATTCGCCTTTGGAAGATGGTGACCATGCTTTAATTACAAACACGGATGGTGATGTTACACTTAAAGTGACAAGAACTTCTAGCGATTCTGCTGGAAATGGTATTTACTATGTTGAAAACAACGATAGCACTGGAGAATTATTTATCACTGAAACAAACAGTTTAACATATAAAAATAGTTCTAGTCCCGCAGGACCATTTAAAGATGGTGATACAGCTACGATAAATTTCATGGAACTTGTTTTTGGTGGCATTGGCGATGGTAGTAGCACTAATTCTTCCGAAAAACCAGGACCTACTACACATACACCACAATTCGAAAATTTTTCAATGATTCCTATATTTGGTACTCCTAATAGAAACGGTTTCTTTGGTATAGATAATGATGGGGATTTATATAGTTGGGGTACGGAAAATACTGGAGATTTAGTACCGGGTGATCCAGATACTGATAATACTAGAAAAGAATATAATAGAATTAGTGATCTTTCTTTTTGCGTTATTAGTAATCATGGTTCGTCTTATGAATTATTATACGTAACAACAGGTGAAGGAAGACCAAAGACCCATAGATTAGTTAATAGCAATTCCTCTAATTATAGAATTAATTCAGTAACAAGATCACGCACCGATGGGTGGAATTATTGGTATAATGGGGATGTTTCTTCAAATGATTTTACAGATTTAAGCGGTATTGTGGGCATTTATCCAAATCGCTCTAAAAATCGCTGGGATCAAACCGGGCTGTGTGCTGTTCTATTAAGAGATAATGGTACCATAGCTTTTTGGTGTAAAGTATCGCCCCCTTATATGCACACAGATACTACCAACGATTTTGCTCAACAGACTACTAATTTAAACAATGATTATAATAAAAAAACCTTTTATGGACCTGCTGCTGAATGCTTGTTTAATGAAAACCATTCAAATTTTTCTAAAATTGTTAAAATTTCCATTACATATGGTAGTTTTCTTTTTTTAAGAGAAGATGGTAAAATAGCCTTAGTTCGATGCAATAAAACAAATGGTGTCGACCATACCTTATATTGGCAGGGTCCAAGTAATACAGATAATATAGACACATGTTCGTTAAATAACACTTTAACAGATGATGGTACTGATGGTAATCCTATGAAAATATTTGGAAATGTTGTTGATATCGGTTCTAGAGGAAATACTGTAAATGATGGAGCGTTGTGGTTTTTAAATGATAAAGGTCAAGCTTTTATGTTTGTCCAAGCGAGTAGTAATAGAGACTATGGATTACACCAATCGCTATCTTATGATATGACTAGTCAATACTTTAAAAAAACAGTTAAAATTTTAACATGGCAGAATAATCATTTACAAATTTTTGAAGATGGAACAACAGCTATTCCATATAAAGCGTATTACGGTGAGAATAATCAACAACTAGATAAAGCTAATCCTAGACAAATACGAAACACCGGTGGAATGGCTCTCCCAGCGAATAGAGATGTTTTTGATGGTACAGTTGCTATGACCGAGGGGAATCATAAATTATATTATGCTAATTCAAAATCACCACGTATTAAAAAATATTATGGACCTTTACTTTTATTACAAGACAATACTGTATCTCCGGGGAGAACATTAAACGGTCATCATGCTAATTGGAATCATTCTACTTACGGAATTTATGGAACTGGTAATGGATATCCCGCTAATACTGAACCATACGGCGATTTATCCAATGTTAAATCACTACATTGGGGTCAAGTAGGATATTCTTGGGCTGCTCTATTACATGATAATACTGTTTTGACATGGGGTTACACTGGAACAAATTATTTCTCAAATTCGTATGATGTATCTAATCAATTAATAAATGTTAAAAAGATAGTAACAAGTAATTTTGCTGCGGCAGCCTTAAAAAATGATGGCAGTGTTGTCGTTTGGGGTAAAACTGACAGTGGTGGTGAATTTGATGTGAATACTGCTGGTACTACAAGTACAATGAGCGATAATACATTAGATTCCGGTGTTTTAGATGTTTTTGCAACTGAAGAAGGATTTACTGCTGTAAAATCAGACGGTATTATCATATGGGGGAAATATAAAGATAATTATGACGACACCGATGACCTCACGTGGACCACCGATACAGATTATATAATGCGAGCGGATTCACTAAATTCAATTCAACAAAACAATGCTCATTCTTCGAATCGTAATGATATGAATCATATTGTTCATTTCCCAAAATACTCAACATCAACAGAACAAGACACCATTGCCAGTGATTTATTAACAGCTGGTGTTTCACAAACTGACGTAGATACGATGTTATCCTATCCTAAATATTTAACCAAATTAGACTATTTTTATATTCCAACCACTTGTTTCTCATCTGGGGATAAAGATGTTATTAGAGGTTTAATTATCGATTTAATATTTTCAATGAATAAGAAAAAAGATAAATTTGACCATGATGTCGTAAAGTTATCATTAGATACTAAAATTAAAAAGGACAACGTTACCGTGTTTAAGCCTAATCTAGGTATAATTGATTTATTAAATTATAAATATCATTACAAATCATTCTATGTTCATTTAAAAGAAAATGATACTATTAATTTTAAATCTTTTGATGACCTTATTTTTCGAATTACAAAGGGTGCTAGCGATTATACCATTACAAAATTGAGTGGTTCTGTAGATTTATCTTTAAATGTATTAGGTCCTTATAGTGAAGGCTCTTCTGTTACAGTAAATGGTAAAAAAATTAAATTTGTTCTTGGTGTAGCTGATGGCGATGAAATACCTGAACAAATATATAACTGTGTTGAAACTAATTGGAGCTCCGCCGCATATTTAGATAAAAGTATTGGTAGAGTTATTACTTGGGGAAAACAAGAAACAGGTGGATATTCGCACGATGATTTTCATAATACCGGGCGTGATGTAGTAACTTCTTATAATAGCGCTGGTTCTACTTTATCTTATGGTGTTGTAAGTATAGTTTCTAGTTCACAAGCATTTGCCGCTCTTAAAGACAATGGTTCTGTCATTGTTTGGGGAAAAAATAGTTATGGTGGGGACTTATTAAACAGCACATACGCTGGTTCTGGTTTAGCTGATTTATTAACATCCAATGTCTCAAGTATCCATGGTTCATATTACGGTTTTGGTGCGTTAAAATCTAACGGTGATTTTTACTGTTGGGGGAGTACAACTTATTTTGGAACTAGTGGTAGAAAAACATATCCTAGTAATCAATTTCCAGTTAAAAATGTAGAAAAGGTATTTCCTGCATTATATGGTTTTGTTCTTGTTAAAACAGATGGTTCGTTATCTGGTATTGGTAGTAGCGTTCTTGGTCACGACCCTACATTTCTATCAAATTCATCAACATATGAAATAAATGATTTCACACTGAACCAATTTACAAGCGATGATTCCTTACAAAATGTAAAAAATATATACACCAGTAGAGATTCTCATGTCGCAATTTTAAATGATGTTTGTGGTAATAAAATTAAGTTATTTGGAAATAATTCAAATTATATAGTAAAAGGTAAAATTTTTTCAAACGAGTTTAAAACAAGAAAGTGGAAAAATGTTGTTGTTGGAAATAATAATAACTTTGCTGCTATAGATGTGTCTGGTGGAGTCATAGCATGGGGTCATAACAATATTGTAAATGGTACATTGGGTAATCCAACAAGTGGTCAATGGATGGATATTAGTGGTGATGTTAGTGCTAACGTTGTGAGAGTTGTCGCAAATAAATGGGCTTGGATGTGTCTAAGAAATGACAATGTATTGGTTAGTATCGATGGTGGCGATAGAGGTACTGGATATAAATGTTATGATTTTGAAAATACAGATAATAGTTACAAAAAACCACCTTCAGAATATATTATAAGTAAATATAAATTACGGAATATTAAAGATATTTTTGCTTCGCAATATGGATTTGGTGCTATTGATATTTCAGATAATATTGTATGTTGGGGTTATAGTACAAGTAAATATGTTAATGAAGTCCCGCATGGTTATACAGATAAAATCCATGGTGGAGATTTATCAGGTAATGATATAAGTAAAAATAGACCAGTTGCTCTTTTTAGTAATGGATTTAATTGGTGTTGTTTGAAAGAAGACGACACAATTGTAACGTGGGATAGATATAATGGAAATGACCATGACCATGGTTCCAATCATATGAGTACTTCATATGGTGTTAATTCAACTAGATGGGGTGGCAACGGAACAGCAGTAGATGGAAATGCTGGGGGTGTAAGAAATGACGACGGTAATATTAAAATTACAGGAAATGTTAAAAATATTATCCCTTTTAATACATATGATTCCAACTACAGAGGATATATAGCTATACAAGAAGATTCTTCTAGTAACCAATTTTGTGTTGGATGGGGTGGTTCTAGTGGAGAACGAGAAACATCTTCAACACCATCTACTACACAAAGAAGTTTCAGACATATTGTTGATTATCTTACATCTCATGGTGTTTACCAAATTGGCGTAAAAAATAATGGATTAGTAGTGGATGACAGGTGGCCATGGTTAAGGTCAAATATAGCGAACTTACACGAATATGATGAGGGCACACAAACATTAACTGGTGATGATACTGGATTTGGAAAACCAATAACCTTGGTTGAAACATATGACGTTGGCAACATTGAAGCTGATGCGTCTAATAGTGGTGTTGATATTTCAGCTATCCAACAGCTTAAAGAAAATAAACTTAACACAGATGTTGATGAAACTAGTGAATCAATGCCCACTGAAAATTCTGTTGTTTCTGGTACATTGAAAACCGATGGTAAAACACCAAGAGAAATCAGAAAACAGCGAAAAAATATATTGAAATTAGCTTTCGCAAATAATCCTACGCGTACTAAATTTAAGATTGATTCTGGTACGCTCGGATTTTCATCAACTACAACCAAAAGAAAGAAATCGTCTTATGTTGTTTATAAAGTCAGTTTTGGAAAAGTTACCATTGATTTAAAAGAAGATAAAACACTAAATGACAATACTGGTTTTTTTGTTCCGTTGGAAGCCGGTAATGAAGCCACCATTAAAAATAATATTGGGGACTTTAAAATTACTCAATCAGAAGAAAATTTTGAAGATGGTAGTGATAAATTTTTCGTTGAAGGTGTTGGGGGTACTGTTTCTAGAATTGTTAACTATGATTCCACTACATACGATGATAAATCTTCTCCACAAGGTCCATTTAAAGAAGGTGATTCAGCTACAATTAACGGTGTACACATTGATTTCGGTAGTATTTCAGAAGGTACTGGTAATTACAGTTTTGGTGACCCTTATATTAAACCTATTTTCGGTGGAATTAGCAAACTTCCCGACGAAAAAGCCTACTATAGATTATTTGAAGGTAAAGACTTATTCATCAACTGTTATGTTAATAAAATTAGTCCCGAAAAACAAGAATATATGGAAAAATGGTTTTACAATAAAACAGGGTACGATTCAAAACTTTTCGGTTTTGTTACTTCCGGTTTCTTTTACAATGAAATTTTCATTTCTAGTGAAAATAAAACAATGTTCCTTGATTTTGAAAAAGCTATCATTGATATGGATAGTGAAGATATTGATTACTTTAAAATCGAAAATAATTATGAAAGAGAAAAAGACAATAAATACCTTCTCAATGCCAAATGTAATAAGTATTCTATTTCTTGGCCACACGAAACATATAATAATATTAAATTTATTGTTAAGATTTATGAGAACCCACAGATAGACAATGCTATTAGCATTGAAGTTGAATCAAATGTTTCTAATTGTAAGGGTCTTTTGGTTAGAAATTATAAACCCAACTTGATGAAGATTAAAGATGTCAAAACACTTAAATGTAAAAAACTTAATCGCAGGTTGAAACGCGCCAAAAACAAATACACCACTAAAAAGATTAAGAAAAAGAATGAAGTATGGGTTAAAATGTAAATAATTTTATGTTTATTTAAACAATAAAATTATTTTTGAGTTGATATTTTTAAATAATGTACAATTTATCATACAAACTTTTAATCATTTTATCTGTTTGCTCTATATTTACACAACTATCCGTAACACTTACACCCCACTCTAATTTATCTGCTTCCCCCAACACTAACTTTTGTTTACCTTCTTTCAAATTAGATTCTATCATAAATCCCATAATTAACTCTCTATCTTCCGTTAATATATTTCCGCAATATTCTAAAACATCTTTTTGCTTTGTATAATCCTTCCCACTGTTCCCATGAGAACAATCGATCATTACATTTTTTTTTAAATGCTTTAACGTCAAAATTTCTTTTGTTTCCATTAAACAATGTTTTTCATAATTACTAGAATACTTCGAACCCCGTAGTATAATATGACAATCATTATTTCCCCGTGTTTGAACAATTGTCGCCTTTCCTTCACTATCTATTCCATAAAAACAGTGTGGATAAGATGCTGATATAATAGCATTCGCTGCTATTTCGATATCCCCACTGCTATTATTTTTAAAACCTACTGGCATAGACAATCCAGAAACCATCTGTCTATGTACCTGACTTTCCGTAGTCCTTGCCCCAATCGCGCCCCAACTAATTAAATCACCAATATACTGTGCCGTAAATGTATCCAATATTTCATATCCACACGGAACTCCTATAAAATTTAAATAAAGCAATAAATCTCTTGCCATTTTTAATCCTTTATTTATATTAAATGTACCATTCATGTCGGGGTCGTTAATCAAACCTTTCCACCCCACGGTAGTCCTCGGTTTCTCAAAATATACCCGCATGACTATCTTGATTTTATCTTTATATTTATCGGCTATTTTTAATAATTCTCTCCCATATTCTTTTGCCATCTCTATATTATGAATAGAACATGGTCCTACTATCATTAACTTTCTTTTATCTAGACCATTTAAAATATTTCGAATATCTTCCCTATTTTTTTTAACAAAATTCGCAATTTTTCCATTATTTGGAAAACACATATGTAAATAATTTGGTGTTATTAGTTCATTCATCGCGACAACATTTGTGTTAATGATACCATTTGATATAAATGTAGACATCTCAATATAATAACAAAAAAAATATATTTATATTGTTTATAATTATCTTTAAGAATTATTATTCCACGCAAAACAATCTATTCATATTCACTACTTCCATCTTAAACTCTTCTGGTAGGAACAATTTTCTAATTAAATTTTCATCTCTTATTCTCAATGTATAATCCATCTGACTATTCTGTCTTCCAACGCGCCCAAATGCTTGAATCATTTTTTCCTGCGTCATATTTTGTAAATCTTTACTTAAATATCCATGACAAAATTGATAGTTTGTTCCGTAAATATAATCACTTGAAGCAATAATCAAATACAATTTTTGTTGCTCTGCCAATTTCTTCATGATTTCCATATAACTAACCGTATTGTTCTTTGTAAATACACCGATTCCCATCAACAAAAGAATCTTCCACGCTTTTTCTATATTTAATATCATTATTTGCTCTACTATTTTATCATCAATATCTGATGAAAATTCATTTGATACTTCACTTCTATCTGTCCATTTTCTCAAATGATTTTTTGTGTTTGGAATATATATTTTCTGTAGTTCAACCGCTTTAATTTTCTTTTTAATACTTTCCACTAATTTATTATATTTTTCAATTATTTGATATTCTTTACTATCTTTATTATGACTTCGCTCTTGAACTTCATCACTTTGCTTATCTTTTCTTTGTCTTTCCTCTTCTTCTACTTTTTCTAATTCATTTTTCCATTTTTCATTTTTATTAATGATGGTCATTATATTATCCAATTCTGATTGGGATATTTGCGACGCTTTCAAATAAACACCAGCAATCTTCTTTACATTATTCGTTAAAAATATAGTCGGTCCATCTGTCAATGTATGCGCATCACTAGTTGTAATTTTAATTGTAGAATTATAAGATTTCTTTCTATTTTCCAAAAAATATCTATAAATATCACTATATTCTTTCTTACATTTTTTAAGCAAAAGAAGATAATACATTTTAATATTAATTATATTCACATCACTTATATCTTCAAAATATTCATTAATTAAGAATCTATCTTTTACTAACTTATTTTTATTGATATACATTATAAACTTTGATATCTCCCCAACATCAAAATGTCTCAAAATTGTTTTATTTCTATCAATATGTTTTAAAGACTTTTTAATTTCATCATAATTTTCAAATATATAATGCGGCAATATCTTATAACCATCTGGCGAAATCAACGGAATCGACTTTCTACATTCATAACTCAATACTTCTTTTATTTCACTATTTCGAAATTTGTACTTATATGATTGTAACATATCTGTTATTTCATCCATATTAGGCAAAGTCGCCGATGATAAAACTATATTTGCTATCATATTTTCTCTCCAATTTTTCTTCAATATCTCATGAAATTCATGAGTTTCATAATCCAACGTTATTGTTGGTTCATCCCAATACCAAACTATATCATCTTCGTCATTAAATGCCAACATATAATTCATAGCAGGTAAATACGATTGTACATCACATATTATAATTTCTACCTTATCACCAACACTATTATCTACTCTAAAAATACTTCCTGTCCTCCAATTTTTGGTATAATCTTTCGCAGCAAAGTAATGAAGGCGAATATCCCCGGGATCTTTACAACCAAACGCGATTGCTATTGGTATTTCCAACGAAATACAAGATTTTGCTAACTGTAACCCAATATGCTTCGCAGCACAAACAAATATTACTTTTTTCCCTCTAGATAATGCTATGGGTGTCATTGTTTTCCCTGTACCAGTTGGTGCTTGATAAAGCAACAACTTATTTTTTTTATCTTGAAAATTAGTAATAACATCTTTTTGATGAGAATACAAATGTATGTCTCTGTACTTCAATAATATCTTATTCTGCTCAATATAATCATGTGATTTTATTATAATATCTTTAATCTTAATATTTGTTTTATCCATATCAAGAATAAATTTGACAAATTCTTCAACATGTATATTTAAATGACTTATAGTATTTTTCAAAAGTTGATTTAAAATGTAATAATAGTAAATATTTTTTTTTTCTTTTGACTTTTTCGCAGATAAATATTTTTTTAGATATTTCAGTAGAATAAATTCATATATATCTTCTTTTTTTGAGTCTATTTTTTTATTAAAATTTTTTATTCTAATCAAATCTTTCTTTTTAATTTGAATTTTCTTATCTTTTTTTTTATTATCATATTTTATTTCGTATTTTTTTATTAATTTATCAATAATTGTTTTAAAATATTCTTTATAAAAATGGAAATGAAATTTTCCTTCTTCGCTATTAATACGCATAATTGTCATTATTGTTTCAGCATCATTAAACTGAATATTTGGATTATCCCAACTCGAATAAATCATTTTCAATATTCTCTTCTCACTTTCTGCCACCGGTACTTCTAATGAACACCATTCCGCTTTTGTTAATTTACTCTGAGTAAAATCCATGTTATAAAATATTTAATAAACAAACTTTAATTGTTTATTAGATTAGTCAATTTATTTATTTTTTATTAATTTATTTGTATATTCTAAAAACCATTTTTTTGTTATTGTCGCTGGCTTATAAATATTTACCATTTCATAAAACTTTCTTGTATCAGATAATTTCATTAAATCAAAGATATATTTTTTTATGGGCAAATAATACTCTAAGCCTGAAATCTTAAAATAAATATTACTTTCAACAGCATAATAAAATGTTTGTCGTTTTAACTTTGTTTCACTTATACCTTTTATAAAATAATGGTTATTTTTTTTCACCATAATAGCTTTCTTTGTTATTATTTTACCTTTACTATATTGATACCAATATTTTCCTCGTTTCCAGAAAATTGGCATAAAAATAGGGTTTCCCGTTTTTTTAATAATAAGCGATACTGATTTATCTATTCCCTTATAATGCGTTCTCGATATTTTATAATCATATTTGTTTTTAATTTTTTGTTTGGAGAGAATTCTTTCTTTTTCTAATCTTTCTCCTATAAATAAAATAACGGATTGTTTAATTTTTGAAACTTTTTTCTTTTTCATTGTTTTGTTTGAAAATTCAAGGCTATGATACATAGTTTTACTTATTTTTTTGTAATATTTCTCCAAAAATCTATCTAGACTCTTAGGGACTAACCATATTACATATTTTGCCTTCATATCCCATCCATGTTTTATAAACATTTTTGCTTTTTTATTATTGTATCCGTAAGGAGGATTAAATCCAAGTATTGCGTTTTCATTTTTTATTTTATTATTTGTTTTTAACCAATTTTTTTTAATAATTTTCCCATACTTTTTCTTACTTGGAGAAATATCATATGCTACATATTTTTTTATTATTTTTTCCTTCTTTAAAATATCGTGTAATTTACCATTTCCAGCAGAAGTATCTATAAAATCAAGTTTTTTTGGTAATTTTTTTTGCTTTTGTAAATGTTTTAATTTTTTTACCACCTTCGTTTTCATGAAATTTTCATTTGTATAAAATTTTTCATATTTGTTATTTTTTTTATATTTACCAGTAAATTTATATGTTTTTACCATTAACTAATATACTAACATATTAAATATTTTCTAAAAAAAGTTTATTTTTAAAAGAAGACGGTGCTTTATATTTTAAAATATCTAAATCCCTTGATGTTGTTGGAAATTCTTCATAACCATATACATCTTGTAATAAGAGCCATTCAAATAACCCACCTGTATACATATAAACGTTTAAAAACCCTAGCGAATTTAATTGTTCATATTTTTCAAGTAATTTTTGTTGATGCGCATTTTTATCGTAAATAATAATGTTTATTTTTTCTTGTAATTTTTTTTTTAAACAATTATTTATTATTTTTTCTTCGTCATTAATCAATATTGTACCCAGTATTAAACACCTTTGTTCTGATTTATTTAATGTATTAATTAATATACAATTATTCATTTTTTTTTTAATAAATTCTTGTATATCTTCAAAATTTACTTTTTTAATATATGATTGTTTATTTCCCATACATAGTTTTTTTATATTATTTTAAATATTTAATCACAATAAATAATTAATTATTTAACCCTGAAAAAGTATAGCATCCTCTTTCTTCCCCGGTATTATATATGTAACACCATTTTTCCTTGTTGATGCTTCACCATCATGTGCTACATATTTACCCCTTTGTTTCAAATAAAATTTTAAATTTTCCTTATCATCACTTTCTATTTCAAATAAACTATTATCATCTACACCACACCCTAAACAATTTGTTCCACCACTTGCCCAAGTTATAAAAGCTTCACTCGAACCACAGTAATTCCAATGACTAACATATTTTGTACATGTTCTTCTATTTGAACGATGTCTTCTACATCTAGATGGACATTTTTTTTCAACCCAAACAAATCTGTTACTTCTACCACTGCCAGCATTTACTAAATATTTGTTACCATAAGTAACATTATAATAATCTTTAGTACCTACTGTTTTATTATACATAATATTAATTTTGGCAGAATTCTTTCCATATTTATTTATTGTTGCATATAAAGAATTATTATCTTTACCCAATGATTTGTTACCCGTGTCCCAACCAAATGTCCAATAGGCTGTCGTCGTCCTCCTCTGCCCCCTTCTTATACGAAATCCCCAACCAAATAACTTTCGGGACGAAGTTATTTTTACCGAACCTTTAAATGGAATACCGTCATATATTTTTTTTTCTAACATTCTTTTCCATTCGCTTGCTACAAAATATTTTTTTGGTAGTAACCTCCAAAAAGGAAATAGCTTTCTTTCATATATTTCCTTCGTTATAAAAGTATCATTGCCTAATTTTTTTAAAATTAAAGGACTAGATAATTCAGAATTTGTTTTTTCTGTAAAAACGCTTCCTTTACATCTTAATAAATCGCTTTCTGTACAACATGATGATTTATTTGGATCAACAAATGAATTACATATTGTATCTTCTACGGATTTTTTAATCATTAGTTCACCATTTTTCTTTATCTGTACTTGGTCTGGATACGTTTCTTCCATAAATTTTCTAAAATCTTCCCAACATAATTTAACCCATGGAAATTGAGTGGACATACCGCCTTTATTATCCTTCCAAAATTTTAATTCTTCTTTAAATTCTCCAAATAAAATATAACTTTTTACCAATAGAGTATCATATTTATTTCTTAATGAACTAACTGATTGTTCTTTTGAATTATATTTAATTAACTTTTTATTATTTTCATAATATTTCATATCATCTCTTACTGATTCTTCAAATGTTTCATTTTTCATATCATAATGAATATTATTCGCATATCCAGGAACATTATGAACTGCCCAATTATATTTATAGGTATCTGATTCATCTGGTTGATATTCAGGTTTTGTTTCACCTAATCTAAAGCCTTCTATACTAGCAGTTGTTAAAATATCATCAATACATTTTTTGGGTCTTGGATACCTGTATTCTCTACTTCTAAATCTATCATCGCATGCTTCAGCTTCCTTATCAAAACATGCTTTATGATTTCTATTTGCTGAAAACATCATTTGGACTGCTGGATTTTCTATACTATTTGGATTTGTATCATTGTATTGCTTGCTTGTCATAGCTCTCTTTGGGATATCCCTTATAGCATTTTCCACACTAGGTATGTATGTTTTATCCCATAAAGAAAATGTTCTACTATTTGGTAAATGTTTAGTTAATCTCGTTTTAATTTTACCATTGCATTTTTTTTCCTCACCATCATTTGGTTTCCATACAGCAAACTCGTCCCATAAACTCTGATAACATTCATCGCTGTGTTTTGGAGGTGCTCCATCAACACTTACTTTTCCCGAAAAATTAGGAAAACAAGGAAAAAATTCACCAGCAGCATCACAATGTTTTTTCCCATTCATTAATTTTCCTGGATATGGTACTTTTCCCCTTAATTCACTATTTGATGGATCTGTCCATATTTTGAATTCTTTTGATTTTTCTATATTATTATCTCTTTTTTGACCCCAATGTATTGTTTTTTTTCCAGCCTCATCTATCTCTCTACTCCAAACACAATAATCATCGTCATACTTAGTATCATTTTGGTCAGTTCCTCTACCACCTTTTCTTACCATACCAACAGCATTTCCGTCCCCCATCCTACCATGACTACACCATCCACATAGTGCTGTACCGTCCGCATGTGTATATTTTTGATCACTACAATTTTTCATTTGACTACATAATTCTTGCTCATGTAATTTAACGGCATCATTTTGTATCCCTTTTAATCCCTGTGAATCAACTTCATTTGGAAATGG
>CESO01011767.1_pt1 | contig 24901 bp, 22 predicted proteins | sample 356341 | NCBI WGS metagenome assembly CESO01 (sample SAMEA2621812, study PRJEB7988) | marine metagenome | biome: marine biome (ENVO:00000447); feature: deep chlorophyll maximum layer (ENVO:xxxxxxxx); material: "saline water (ENVO:00002010), including plankton (ENVO:xxxxxxxx)" | depth 35 m | reverse complement strand
TTGCTGGCTGCGCTGTAGAGAGCAATGCATCAATAGAGACCGCGCGAGCTCTGGCGCATCTGCCCTGAAGCGGGCGGGTCAGTATCGAATCACCATACTCAGATCAAAGCCTATATCCCGAGCGATCTGAACGGCATCGGTCTGATCCGCCGGATCGCGGGTGGCGACCCATAAATTGGCGCAGCGCGTGCCGGTTCGGCAATACGCCAGCACCGATTGACCGGGGTCATCAAACAGATCACCCAGACCCTCCAGGTCCGGACCCGGAAAGTCCATTGCCGTCACTGGGTACCGCACAAACAGGAGCCCCGTGGCATTGCAGGCAGCCTCAATCTCATCCATGGTGGCCTGCTGAGGCACCTCCCCGTCCGGACGATTACAAACCACTACAGTAATACCTTGTGCGGCAATGCCTGGAATGTCCTCGGGCGTGATCTGTCCGGCCACCGATAAGGTATCCGTCAATTGAAAAATCGGCATATGCTCCTTCCCTTGTGATGACGCGCCTTACCGCGCCAAATCTAACTCGCCGTCTAACACCGCCATCATACTCTCAAGGGGTCGATCCGGAACGGACAACGCCACCCCAGTAATCCGCTCGGCAACGGACGAATAGGTCTCAGACAGCGTGTGTAGCATGACGGCTGGCAGCGCATGATCGCGCGCAAAAGACTTGCGCTCCTCAAATCGATTGTGATCTAGCAGAAGCTGCGGATCGTTGACATGTCGCAGCAGCGCCTGTCGAAACTCCTCCTTGCTGTTCTCTATTACGCTGCCGCCGCGGTAGGCGACCGCGTCCCAAATCCTCGACGAGTCGGGCGTTCCGACTTCATCCATGTAGATCAAGGTCTCTTCTCCACTGGCGTCGCGGGCGTAGCCGAACTCGAACTTGGTATCGACCAACATCAGATCGAGGGGCGCGAGGTGACGGGTAATGAGATCGACGCCCTCTTTGAGCAATACCGCGTAGCGCTCCACGTCGTCCCGGGCGCGAAACCCGAAAGCCTGCCAGTGCTCCATCAGTTGTGCCTGAGATACATTGGTGTCGTCAGCCTCAGGGATGCCCGCTAACCCGCGCATGACGCCCTTGGTGGAGGGCGTCACCAATGTCTCGTTCAGGCGCTGATCACGATGCAGGTTGTCGGGCAGCCGAATCCCGCAAAAATCGCGCACTCCGCGCTCATAGGCTCGCCACATCGATCCCGTAATAAACCGTCTCGCGATCGCCTCGATCATGATGGGCTCAGCCCGCTGGACGATCCAAACCAACGGGTGCGGCACTTCCAGGATATGGCTCCTTGCCAACCCTGCATGACGAAACTGGTCGAACCAGAACTGAGAAATGGCATTGAGCGCCGCACCTTTTCCCGGCACACCCGCCAATCCTCCCTCTCCGTGCCAGATGCAATCGAAAGCCGAAATACGGTCACTGATCACCATCACTGCCAGCTGCGCATCGGGCGCGACCGCATAGTGTCGCTGGGCAATCAGCCTGGCGCTATCCTCAGGCGCGAGCCAATAAACAGAGCGCACCTTGCCCGAATGCACGGGTTCGCTGGTGCGTATTGGCAGTGCGTCGTTGGCAGCGAGAACCTCTGTACTCACGTTGTGCGTCTCTTAGAACTTGGCATCACGCGCAGTTTTGCCCAAAATGCGCTCCGTTGTCACGGACTGTGATGACGCAACCCGTTGTAAGGATGTCCCCAATGCACCCCAAGCACGCTCTGCTACGCAGACAATCCACGCCGATCACCCTCGCCATGCTGGCCTTGAGCCTCCATACCGTATCGCTCGGCCAGACAACGGACCCACAAGATGCGCTGGAGACCGTGATCGTCACGGCATCAAGATTGCCCGCCTCGGCGATGACACTTCCCGTCGCCTGGTCAGTGGTTGACCAAGCGACGCTTGAGCGCATCGCACCCCAACATAGCAATCAGGTCTTTCATCGCGTGGCAGGCGCCTGGGTCAGTCGAGGTAACGGCCAGGAATCACTGGTCTCAGTCAGATCACCGGTGCTGACAGGCGCGGGAAGCTGCGGCGCCTTTATGACCGCGCAGGATGGCATCAGCATGAGGTCGCCAGGCTTTTGCAACGTGAATCAGCTCTTTGACGCCAACCTCTTGCAGGCAGGTAGCGTCGAGGTTCTGAAGGGCCCTGCCACGGTCGTCTTTGGCTCTAATGCCCAACACGGCATCATTAATGTACTCACTCGCAGTGTGAGCGAGACGCCGAACACCGTCAGCGTCGAGGCGGGTTCTCGCGATTATTACCGCCTTTCTGCGAGCGGCGCCCTCGACAGCGTCGCGCTGGCGGCGCAATCAAGCCGCTACGGGGGTTATCAGGACGCCTCGGGCTACGAGCAGCAGAAGGCCACGCTGCGCCTTGACCACGAGTGGCAGGAATGGCGCCTGAAGGGCTCACTGGAGGGCAGTCACCTAGACCAGGAGACCGCAGGCTATATTGGTGGCTTCGAGGCTTACAAAGACGACGATGCTCGCGAGGAGAACGGCAACCCGGAAGCTTACCGCAATGCCTGGTCGGGCCGCGGCTATCTCGGGTTCAGCCGAGACTGGGGTGCGCACGCCGAAATCGCCATCCGACCGTATTGGCGCAGTAACAGCATGACTTTTTTGCAACATTACCTGCCGTGGCAGGCCACTGAGTCCAATCGACACCAGAGTCTCGGGCTGCAGGCCATCGCCAACGGGCTGACGGGCAAACTGACTTGGCTTGCCGGTATCGATGTCGATCACACTCAAGGGTCACTGCTGGAGACACAGGCGGAATTCTTCAGCCCCAACCAACCGGACGGTGTGCATTACGACTACGAGGTCGACGCCGACACGCTGGCAGGCTTTACCCACTTAACCTGGCAGCTGTCAGACCAATGGAGCCTCGATGGCGGCATTCGACTGGAAGAGACCCGCTATGACTACTCGAATCTGACGGACTCGGGTTCAGCATGCGCCCCTACCGCCAGCGCCTGCCGATTCTTTCGGCCCGAGAGCCGCAAAGATCACTTCACTGATTGGACAGGCAATCTTGCCATCAGCTACCGCACCGATCGCACCACTGTATTCGGGCGGGTGGCGCGCGGCTTCAGAGCGCCACAAACCACCGAACTCTATCGGCTTCAGTCAGGACAGCAGGTTGCTGATATTGACTCGGAAACCATGAATAGCGCAGAGATCGGTCTGCGTGGCAGCCTTCAGGGATTCAGCTATGATCTGGCCGCCTACTGGATGTCAAAAGAAGATGTCATCTTTCAGGATCGCGACCGCTACAACGTGTCCGGCGCGGAAACGACCCATCGTGGCATTGAGGCAAGCTTGAGCTGGCGACTCTCGGACGTGTGGTCCATCAAGGGCAATGGCAGCTATGCACGCCACCGTTACGACAGTGATATTCAGCTGCTGGGCTCCCGGGGGAGCATCGAAGGAAACGACATTGATACCGCGCCAAAGCACTTTGGCTCGGTTCAGCTGCTAGCCGACTTTTCAGGCGCAGGGCCGGCGATCTCGGCTGAACTCGAGTGGCTATGGATCGCCAAATATTGGCTCGACCCCAACAATCAGCACGAATACGACGGCCACGAACTGCTCAATCTAAGGGCCGCGTGGGAAGTCTCACCCGGCGTCAAGGTCACTCTGGTGGCGACCAACCTGTTAGACAAGGGGTACGCCGAGCGCGCCGACTTCGGGTTTGGCAGCTATCGTTACTTTGTAGGCGAACCGCGCAGCGCGGTCGTGGGTATTGCTCTGGATTTTTAGGCCAGCGGGAACCCTGACAACGTCGCTGCGCCAAGGGGGACGACGTGGGTCAGGTGGGGCACTGCATCAGCTGTACGGGCGCAGGCCCACCGCCTGACGTACCTTCGCGAGTATGCCCTCGCTTTGTGGTCTGAGCCGCGCTGCACCGCTTATCAGGATCGCCTCCACGTCGCCGGGGTGAGCCATCAGATGCTCGTAGCGCGCTCTTGCCGGAGCTAGCTCGTCATTGACTCGCTCGAACAGCTGCTTCTTCGCCTCCCCCCATGCTATGCCATCCGCAAAAGCTTGCCGCATCCGCGCACGCTCCGTCTCGTCAGCGAAGGCACACCAAAGCTGAAACACAGTGGAGTCATCGGCGTCCTTGGGCTCGCCGGGTTCCAGCAGGTTCGTTTTCACTTTGTTGATCGACTTCTGCAGTTGCTTCGGCGTGCCAAACAACGGGATGGTGTTGCCGTAACTCTTACTCATCTTGCGGCCGTCAAGGCCCTGTAACACCGCCACGTGGTCGTCAATCACTGCCTCCGGGAGCGTAAAGATCTCGCCGTAATGATGATTAAAGCGCTGGGCAATGTCCCGGGCCATCTCCACATGCTGAATCTGATCACGTCCGACCGGCACCTGATGGGCGTTAAAAATCAGGATATCGGCGGCCATCAGAATCGGGTAAGAAAACAAGCCCATGGTGATGCCAAAATCCGGGTCTTCGCCAGATTCCACGTTCGTCTGCACCGCGGCTTTATAGGCGTGAGCACGGTTCATTAGGCCCTTGGCCGCCAAGCACGTCAGTACCCAGCTCAGCTCGGTGATTTCGGGAATGTCAGATTGGCGGTAAAAAAAAGTAGTCTCGGGATCTAGACCGAGCGCCAGCCAGGTGGCGGCGATCTCTCGACTCGATTGCGCTACCTCGTCCGGATTTTGATTTTTTATGAGCGCATGATAATCCGCGAGAAAGAGATAGGCCTCGACCGAGGGGTCTCGAGAGGCGGCGATAGCGGGTCGAATCGCCCCCACGTAGTTTCCCAAGTGGGGCGTGCCAGTGGTCGTGATGCCCGTCAGGACGCGGGTTGAGCTCATACTGTTATCTCCTCGCGCATCAGACCGCGCGGCGATAGAAAGCCTGCAACAAGGCGTTCAATTGCGGGATATCTGCCGCACAGGCCAACTCTCTGATCGAATGCATGGCCAACGTGGGCAGGCCAAGATCGGTGGTGGGAATCCCCGTTTCAGTCGCGGTAATCGGGCCAATGGTGCTGCCGCAAGCCAAGTCAGCGCGCATCACAAAAGCCTGAACGCTCACCCCGGCCCGCTCGGCCAGTAAACGTAATCGCGCCGCCCCCTCACTATCTGTGGCGTAGCGTTGATTGCGATTGATTTTAATCACGGGCCCCCCGCCCAGCTTGGGGTTGTGCTGCTCATCATGTTTATCGCTGTAGTTAGGATGCACCGCATGGGCGTTATCCACCGACAGCATCCACGAGCACGTGCGCAAACTTTGATTCATGACCGGATCTGGCGCCAGCGCGGTCAGCGCGTCCATCAGCATGGGGCCCTGCGCCCCCACGGTGGAGGCACTCCCCACCTCTTCGTGGTCTGTCGCTACGAACATTGACCAATCTGCGTCGTCAGCCTCAATCAGCGCGCTCAATCCGGCGTGACAACTCAGAAGGTTGTCGAGCCGCGCAGACGTGACGAATGCGTTATCCATACCCACCAGTCCGGGCGCCTGAGTATCGTAAAGCGACAGTTCATAATCCATGACGCGGGCACCCTGCCACTGCGGATCTTTCTCCATCAGCATCTCGGCGAGCCAAACCTTAAAATCAAAACCTTGTGGCTCTCCCACCATGACTAGCGGCACGACATCCTTTTGCGGGTTAATACTCCGCTGCTTATTGGCCTCCCGATCGAGGTGAATCGCCAGGCTGGGGATCACCGCTACCGCGCGACCTGAATCAAACAGGACCGATTCAAGTTGGTCCTGAGCCGTCAGCACGGTCACGCGACCTGCCACGGCGAGGTCACGATCGAACCAGGGGTTAAGCAGCGCTCCGCCGTACACATCCACACCCAACTGAACGCAACCATCTCGCCCTTTGACTGGATTAGGCTTCACAGAGAGATTGGGACTGTCAGTGTGTGCGCCGACCAATCGCAGGCCAGCTTCTACCGGCGACTGCCCCGCCCGCACTGCAATCAAAGAGCTCCCTTGCCGCGTCATAAAATAGCCAAAACCCGGCTTCATCTCGGCGGTATCAAAGCGCTCAACCTCGCTAAAGCCCGCCGCAAGCAATCGCCCAGCCATCGCCGAAACAGCGTGGAATGGCGTGATCGCCTCGCCTAAAAACTCAAGCAGTTCGTCAACCTGTGTCATCTCTAAAATTCCCTAGGTTATCCAGACCCACAACAGCAATCCCAGCAGCACTCGGTAGACCACGAAAGGCATCAGCCCCACTTTGTCTAACCAATAGATAAACACTTTGATTGTGGCGTAGGCAAACACCGCCGACAGCACAAAAGCGAGCAGCATTGCCTCAGCTTCCAGTCGCGTCTCGCCAGCATCTACCGTAGCCAGCATCACCAATAGTGCGCCACCAATGACCGGCACGCTCAGTAAAAAGGAGAATCGCGTGGCGGCGGCAGGATGGTAACCCAGAAATAGCGCAGCTGTGATCGTCACGCCCGAGCGAGACGTTCCCGGAATCAAGGCGAAGACCTGCGCAAGGCCGATCAATAGTGCATGACCATAAGACACCGGTCCCTGCCTCATGGCACCCCGTTTTGAGACCCGATCTGCCAGACCCATCAGCACGCCGAAACCCAGCGTGGTCACAGTAATGACGGCCACAGCGCGAGCCTCGATAGCAATCAGGTCCTTGAGCACGACACCGACAATCACAACCGGAATCGTCGCAATGCACAGCGACCACAGCTCTGATCGATCCGCGGCGCTACCGGGCATGACACTGGTTAAAAAGCTGCCAAAGGTCGGGCGAAAATACCAGAGCACGGCGCAAAGCGTGCCGGCATGCACGCTGACATCAAACAGCAGCCCCTGATCAGGCCAACCCCAAATTTGTGACGGGAGGATCAGGTGAGCAGAGCTCGACACCGGCAGGAATTCGGTCATGCCCTGAATCAGTGCCAGCGCTGCAACCTGTGCCCAGTCAGTCATGGCGACCCTGCTCTGACAGCTTTTTCCATCCAATATTTTTTTGGACGTATTGAGGGCAGACAGCGTGAGCCGGCTGAAGGTCCAAAGGCAGCGTTCCTGCCCCGAGCAACCCCGCCATGATCCCCGCATCGGGGGTCACATCCGGATACGTGCGCACAGCGCATGCCAGCGACGGCGGAAAACGGTCCAGATACCGCTCACCAGAGCCCAACACCGTGACGGGTTGATGCGACGATGCGTTGCACAACTCCTCCGGCGAACAAATGAAAGCCTCTGCATCAGGTATAAACTGCTCCCCCTGCCACGTACCCCACAAGCCATAAAGCTGGTCGATCTGCGCATCAATGGAGGACAGCACCCGGTCGCCATCCTCTAGCAAACTTGCGCTGCCCGCACTGTAGACCTGCGCCGTCAAAGAGCAAAATCCGTGCACGGGCAAGTTTTGCGACCAAGCGAGCCCCTGGGCGACGCTTACCGCGACCCTCAGCCCCGTAAATGAACCCGGGCCGACTCCGCAAGCAATGATATCTACCGCATCCGCCAACCGCCTGCCCTGCAATACCTCGAACAACATGCCCAGTATGTGCCGATTGTGGGCTCTGGCCAGTAGTTGATGTCGCAGGCACAACTCCCCCCCATCCCACAGGGCGAGCGTACAAGCTTGTGTGGCAGTATCCAGCGCCAGAACACGCGTCATGGGCGGCATGAGCTATAGTCAGATCGAGAACGGGATGATCCCACAGAGGGACTGAACTTTGAATGCAACTCACCCTTACAGCTTGGGTATTTTGGCGGGCGGCCAAGGCATGCGATGGGGTGGCCGTGACAAGGGATTGATCGCCTTTCAGGGGCGGCCCTTGATCGGGGGGCTCCTGACGCCCCGTCCCCAAGCGGCAGAAGAAGTGCTGATCTGTTGTCGCGATAATGCCCGTTTTTATCAGCATTACGGCGACAGGGTGCTGTGTGAAACCGTGCCCAATCAGGGGCCCTGTGCCGGGATTGCGGCGCTCCTTTCAGCGACTGACAGTTCGACACTGCTGGTGTTGCCAGTGGATCTGATCGGCGCGCCGCAAGCGGCCATTCAAGCGCTCGAGAATGCCTGGCGGACAGAGGACACGGCCATTGTTCTTGCCGATGACGAAGGTCGACACTCTCCGTGTCTCCGGCTGAGGAGTGAGCTTCGCGTGGCGTGTGAGCGATACCTTGACCAAGGTGGCAGGAAACTCACCGGCCTGCTCGCTGCCGTCGACGCGCGGGCAGTGACGGTCGATATGGCGTGGCTAACCGATGCGAATCACCCCGACGCCTTATCCACTCAAGAGTTCGACTGAACCGACTGCAATACGAAAAAAAGACCGTGAGCAAGGACCACGCCGAAGGTGAGATTGCGGCGCATCGCGCGGTACCAAACTGGCAAGCTCTCAGCGCCACGCTCGTACCAAAGAAGCGCGAGATAGCCGCCCATCAGCGCCACTGCCGCCAACCAAATTTTTGCTGTGAGCACCGCGGCGACAGCAAAGAGCACCACGCCATTGCTAACCAGAAGCCGCGCCATGACTGGCTCGCTGAAAGACTGCACGCGCCCCCAGAGCGTACCACCGAGAAAACAGAGAATTCCCAGCGAATAAATAATAAAGCCTTGTACTGAAACGGCGGCAGGCCAGTCCTCAAGCATCCATGCGCCGAGAAGAAACCCATAAAACGGCAGTAGCCCTGTGTACCCGAGCCACAGCATGACCGTGCGGTTTTGCATAACAGCTCTCCAAAAAAAACCCCAGCCAAAGGCCGGGGCAAGAATTCGTCACCTGGGGGAAGATGACTTCACCGGCGAGTTAATCGTCCAGTTGCTGACTTTACGCCTCGCTGCAAAGCCCGGATCACTGGGGCAGGCGAAAAACCAGATGTCGTCCCGATACCGCGGCCAGTCGGCCCTCTCGATGGGCAAGGGTAAGCATCCTCGGGAATGGCGTCTTCATGCTCTACCCACTACGCCCTCGTCCAACCACAAGCTATGGTCGCCTCCACGCCCCGTGAACATTGGCTTATTCCAAAGACGACTGAAAGCACAGCGCGCTGATAAAAAAAGGGTTTTCGACACTCAGTGCCAAGCGCGGTACGGTATCGGTGGAGCCATTTTCCCGGCTATATAAACGGCGCTCAGCCCTCGATCAAACGCAGCAAGCGCACAAGAGGGTCGATGATTAACCACCCGGCAACGCAGGACGATGCGTGTCGGAGAGCATCACTGGGTTGATCATCGCAGCGCCTTTTGTTGACGTGTTCACCCACGTGACACGTCAAAGTTGGAGTCAGGGAGTCGGAACACTCTCTGCGCATGGCCTAGCACGCCTGACAATGGGAGAGCATATGAAACGACTCAAGCGAAACCGTATCCAGCGGGCCTTTGAAAAAGGTTATCAACTCGGTCTCGCGGGCCGGCCTAGAGAAAACTGCCCGTTTTTGACCGGTTTGGCCCGCATGAGATGGCTAGAAGGTTGGCATGAGGGTCGAAACGATTGGCGAGAGGGCCTTACAGACGCCCTGACATGCTATAAATTGTCGGGTTTCTGACCGATCGCCTGAAGATTTTTCGCACAGCGGGAGATTTTTGAACAAACAGGCCTTGTAATGGTCAGAGATGACGCTATTTCTGACACCGTAGTCATAAAGGTCTGATCTGTGAATTACCAACTTCTCGCAAACCTGGAAAACTGGCTGGGGCAACAAATCGTTGGCCAGCAAGATCTTATTCATAAACTGATACTGGCGTTGCTGGCTGACGGCCACCTGCTGGTGGAGGGCGCCCCGGGGCTTGCCAAAACCCGAGCCATTAAGGAAATGGCCGAGGGTATCGAGGGGAGCTTTCACCGCATCCAGTTCACCCCCGACCTATTACCTGGCGATATCACCGGGACCGATATTTTTCGCCCTCAAACTGGCGCGTTCGAATTTCAGCAAGGCCCGATCTTTAACAACCTCGTTCTAGCCGACGAAATTAACCGTGCGCCTGCCAAAGTCCAGTCGGCATTACTTGAGGCCATGGCTGAGCGTCAGGTCAGTATTGGCAGTCAAACCTACGTTTTGCCTGAACTGTTTTTAGTCATGGCGACCCAGAATCCCATCGAACAGGAAGGCACTTACCCACTGCCTGAAGCCCAGTTGGACCGATTCCTGATGCACGTACGGGTATCGTATCCCGACGCCGCTGCCGAGCAGGCCATTTTGCGATTGGCCAGAAGCGAAGCCGGGGGCGCGCACGCCCGACCGCAAGGCACCGTATCCCAGCCTGATATTTTTGCCGCGCGAAAGGCGGCGCTGGCCATTCATATGGCACCGGCCGTCGAGGAATACATTATTCAGTTGATCGTTGGCACACGAGAGCCCGATCGATACGACAGCGAACTCGCTGGCTGGCTGGAGTATGGCGCTAGCCCGCGAGCCACCATCGCGCTGGATCGCTGTGCCAGAGCCAATGCCTGGATCGCCGGCCGGGACTACGTCAGCCCCGACGATGTGCAATCGGTGGCACTGGATTGCCTGCGGCATCGATTGATTGTGTCTTTCGAAGCGGAAGCAGCGGGCATCAGCAGCGACCACATTATTGAACGATTGATTGAGCGCATCCCCGTTGCCTGAGACATCTATCAGTCGTCTGACTAATGGGCCCCGCGGCGCTTTAGTGACCGCGGAGGCGCTGATCGCCAGTCGTTTTGCGGCGCGATTTATCGATGTAACCGGGCAGACCCGCGCATTGGCCAATCTGGCCGGCATGCGGCGTGCGCGGCAGCGGGGCCGGGGCGTCGAATTTGACGAAGTCCGTGCCTACGCCGCCGGTGACGACGTGCGGGCGATTGACTGGCGCGTAACCGCCCGCTCGGGAACGCCACACACCAAATTGTTCCACGAGGATAGAGAGCAACCCATCCTGGTTGCCGTTGACCTACGAGCGACCATGAAGTTTGGCTCGACTCACTCCTTTAAATCAGTGATGGCGGCACATGTGGGAGCGCTCGCGCTCTGGTCGGGTTTGCAGGCAGGGGAACGTATTGGCGGCGCGGTATTAGGTGATGACACGCTCCACGACACCCGACCAAAACGCAGTCAGCATGCCGTTCTGAATATGATCGGTGATTTGGTCGCAGAGGGGGCTCCCAACCCGGGTATCGATAGCATGCAACAAACTCTGGGAAGCTTACTCGAGCAGCTTGAGCGCATCGCGCGCCCGGGCACGCGGATTTTTTTGATTAGTGACTTCCATGACCTGTTCGAGGCTGACCACCTTGCACCACTGCGGCGTTTGGCACGCAAGACCCAGATTGTGGCGGTAGCCGTTAGCGACCCACTTGAAGCCGAACTCCCTCACGCCGGTTTCTATGCGGTGACCGACGGCGCCACGCACTCGCAACTCGATACCAGTCTCGACGGAGCCCGCGAAGCTTACGCTGAGGATTACCAGATGCAGCGGGCAAACCTGATACAGCGATTACGGGAACTCCGTATCCCCCTACTCTCTATCCAAACGCATCAGGAGCCGCTGAAGCAATTGCTGGCGGTATTTCCCAGCCGGTGAATCCGGAAATGATGTTGGCTCAGCTCGCCCCGCTCCGGGAGCCTTTGGCGGTCGGCTGGTGGCCATTGGCTCCGGGTTGGTGGGCTCTGCTAAGCCTTGCTGTGGCGGTGCTCATTGCGCTGGCAATGTGGTATCGGCGACGCCGCCAAAAAAACCGCTATCGTCGCCTCGCCCTACTGGAATTGGCCCACCTTCGTGAGCAACGGGCAAAACGTGATCAACTGAATCGGCTACTCAAAGCGGCAGCACTGCGGGCATTTCCGCAAGAGCGTATTGCCTCGCTCCACGGACAATCCTGGCTTGCCTTTCTTGTGTCCACCTGCAAAGGGATATCGCCCTCGGCATTTGATGAGCTCAATCAGCTATACCAGCGCGAGCAAGCCACGGTGAGTGAGACCTTGTTTGACGCTGCCGAGCACTGGATCCGACGTCATGAGGCTGACCATGCTTGAGTGGCTATGGCCCTGGGTCTTTGTGGCCGCACCCCTGCCGCTGATCGTGCATCGCTGGAGCCGCGGTGAGTCACTGCAACCCTCTGCGTTACGCGCCCCATTCGCGTCGCGTTGGCGTGGCCTTTCCGGCTCGGGCCGAAGCGTTCGATCAGGACGCGGCTACTGGTGGCTGCTGTGGCTCACCTGGATGATGTTGGTCGTCGCCACTGCGCGACCACAGTGGATTGGCGAACCCATTGAACTTCCCAATACTGGTCGCGACCTGATGCTCGGCCTCGATCTCTCAGGCAGCATGCAGATAGAAGATATGCAGGTCGGTAATCGCCTGGTACCCCGCATTACCGCCGTCAAGGCGATTGCCGCAGACTTTACGGAGCGTCGTCAGGGAGATCGGGTCGGACTAATTTTGTTCGGCACCCGAGCCTATCTTCAGGCACCCCTGACATTTGACCTCAGCACCGTTACCCGCTTTATAGACGAGGCACAGCTGGGCTTTGCGGGCGAAGACACCGCCATCGGCGATGCACTGGGCCTGGCTATCAAGCGTTTGCGAGAGCGTCCCACCTCGTCGCGAGTCTTCATTTTACTGACCGACGGGCAGGACACCGCCAGCACGGTCGATCCGATGGAAGCGGCCGCCCTGGCGGCGCAACTCAGTGTCAAAATCTACACGATCGGTATCAGCCGTAACCTGGGTCGAACGGGCAGCGGGCGCAATGAGGTGGATGAAGCAATGCTCAATGCCGTTGCCGAAGCAACGGGCGGCCGCTACTTTCGCGCAACTTCTCCCGCAGAGCTTGAGGCGGTTTACGCTCTGCTGGATGAACTCGAACCTGTGGAACAGGAAGCCAGCACCTTTCGGCCCAAACGCGCTTTGAGCTGGATACCCCTCTTGGTTGCATTGGGATTGGCCAGCTTACTGGCGTTATTACGCAGCCGCTGGCTGAGCCGTCTGGGCATCGCGCCCCGTTATGGGTAATGCTGATGATTGACGGTTTTCACCTGCTCCGACCGGAACTGCTCTGGGGTTTAGCACTCTGCCCACTGGTGGCCCTGGCGCTATGGTACCGGCGCATCCACCAGGGAGACTGGACTCGGGTCATTGACCCCGAGTTACTGCCGCACCTGCTGCCTGAGCAGCGCGGCCAGACCAAGCGCGCCAGAGTGTGGGCACCGACCGTGCTACTCGCGCTGGTCACGCTGGCTGCCGCAGGCCCCAGTCTTCAGCGGGTGGAGCTCCCCGTCATCAAGCGCGCCGATGCGCTGGTTATCGTATTGGATCTCAGCGCGTCCATGCTGGCCGCAGACGTGCAGCCCAGCCGGATACAACGGGCGCAGCAAAAAATACTGGATTTGCTCGATACCCGTGATGAGGGCGTCACCGGCCTCGTGGTGTTCGCCGGAGATGCACATGTCGTCACACCGTTGACCGATGACACGCGCACCATTGCCAACCTGATGCCCGCGCTGTCTCCCGCCATTATGCCGCTACCGGGTGCCGATGCGACCAGCGGGATCGAGCTGGCCTCCGAACTACTGCGAGCGGCCGGCGCGCAGGGCGGACAGGTACTGTTGATGACCGATGGCCTGCCCGCCTTTAACACGGGAGTCGCCAGGCGGGCCCTTGATGACAGTGACGCGGCGCTCGCGATTCTCGCCATCGGCACCGCCTCCGGAGCACCGATACCCCTCGCCAGCGGAGGCTTTCTTAAGGACAACACCGGCGAGATTGTGATTCCCACCCTTGAGCGCACACAGATTTCAGCCGTTGCAGCAGCACTCGACGCAGCTTATCAAGAGATCAGCCTCGACGAGCGAGACATTGAAGCGCTCACCCAACGTGACCTGCTGGCGACCGAGGGTGAGCTGGATCTCGATCGTCAGACGGACGCCTGGCAGGATCAGGGCTACTGGCTTGCCGCGCTGGTCGCGCTCCTTGTCCTGCCCGCTTTCCGTAAAGGGGTGGTCGCGGGGCTCGCACTCATGCTGATCGCCTACTCGCCCCCCCCCGAAGCCGCCGAATGGCAGGATCTCTGGTTAACCTCCGATCAGCAGGGCGCCCGACATCTGGCCGCAGGAAACGCGGACAAAGCGGCGAATAGGTTTACCCAACCCGATTGGCGTGGCGTGGCCGAGTATGAAGCGGGCATCTACGACCGCGCCGCACAAAGCTTTGCGGGTGAAAGCACCGCAGACAATTTCTACAATCTGGGCAACGCGTTGGCCTTGCAGGGAGATCTCCACGGCGCCATTAACGCCTACGAGGAGAGTCTGGCATTACAACCTGACGCCGAAGATGCACTCAGCAATAGAGACTTCATTCAGTCTCTGCTGGATCAAGAGGAACAGCAACAGGATCAAGAGAGTGACCAACAGAATCAAGACGGCGACCCCTCTGAAGACAACAACGAGAGCGAATCAGAGGGTGACAGCTCATCCGAGTCCTCGGATCAGGGAGAGCAACAGCCCGACTCTGACAGCGAGCAGAGTGAGGGTGGCCAAAATGAGCAACAGGGTGACAACGAGCAAGAAGGCCAACAAGACCCCGCTATGGCCGACGCACAGGAAAAGCATGCCGAAGCGCTCGAAGCCGCGACTCAGGAACAAATGGCCAAGTTCGATGAGGCATTGGAGGAGCAACAGGCGCTGGAGCAATGGTTGCGACGAGTGCCAGATGATCCGGGCGGCCTCCTACGCCGCAAGTTCCGTTATCAGACCATGCAGAGACTCCGGGAGGGCGAAGAGCCTGATGAATCGATTCGTTGGTAAAACGCGAGTCAGCCTTGCGCTTTCGCTCACTGCACTGTTCTGGACAGGCCTGTCGTTGGCCGAGCTCTCGGCGAGCGTTGATCGGAGGGAGATCGCCATGGGCGAGACCTTGCGCCTGACACTGCTGGGCGACGCCGGGGAGCAGCCCGCAGAGATCGACCTCACGCCGCTCAATCGGGATTGGGAAATTCTGTCCAGATCAAGCGCGACCAATGCACGGTTTATCAACGGCCAGAATCAAGTCACGCGCACGCTGGAAATGGAGCTCGCGCCACTGAGAGAAGGGTCGCTCAGTATTCCCTCTCTCAAGACCGGAGGCCGCAGCACGACCCCGGTTTCTATCCGCGTGAACCCCGAAGCCGTGGTCGCGCCCGGCGATGCGCTCGTGCTGTTTGAGGCGAGCGTCGACCAGGACAGTGTCTACGTGCAAGCTGAAACCACGCTCACCGTTACCCTGCAACAGGCCATTAATCTCGACGGTGGCGAGATTTCAGCCTTCGATATTCCTGACGCCGTCACGGAAGATCTCGAACGGCGATCTTTCCAAAGGCGCGTGGGCAACCGGACGTGGTTGGTGACGGAACTGCGATACGCCATCTACCCTCAAAAAAGCGGGCCGCTGGTGATTCCTGCGATTGGCTTTACCGCCAGGGAGGTACAACCCGGCCGCTCACTGCTCGGCGCGCGGCTAGGGCGCCGGTTGCGGATGGCCTCCGAGCCCATCGAGATCAAGGTCAAGAGTGTGCCTGTCGGCTTCCCGGGTGAGGTGTGGTTGCCAGCGCGCAGCCTTTCGCTTGAGGAGAACTGGTCTATCGATCCCGCATCACTCAATGTCGGCGACTCTACAACCCGCACACTCACCCTCAATGCAAGAGGATTACAGGGCAGTCAATTACCGCCGCTGAGTAGCGTTCAGGGCTCACTTAATATCCCGGAGTTGCGCTTCTACCCCGATCAGGAGTCGATCGATCAGAGCGAACTGGCCGACGGACTGCAGGGCCGGCGCGTACAGAGCGAAGCGTTGGTCGCGCGCTCCGACGGCGCCTGGACGCTGCCCGAGATTCGGGTTCCCTGGTGGAATACCAACACGGACACCCTCGAATTTGCCGTATTACCTGCGCGCGAGGTGAAGGTGGCCGCGACTCAGACCGCTGACCTGACCACTATCGATGCCGCTGTCGGCAAAGAAGCGACCGACATCGGGGAGGCGCCCCGATGGTTGTGGGCGCTGGGTGGTGCGGGTTGGTTGACTGCCATCATCTTCGGCGCACTGCTGTGGAGGAGTCGTCGCCCCTCTGGCTCTCAGGAGACGGGCATCAGCGCTACGTCTGACAGCGCTGCGAGCCGACGGCAGATTATGGTTGAGATCCGACGAGCGTCGGAGCGGGGAGACCTCACCGCGCTCAGGCTGGCCGTACTGCAATGGGGCACGCTGCATCATGGTCGCGGCCTGTCATCATTTAATGATTTGGCGCGCCTCAGCACCCCGTCATTGAGCGCAAAGCTGACAGCGTTAGACCGCTCCCTTTATGGAGGGGGTGCTGTTGCCATGGCTGAGCTGGGTCTTATCGACGCCCTCCGCGACGAACCAGTGCCGGACGGCCGAGCTGATCAGGCAGACAAGCTCAGCCTATACCCGGCCTCCTGAGAGCAGTCTTGTCGGCGAGGCACCCTCACTCAAGGGCGCTGTCCTAGGATGCCTTGGGCTCGGTAAGGGCCCGATTCACGACCTCGAAAACGTCTTTAGGCAGCGGATCGATGGCTGCCAGCCTCTCCAGCTCACCACGCATCGCATCCCGACCGTTAGCGTAGCGACGCCAGCGAGTCAGGGGCGCCAGCATTCGCGCAGCGATCTGGGGGTTGCTTGCCTGCACCCTTTCGATCACATCTCCCATCAACTGATAACCGGCACCATCGGCGCGATGAAACGCAATGGGGTTGCCACCGGCAAAAGCACCGATCAGCGCTCGAAGTTTGTTGGGGTTTCGCCAATCGAATGCTTCGTGCTGCATGAGCGCCAACACGCTCTCGACACAGTCCGGATCTGGCCGGGTGGCCTGAACGGTCAGCCACTGATTGACCACCAGCGCCTCGTGTTGCCATTGCCTGTAGAAATCTTCAAGCACCGTTGCTCTTTTATCAGGCTCTTCATAATGTGCAATCCAGCGCAAAGCGACCAGACGATCGGTCAGGTTATCTGCACGTTGGTAGAGGGCGTAGGCGGCTTCCAGATCTGTGGCGTCGGCCGCCAGCAGGTAGTCCTGCGCGAGATGGCGAAGGGCCCGGATGCCCATGTCCGCGGCGTGAGCGCTGTAAGCTTCGGGCGCGGCATGGTGTGCCAGGGCCGCCCGCCAGGCATCACCCAGCACTGCGCCCAACCCTGCCTTCACCTGATGGCGACGCTGGTGGAGCTCCTCGACGTTAACCAATCCCCGCTGTGAGGCGCGATCCGCCAGATATTCCTCGCTGGGCAGCGATAGGGTCAGCGCCTTCATTGCGGGGTCCATGGGCCCCTTCAGCACCTGCTCGCAGGCCTGAGACAGTGCATCGGGAATGTCTGCCTTTTGCTCTGTGGTCGACACACTCTCTATCTGTCTTGCCAGCAAACTTTGTGCGGCATCCCACGCGACGAAGGCGTTGTCATCACTCCCCATCAGGGTCAGGAGGTTGCTCTCAGATTGCTCGGTAACCAGCCGCACCGGTGCAGAGAAATCGCGCAGACATGACAATACTGGTTTAGCGGTAACCGCTTCGAAGGTAAACGTCTGCTCACCTTCAGTGAGCGCCAGCACCCGGGTCGTACCGTCATCCAGCGGCAAGGCACGCCCGTCGACCAGCAAACCTACAGCCACAGGGATCACCAGCGGCGCACTGTCGCGCTGGTTTGACGTCAGCGGATTATGCTGGCGCAGTGTCAGGCTGTAGCGCTGCTCGGCCGCATCATAATGCTCCTCAAATGCCACCTCTGGCGTACCCGGCTGCTCGTACCAGCGCCTAAACTGCTCAAGGTCGCGACCCGACGCTTCCGCCAGACTATCGACGAAATCGTCACAGGTGACAGCCTGTCCGTCGAAACGCTCAAAATACAGCTTGGTACCTGCATAAAACGCGTCGGGGCCGAGCAGCGTATGCAGCATTCTCACTACTTCGGCACCCTTCTCATACACTGTCAGCGTGTAGAAATTCGAGATGTCCATGAAGGCATCTGGACGGACGGGATGAGCCAGAGGGCCGGCATCTTCCGCGAACTGATGAGTGCGCAGAAATAGCGCATCTTGTACCCGTTTCACCCCCCGGGAATTCATATCTGCGGAAAACTCGCTGTCCCTAAAGACCGTAAAGCCCTCTTTAAGACTGAGCTGAAACCAGTCACGACAAGTCACCCGATTGCCAGAGTAATTGTGGAAGTACTCGTGAGCGACCACTGCCTCCACACGCTGAAAGCCCATATCGGTCGTGATGTCAGGATGAGCGAGCACGCATGAGGTGTTGAACACATTGAGGCTCTTGTTCTCCATGGCCCCCATATTGAAATCATCAACCGCCACGATATTGTAAAGATCGAGGTCGTATTCAAGCCCATAGACCCCTTCGTCCCAACGCATCGCCTCTTTCAGCGAGCTCATCGCATGATCGCAATAGCCAAGATCTTTCTCTTCAACCCAAATGTGAAGATCCACCACTTTGCCAGAGCAGGTGGTAAACGCATCGCTCACTCGCTTGAGATCACCCGCCACCATGGCAAAGAGATAGCTCGGTTTCGGAAAGGGGTCGTGCCAGACCGCTCGGTGCCAACCATCATCCAAAGACTCTTCTTTCACCAGATTGCCGTTACTTAACAGTACCGGACATTCGGCACGCTGCGCCTCCAGTGTCACGGTGTAGACCGCCATCACATCGGGCCTATCCAGAAAGTAGGTAATTTTGCGGAAACCCTCTGCCTCACACTGCGTGCAGTAAGCGCTCTGCGATCGGTAAAACCCCTCCAGCGAGGTGTTTTCCTCGGGGCAGATCACCACACGGGTGCGCAGCGTAAAGTGATCGGGGACCGAAGCAATCGTTAGGTGCTGTTCTGTCAGTTCGTATTGCGCTTCAGTCAACCGCACGCCATCGAGCTCAACCCATTGCAGATTCAGCTGCTCGCCATCGAGCATAAGCGGGCTCTGACCAGAAATTCTGCGCACGACTTCGAGCGTGGCCGTTACCTCAGTCCGCCCCTGATCAATGCGCACCTCCAATGCGACTTCGGTCAGACCAAAGTCGGGAGCCCGGTAGTCCTTGCGGTAAATCGTGCCGGGTAAACCTTCTCTCAATGCCATTACGCTGCCACCTTGATCTCGACCTCATAGCCGCCGAACTTACGAATATTGAGCACACCAGTATCGAGCATCAAATACTGGCCCTTGATTCCCATCAGGGTGCCCTCGACTACCGCTTGCTTGTCAAAATTATGCGCCTTAATTTTCTCTGGCCAGCTCAATACGGGATATTCAATCCGCGTTTCGGGCGCATCCTCGAGAAACTCAAACGCGCTCTCGCCGTAAAGGAGTTGCAGATCAGCGATACCCCGCTCACAGCTCGCCATCAGCTGTCGGCGTATCTGCTCCAAATCCTGCGGTGTGCCATTGCCCTTGAGCATGGTCTGCCACGCCGTTCGATCACCGACTTCCTTCGCGCATAACACTTCGAGGAGTCCCGATTGATGACGGGTCTGCACCTGTGCAATCGGCTTGGCCTGAGTCGCACCCTGATCAATCCATCGGGTCGGCAACTGCGTCGCCCGGGTAATACCCACTTTCACATTGGACGTATTCGCCAAGTAAACGATGTGCGGTACCTGACAATGAGTTTCCGCCCAATCTGGCTCGCGGCAGGTGCCCTCTGCCAAATGACATTTCTCTGGACTGACAATGCAACGATCGCAGGCCGCAAGCTTTCTGAAGCAGGGAAAACAGTATCCCTGGTTAAAGCTCTTCTTGGTCATCCGATCACAGGCAACACATTGAATCGTCCCCGTAAATGACAGGCTGATTGAGTGACCCAGCCAATCATTGAGACACAGCCCCCCCTGATCGGGAAATACGGTATAGCGCACCGTCTCGGTCAGCTCGGTCTGCATTTTACGCAGACTGCCCTGCCAATCAGTCATGCTGAGGCTCCTTCCAGGCCAATGGCGTAGGCTCATCACAAGCCTCCCCTGCCTTGGCACCCTTATCGATAAACCCTACCCGCTGTTCAACCGGGAGGTGCATTTCTCCCCAGGCGATCACTGCCTGCATCGCGTGCTGGCGCTGCTCTTCGCTCAGCGTGCGGCCGTCTGGCCAGCGCCCTGTTGAGAGCGATGTCAGTAGCTGGTCATAGACTTGACGATCCATTTGCTGAACCGATTGACGATACAGATCTGACACCTTCAATGACTCCTGAACAAACCGGGTAATCCACTGACGAGCAGGCCCAGAGCCCAACCCGCTAGCAGCCCACCGAGATGCGCACCGTTCGCAATAGCGCCGGCGCCGATAAACTCCATGCTGCCCAGCATGCCAATGACCAGCCAGATCAACATGAAAGCGAACACCGCCATCGGTGGTGGCGATATCCATCCGGGTCTGCGCCACTGAGCCGCCATAATGAGGCCCATGAACGCGTACACCACACCCGACATACCCCCAAACACCGACGGGCCCTCCCACCAGTACTGACAGTAGTTGCTGACCATAGCGGTCACCACGTACAGACCTATCAGGTTAATAGAGCCCAGCCGATGCTCAATGCGCTGGCCAAATTCCCACAACCACAGGCAATTGAACACGACATGTAGCCAGCCAAAATGAATCAGCGTGGGCGTCACCAAGCGCCACCAGTCGCCCCACTCTCCGAAGGCAACGTAGCCACCACTGGCCCGAAACGGCACGAAGTTAAACAACTCGAGCATGCCAACCCACTGCAGTGGGTAGAACAACAGAAAACAGGTACCGGTTATCGCTACCAGGCAAAAGGTTGCGGGTGCACGCTGAATCGCTAACGGCGCGCTATTTAACGAGGGCATCTGACCAGCGAAGCTTGTCTCGGCAACTGGCGTAAAAACTGTAGCCTGGGGGGTGCAATAAGGTCAGCTCGCGAGCTTTTTTTCGAACCCTTACCGAATCACCTGGCAAGGCCGTAATGGAGATCTGCCCATCACAGGTAATCGGTGGATGAATATCGTTACGGGACACCACATCAATGCGAATCTCACTCTGGCCGCTGACAACGATCGGGCGACTGGTCAGCGAGTGTGGGAACATCGGCACCAGAACCAGCGCATCCAGCCCGGGATACATAATGGGGCCACCCGCAGACATGGAATACGCCGTAGAGCCGGTAGGGGTCGCAACCAACAGTCCGTCGGCGTTCAAGCGATAGACAAACTCGCCGTCAATACTGAGCTCGAACTCAATCATTTGCGCCGAGGCGCCAGAGTTCACGACGATGTCGTTCAGCGCCTCGCCACGCCCCACTACCTGCTCGCCACGCCACACCTCTGCGTCGAGCAGAAAGCGCTGCTCGCTGAGAAAATCACCGTCCAGAACGGCACTCACCTGCTCAATCAGTTCATCCGGGCTGACGTCAGTCAAAAATCCGAGGCGCCCCCGATTCACTCCAATCACGGGTGTGTCGTGTTTCACAAGGGTGCGGGCCGCGCTTAGCAAACTACCGTCACCACCAATCACAATGGCCAGATCCACCATGGCACCGAGCTGGTCCCGAGATTCCATCTCTCGCTTTTCAAAATGTGACAACGTCGCCAGACGGTCCTCGATGGTGACCTGTAACCCCCGGTCATCCAGTAAATTGAGCAACCCGGAGACAATTTCTTCAACGCCGGGGTGCTCCCTACGACCAAGCAAGCCCACGTGGGTGAATGTCGCCGTCATAACCTAAGGGTGGTGATCAGTCGTTTCATGCGCTCACTCCCTCCTCCTGTGATTTCGCTATCGCGCGACGCAGGTCATGCGCCACCTCAGACTCCGCTAATTGTAGCCCTGCTGCGCGCATAGACGCGAATTGATCGCGCAGTTTTTGCAGGTCCAGATAATCAACAGGACCAGCAGAGGGCGGCAATAACCGACATATCAGCGCCGTCCGAGACCGACGTTGTTTTGCTCCAATACCCGCTCGGCGCGATAGCTGGAGCGAACAAATACTCCTGAGACTACCTCAAGAAAGCCTCGCTCTAGGCCCCATTCACGATAGTGATCGAACGCCTCAGGGGACACATAGCGTGCGACAGGCAGGTGGTGCTTTGTTGGCTGCAGATACTGCCCCAGTGTCAGCACATCGATGTCATGCTGTCGCAGATCATCCATACACTGTTTAATTTCATCATCAGTTTCCCCCAGACCAAGCATTAGCGAGGTCTTGGTCAACACGTCGGGCCGGCAGGCCTTGCCCAGCGCCAGAACGTCGAGTGTTTGCTGATAACCCGCTCTCGGATCCCTTACCGGGTGCGTCAGTCGCTCAACGGTTTCGACGTTTTGGGCAAATACTTCAATACCCGAGTCCAGCAGCGTGTGTACGGCATCCGGGTCACCCAGAAAATCAGGGGTCAGCGCTTCAACCGCGGTATCAGGATTGAGCGCCTTGGTCGCGCGCACCACCGCGGCATAATGCCCTGCTCCCCCATCGGGCAGATCATCGCGATTAACCGAGGTGAGCACCACATACTTCAGTCCCATCAGCTTGACCGCTTCAGCGGTGTTGTCAGGCTCTTCAGGGTCCAGCCAGCCATTGGGATTACCGGTGTTCACCGAGCAGAACCGGCAGGCACGGGTGCACACATCGCCCATCAACATGATGGTCGCGGTACCCGCGCTCCAGCACTCGCCAATATTCGGACATTTAGCCTCCTCGCAGACGGTAGCGAGGCCATGCTCATGCACGATGGCACGCACTGCGTCGAACTTGGGACTGCTCTGCACGCGCATTCTGAGCCAATCGGGTTTTGCCATGCGCTCGGTATGACCCGACGACGCCTTGACACCATCTTTGATGACCGTCATGCCCCGGTCATTGGTGAACTTGTTGCCACTGCCAATTTGTAGGGCGGGTATGCGCTTGTCAGTCATGCCAAATCCCTCGCGACCCGCTAGGCCGTCAGCCCTGCACTCAGTCTTACCGAGACGCCGTTCACCGCCGCATTGCCCGATAACTGATCAACATATTGCTCATCGGTAATGTCGTTGCAGCTGATACCCGCATGACGACTGGCAATCTGGCCGCGGGTCCCGGCCTGGCCGTGGCCGTATCCATGCGGAAGACTGACCACACCCGGCATCATTTCATCAGAGGCCGCGAGCTCTGCCTCAATCGACCCTACCCGGCTTTTAATGGTGACCCACATACCGGGTTTCCAACCTTCCTTTTCCACGTCATCAGGGTTCATGAGCAGTTGGCACCGCGGCTTACCTTTCATTAAACGATGATGGTTATGCATCCATGAATTATTATCCCGGACGTGGCGGCGTCCAATAAGCCGGTAATGCTCAGCCAGCGTCGACGTCTCGCGAGTGAAGCGCTGTATATCCTCCAACACCTCGGGGATAGCCAGCTGAATACGCTGACCGGGAGTTTGCAGTCGCTCCGGGCACGAAGGCTCCAGCGGGCCGAGGTCGATTCCTGACGGGTGCGCCTTTAACTTGTCGATACTCAGCTGCCACTCTGTGTCATCACCGTAAGGTCCGCCGCGCAGAGCCGCATCGACCAGGCGGTCGGGCGGATGGCTGGGCATGGGCTCAAGATTGAGCAACGCGGCAAGCCGCTCCCCCAGTGCGCTGAAAATCTCCCAGTCGTGCATTGCCTCTTCAGGTTTATCAAAAACCGCCGGGTTATAGCGCGCGGTGTTGCGAATCGCCAGATTATGGAACGCAATATCGTAATGGTCATGCTCCAGCGGTGAGCTGGGAGGCAAGATCACATCGGCATGCCGGGTCGTCTCGTTCAAAGCCGGATCGACCGAGATCATAAAATCCAGCTCTTCAAGGGCTTCATCGAGAGCCCGGCCATTCGGTGTAGACAGCACCGGATTGCCCGCCCCTGTGAACATCAAGCGGATTTGACCTTCACCAGGGGTGCGAATTTCGTCCGCCATAGTTGCCGCGGGGAGCTCGTAATTAAATTCGGGCAGGCCTCGGGCTCTACTGGCAAATCGACCAAACCCACCTGGACCGGTATTGACGACTTGGTCCATCGCCGGACGCGTAAAAAGACTCCCCCCGGGCTTATCGAGATGCCCAGTGGCAACATTGATGACCTGAATCGCCCACTGGCACAGCGCGCCAAACGCCTGAGTACTCACGCCCATGCGCCCGTAGCAGATGCCCGCCTCAGCATTCGCGAGATCATGAGCAATCCGCTCGATGCTGGCCGCGGGAATCCCTGTCAGCGGTGCCGCCCATTCGGGCGTCAGCTCGACAACCGCCACTCCAATCTCTTCGAGGCCGTCGGTAAAGGCCGCCAGCGGTCCCGGTGAAACCAGATCATCGCGGAACAGCACGTGGATCATTGCCAATAGGAAAGCGGCGTCCGTTCCCGGACGGATAAAGACATGTTCAGTGGCCAGTTCGGCCGTCTCGGTTCGCCGCGGGTCTACCACCACCAGCTTACCGCCCCGCGCCTTCAGATCTTTCAGTCGCCGACGCACGTCCGGCACCGTCCAGATACTGCCGTTCGAGGCCAGCGGGTTAGCCCCCAGCATCAGAAAATAATGCGTGCGATCCACATCAGGAATCGGATGCAACAACATATGACCGAAACACCACAAGGAGACCAAATGATGTGGGAGCTGATCTACCGAAGTGGCTGAGAAACGATTGCGGGTACGGATATGCCGAAATAGATTCCGTTGGTGCGTCAGCATGCCGTAGTTGTGCACTGACGGATTACCGAAATAAGCGCCCACCGCATCCACTCCATGGTGCTCGATCGTCGCTGCCAATGCGCCCGCCGCGAGATCCAGCGCTTCGGGCCAGTCGATTTCTACATGCTGATACGCTCCCGCCGCGGTGCGAATACGCTTTACGGGCTTTCTCAGCCTATCGGGATCTTCATGGATATCTTTGAGTGCCACCGCCTTGGGGCAGACGTGGCCTCGACTCAGAGGGTCGTCTCGATCGCCTCGAATGTCGAC
>CESO01134558.1_pt1 | contig 24988 bp, 20 predicted proteins | sample 356341 | NCBI WGS metagenome assembly CESO01 (sample SAMEA2621812, study PRJEB7988) | marine metagenome | biome: marine biome (ENVO:00000447); feature: deep chlorophyll maximum layer (ENVO:xxxxxxxx); material: "saline water (ENVO:00002010), including plankton (ENVO:xxxxxxxx)" | depth 35 m | reverse complement strand
GTTCTGTATGCCGATCAGGTGGCGACACCCTGAGCAACAGCACGCCCAAACTTGATCTGAGATCAGATCGTCGATCGTTCAATGATCGTCGACGTTCCCTGATGCCCGCTGCCATTCTGATAATCGCCTTCGCAATACTGCTCTGGTCGCAATGGACCAAGCGTCAGGACAGTGCCGATGCCGCGAGGCGGATCGAGTCCCTGGTCGAGTACATCTGCAAAGGGGATGTCGCGATCGATGGTGTCCGGTGGGCCGATGCGGTCATCCGTGATTCCGTGGTGGGCTCGATCGAAGAACTCTGTTCCTCCTCTGTTGCCGATTGGTCAGCCGCGGTGATCGACACCTCTTCGGACGATCACGTTATGGAAGTCCGGATCAATGCCGATTCAAGGACCGCCATGACCCTTGAGATCGAACAACTCTCCAGTGGCGATCTTCTCGTACGAGGCTGGTCAAGCGAGTAAGCTCTCCAGTTCATTGCCCGAATCAGGGTGGAAGGAACGGATGAGCAAATGGATGTCTGGCTGAACGGTGAACTTGTTCCCGAAGAGGAAGCGAACATATCGGTATTCGACAGTGGTCTGCAGCACGCAGTGGGACTGTTCGAGACCATGCACGCACGCAACAACAGGATATTCCGGGTCGATCAGCACATGGCGAGACTGACCGAGTCGGCCAAATCGTTGCTGATGTCAACTCGTCTCCAGCCGGAAGCCCTCGCGGAGGCCGCTGAACGTCTCGTCGTGCACAGCCATCTCGATGAGGCGAGGATTCGACTCACGGTCACAGGTGGCAACATGAACATGCTTCGCCAGAACGAGGATGGTCATGTCGATCCGACCATTCTGGTCGTGGCCCAGCCACCGACGCCGTATCCACCGGTCTTCTTCACGGAGGGGGTCGAGATCACCATTGCCGCGGGACGAACCAACCCATGGACCCAGATGGCGGGACACAAGACCATCAACTACTGGCCGCGAATACATGCGCTGCAGATGGCTGCCATGATCGGGGCCAGTGAAGCGCTCTGGTTGGATCCAGCTGCCAAGATCACCTGTGGATGCGTAAGCAACATGTTCATCATCAAGGATGGTGTCGTGAAGACGCCCAGGGCGCGAGGTGAACAGACCCCGGGAGAGGAGATTTCACCTGTTCTGCCTGGAATCACACGGGAGGCGTTGATCGAATGTGCACAGGATTCCGGAGTGGAGGTCCAGTTGTGCGATCTCACGCTGGATGATCTGCTGGCTGCGGACGAGGCGTTCATGACCAACTCGAGCTGGCATCTGCTTCCAGTGCGTGGACTTCGATTCAGAACCAATCCCGAAGAGGGAACTGGTGATGTCGAGACTCGTCCGATCGGTGCCGGATCAGTCGGGCCACTGGCGAAAAAACTGCGAGGGGACCTGCTCGAGTTGATTCGCAAGGAGACATCGGATCCCGATGCGTCGTGAGTCCCGTCGGTGAGGACGTCTACTTGCGATTGATGACCTTGACGTTGCGTCTTCCCTGGTTCTGCCTCGAACTGCCCTGAAAGAGATTCAGGAACCAGTTGAAGCCGGACAGCACCATGAACACCAGGAAGGCCGCCAGTCCGGCAATCAACAGAAGCAGAAGAATCGGGATGCCGACCACCAGCAGGAATGTGAGGACCGCCAACCGGACGGCCCAATTGGGTTGTCCCTGAGCCATCTGGAATGCCTGGGCCATTCGATCGCCCCCGAGGTTCACGAACCGGATCCTGGGGCCGCCAAACCCGCCGGGTCCAGTACCGGCTCCGTTATCCTGATTTGCTTCATTCATCCACAGATCATACCCATCCACCGAGGGACTTACCCCAATCCGGAATCGGTGCGTGACGGGCTTCCATGGCCCTGTATGATCGGTGGACTTGAGCGGGATGCCGGATTGACCATGAGCAAAGAAGCCGACAACGGATTCGTCCACCTACACCTGCATACGGAATACTCCCTTCTGGATGGGGGGAACCGTATTCGTCCGCTCATGAAGCGGGTTGGTGAGCTTGGTATGACATCGGTGGCGATCACCGACCACGGCAATCTCTATGGATGCGCTGAATTCTACCGGGCGGCCAAGGCGGAGGGCATCAAGCCCATCCTCGGAATCGAAGCCTATGTGGCCCCGGGCGATCGTCGCAATCGGACCAAGACGGGAGGCAAGGATGGTGGCTATCACCTTGTTCTTCTGGCCGAGAACAACGAGGGCTGGGGCAATCTGCTGAAACTCAGTTCGGATGCCTATGCAAACGGTTTCTATCACCGACCTCGAATGGATCAGGAGACGCTTCGGGACTGGGGCAACGGACTGATCGCGATCAACGGTCACCTTGGAAGTTCCATCGCCTACTTTCTCGTCCAGTACGAGCAGACCGGAAGTGAATCGCATTGGGACTCGGCTGTCGCGGAGGCTCGCTGGCACAAGGAGGCATTCGGAACCAACGACGACGGTGAACCGTGTTTCTACATAGAACTCCAGCGGATCGGCGTCGCGGACCAGGATTCGATCAATCCGCATCTGATCCGTCTCGCGGAGGAGTTGGATCTACCCCTTGTCTGTGACAACGATGTCCACTTCCTCAACAGCGAGGATCATGAGACTCACGACACGCTCTGCTGCATCTCCATGGGGAAAACCCGGGACGATACGACACGGCTGATCTATCCCAGGGATCTCTATCTCAAGTCCCCCGAGGAAATGCAGTCGCTGTTCCAGGACCTGCCGGAAGCTGTCGCCAACACGGTGAGAATCGCCGACCGTTGCAATGTCGACATCGACTTCGATGCCAATCACGCACCAGTCGTGAGAGTCTCGGGGCCCACCAAGGATCCCGTCTACGACGGATCCGATCTCACGGAGTGGTTCAACAAGTGGTGTGATCAGTTCGAGTTGAGCCCGTGGAATGCCGATGAGGACGACGATGTCGATCAGAAGACGCTCGAAGCTGACTGTGACAAGGCGCTGAGGAACCTGTGTGAAGCGGGCCTCATCTGGCGGTACGGAGCGGATGGCATCACCGAGGAGATACGGGCTCGTTGTGATCGTGAACTTGGAATTCTCTCCTCGAAGCAGATCAGCGCCTACTTCCTGATCGTCTGGGATTTCGTCAACTGGGCGAGGCAGCGCGGCATACCCGCCAGCGCCCGTGGCAGTGGTGTGGGAACGATGGTCGGTTACGTCCTGGGTCTCTCCAATGCATGTCCTGTTCGATATGGACTTCTGTTCGAGCGTTTCACGGATCCTGATCGAAGCGAATATCCGGATATCGACATCGACATCTGTCAGGATGGACGAGCCGACGTCATCCGCTATGTGCGGGACAAGTACGGACATGTCGCGCAGATCGTCACCTTCGGTCGTTTGAAGGCGCGTGCCGCCATCAAGGATGTCGCCAGAGTCCATGGACTGCTTCCCCAGGAGGGTCAGAGGCTGGCCAATCTGGTACCTGGTGAACTCAACATCACCATCGACGAGTCCATCCAGAAGTCATCCGAGTTCAAGAGCGAATACCAGGGGAATGCGTCGTCCAGGTCCGTCATCGATGCCGCCAATCAACTCGAGGATCATGCCAGGCACAGCGGTGTGCATGCCGCAGGGGTTGTGGTCGCGACCCAGCCGTTGGACAACATCGTCCCGCTGTGCAAGGCCTCGGGCTCCGATGACGTCGTGACGCAATGGGATGGACCCACCTGCGAGCAGGTTGGTCTGCTCAAGATGGATTTCCTGGGACTCCGCACGCTTTCGACCCTCGAACTGGCCAAACAGCACATTCGTCAGACGCTTGACGAGGAATCGATCTGGCGAAGCGTGGGACGGACAATCGGCGATGGGGATCATCCACTCGATCTCGATCGACTCGAATTCAAGGATGAACTTGTATTCGATCTGTTCAAACGTGGTGAGACCGCCGGGGTGTTCCAGTTCGAATCCGGTGGCATGCGACAGCTTCTCCAGAAGATGAAGCCGGACAGGCTCGAGGATCTGATCGCCGCCAACGCGTTGTACAGACCAGGACCGATGGAACTCATCGACGACTACTGTGGCCGCAAGAATGGAACCAGCAAGGTCCCGTTGGTGCAGCCCATCGTCGACGAGCTGACCAGCGAGACCTACGGGATCATGGTCTATCAGGAACAGGTCATGCAGATCGTCCACCAACTCGGTGGTGTGGCCCTTCGGGACGCCTACACGCTCATCAAGGCCATCAGCAAGAAGAAGCATTCGGTGATCGACGCCAATCGGGCCAAGTTCCTCGAGGGTTCGGTCGAGAAGGGGATGTCGAAAGCCGAAGGTGAACGACTCTTCGATCTCATCCTGAAATTCGCGGGCTATGGATTCAACAAATCGCACTCCACCGGCTATGCGATCATCGCCTACCAGACCGCGTATCTCAAGACCTATTTCCCGGTCCAGTACATGGCAGCTGTTCTGACGTTCGAATCCCAGGCCAAGAAGACCGAGGATTGGGCTCCGTATCTCGACGAGTGTCGCCATGTTCGATGGCCGGATCACCAGGAAGAGTCTCCACACGTCGGTATCGAGGTCTGTCCACCAGACATCAACGAATCGGATGCGACCTTCACGGTCGTATTCAATCCCGACGAGCCCAAGGACTCCTGTCATGGACGAATACGCTTTGGTCTGTCAGCCATCAAGGGTGTGGGTCGATCGGCCATCGAAGCCATCATCAAGGCAAGGGAGGAACACACGTTCTCTTCACTGCATGACCTGTGTGCGAATGTGCCACCAAGAGCCGTCAACAGGGCGACCCTGGAATCCCTGGTCAAGAGTGGTGCGATGGATTCACTGCATGGAGGTGACAGCAGGGCACCGATGATCGCCGCACTCGAATCGGCTCTCAAGTTCGGTCAACGCGAAGCGCGTGACCGGGAGCAGGGCCAGGGTAGTCTGTTCGGCGCCCCTGATACCGCCACCGAAGAGGCGTCGCCCAACGAGATCTCGCCACTTCCGTCGATACCCGGCTGGTCCAGGCTCGAGACGCTCGGCTACGAGCGGGAGGTGCTCGGCTTCCATGTGTCGGGGCATCCCATAGACGAGTATGCCGACATTGTCCGCCCATTCGTTTCCATCAACGTCTCGGATCTCGAATTGCTTCGTCCCGGAAGCCCGGTGATCGTTGCAGGACTGATTTCCCATGTACGCAACATCACGGTGAACAAGGGTCGATCCGCCGGTAGCCGTATGGCCGTCATCGAACTGCAGGATCGACTGGGCAGCATCGAGGCGGTCATCTTCGCTGAAGCCTTTGCAGCCAACGGCGCGTTGGTCCAACCCAACTCCGTGGTACTCGCATCCGCTCGAATGGATGAACGAAACGGCGACAAGCAGTTGATCGTCGAGCGCCTCTTCAAGCCCGAGGATGCGCCCAGCTACCTGACTGAACACATCGAATTGGATATCCACGACGACGGGGAGGTCGGAATTGAGCAGAAGATCCAGATGTCGGCTGGAATTCTCAAGCAGGCGGGCAGCGCGATGACCAGCCAGGGAGCCCATCCTGCCAAGGTGTCGATCAGGCTTGTACGGCCTGAGAAGACCATCCACATGAAGACCGATCTGAAGGTCATCCCGAAGCATGAACTCATCATGAATCTGACGAGTGTGCTCGGTGGATCGGATCGGATCCGCCTCTCGGGTCGGGATCCCGGCAACGTCGTTGCCCCTCGCAAGGTACGCCGTTACGGACGCAGTTGAATCGATCCCAAAAGTGACATCCGCCCGAGCACGCTCGAGCGGATGATCCCCTCCAAATCATGAACTGTGAGTGGCGGCCTCTTCCCTCATCAGGCCGCCTGGTCACCCCATTCAGAATCGTTGTTGGACTGGTCGAAGTCGATGTTGCTGTGGTTTTCGTTCGTGTCCTCGCGTGGCCATTCGGCCTTCCCACGTCTATGGATACGGACAATGCGTCCAAGATGTTCGCCGAGAACGGATCGCAGACTGTCCAGAAGACCAGCCGTCTCATCATCGAACGGATTCTCCTTGTCACGGAAGAAGCTGATGATGGCCAGGGTCTCGTCGTTATGACGACAGCTGAAGGCGATCAGATCCATGTTGGTGAGTGATTCGGTGTCCGGTGACTTGGAACGAGCCCATGCTTCACCATCCTCGTAGCGGACCAGTTCCGTCTCCGTGTGCATTCTGGAGCACATGGCCTCACCAAGCGCCTTGTAGACGGGCATCGGATCACCATCGTTCATGTCGTAGTTGACATAGGCCCCGATGCCGAAGCGACCGGGAGTCTCCGGGAGGTAGACGACTGCATTCGTCGGACCAACACGGCGGAGCATGTATTCAAGTGACGTGCGGAGCATGTCCTCGACATCGAGTTCCTGGCTGATCAGTGTCTTGAATTCGCTGACGATGACCGCGTCGGACATCTGATCCCTCATGGATCGATAGGCGGAGGCCAGGTCGTTGCAGAGAACATCGACCTGATCGGACATTTCGTCACGGGATTCCGTCAGCTCCCGGCAGGTGTCCATGAGATTGTTCATCTGGTTCTCGTTGTTACGAGCGGATCTGACTCTATCAAGCAGCTGATCGAGCCGCGTGTTGATACGGTCGATGTCCGTCGGGATGACCAGATAGTCCGATGCGCCTTCTCGAATGGCTTCGAGGGTCTGCATCGGATCGAGATGGTCCGACCAGACCATGGCTCGTATCCAGGGAACTCTATTCTGGGCTTCACGAATGAGACGGATCGCTTCACGCCCGCCATGGTTGGCATCGATCATCAATGCATCTACTGCATCGTGGGCTTCGAGAATGTCGCGAGCTTCCTCTAGGGAATCGGTGACAAGGCAGACATGACCCGTTGATTCAACCTGATCCACGATCACGTGTCGGCTTGAATCATCCTGTCCGACGATCAGCAGACACGCGCGATCGGCCTTGATCTCGCCAGTCACTGCATCCTGAATAAGTCGCTCGAGGGGTTCCATCTTGATCAGTCCTTTCTTGCCCGCTGCTGCAGGATTCTGTTGCTCTGCCGGGTGATGTTTCCCCCGGACACAGCATCAATCGGCGAATCAAGGGGGCCAGTTCAGCCCAGTCCCGGAAGTAATGGGAACTGTTTGAATGAAACAGGCCTCAGAGGGCCTCCAGATGGCTCGAACCTTCGATTCCACACCACTTTGTCACTTCCAGCACGACTTGGGCAAATCGATGAAAGAAACGGGATCCGAGGTGAGGATCCGATGAGGAGTTGTGTTTCCAGGCTCCGATGCGTTAGTTACCGGTCCTGGAATCCCAGAGTCGGACGGCTTCGGGCTCTCTTGGATAGAGGGGGCTCAACTCCAGAGGGTCCAGCGTCTCGCCGGAAGCCAATCGCCTCTCGGTCATTTCAAGCAGGACCGCTGGATCGAATTCCGGTCTTCGAGGCGTCAGCCCGTGTCCGGCCATGGACTCGGGCAGATGTTCGTCGACAAGAAGATGATCCACCCTGGGGATCGTGGCCAGGAACATCTCCGGATCCACCAGTGTTCCCGCCTGTGAGATCGAGCGTGAACCGGATGAGCCCTCCACAAGAGTCAACCAGCAGGTGTCATCCTTCGATGCCAGGACCACGGCCATCAGACCATCGAGGTCTTCAGCCGTCTCCGCCGCCAGGAGAGCCGTCTGCATGGCTACGAGTGGAATGTCCAGGGACCAGCTGAGCATCTTCGCCGCTGCGATTCCGATACGAAGACCCGTGAATCCTCCGGGGCCGATTGAGACACCGATACCCTCGAGATCTCCGGGGGTGATTCCAGCCTGACGGCAGATCGATTCCACGGCAGGCATCAGCGCATCCCCGCGTCGGGTGGACGATGTCAGACGCTCGACCAGAACGGAACCGTCTGGGCAACGAACGGCCACACCGCCATCTCGCTGGGATATCTCCATGGCGATGACGGGGGATGTCATACCAGCGGACTCCCGATGGTCTGCAGATACCGGGCACGGCTCATGAGTTCGTCGACGGTCGGTTCATTGGCGAGGTCCCAGGAGATGATCGATCCCCTCTCATGATCGCTGTTGATGGCGACCAGTCCGGGAAGGCTCGACTCGACACCCATCTCGACCCAGGCATGACCGACGCAGAACATGGAGACATTCCACTCCTCGGCCAGTGACTCGAGATGCGCCTGTGTGAACTTGCGACCCCACACCATCAGGTAGGCGGATCCCGCAGGTCCACGCTGATCAGCATCGGCGGGCGTCCGATCGAGGATCTTCGGATCGAAGTGGGGCATGGCATTGACCGCTGGAAGGGAGTGGCTGCAGAAGAGCCCCGATTCCGTGATCACCGCGAGTGGAAGCGCATCGATGAACTGATCGATGGCATCGGCGACCCGGGTCCATTCCGTTCCGAAGACCATTCCAAGTCCATCATTGAAGAGTTCGACGTTGTTGCCGCCACCCTTGCTCACACCGCTCCGGGTCCTCTGGGCAAGCTCGTGGTTTCCAAGCACCACATGGACCTGACCGGGAAACGCCAGGATTTCCTCGGCCACCTTCCCCAGCATTCGGTAGGAGAGGTCGCAGCCATGCGTGAGGTTCGGGCCGTGGATCAGCTCCTGCAGAAGGACATGTCGGTGCGTGCCTGATTCCAGGTTGGCGAGTCCACGGATCTTCCCGAGATGGATGAGGTGATCATGCAGGTCTCCACTGATGATCAGATGACCCTCTGATGGCAGACGAACGATCGAACCCTTCCGCTTGGGATCATCCAGAATGACTGCCGCTGCCTTCTCGAACAGCGTGATGGTTTCATCCGCATTCTGAAGATTGACGCTCATGAGCTGGCTTTCGGTTTGCCTTTGGGGGATCGCTTGGATTGAATGGCCGAGCTCCCGCCGGTTGTTCCACTCCGGACCATTCCTATGGATGTGATTCGTTCCCAGGCGCTTCTGGCGTTGGTCTCCGAGAACTCGATGCCGATGTTTCGACGATCGAGTGCTCTGGCGACGGTCGAAGTCGTTCCACTTCCCAGAAATGGATCGAGTACCAGATCGCCTGGATTCGAGGTGGATCGGATCACCCGCTCCAGATAGGCCTCTGGAATCTGGTTGTGATGCCCGTGCCGACGTTCCTTGTTGTTTCCCTGGATGCGTCCCAGATAGGAGCCGTACCAGACATCCATCGGGACACGCATGCCCTTGTTGGTGTCCTTGGCCATCGTTCTGGCGTCCTTGTAGACACTGGCTCGATCGGACTGTTCAAGGATTTCATCGGGATTCCAGGTTCGCTCATCGGCATTCTTCACGAAATACAGCGCATGGACCTTGCTCATGATGAATGACGAGTGGCGGCATTGGCCGAAACGGAAATGCCAGACACACCAGTTGATCATGGTCAGACCTCGACGCTTGAGATGCATGACCACTTCGGCTGCCGTGTCATCGGGGATGTTGACCCACAGACTGCCCGTAGGTGACAGGACATCGATACACGCATCGAGCCAGTCGTACGTGAACCGTTCGTACTCGGCTCTGGACATGTCGTCCTTCCACTCGTCGTAGGGGACATCCCAGTTGAATGGTGGATCCGCGAATACGAGATCGACCTTGCCGCGATCAGGAAGATTGGCGAGCACCTCTCGACAGTCGCCCAGGTAGACCCTGGTATCTGGTTCCATCGCCTCGAATAGTGGTTTGGGGACCTCTGAGGAGGCCACAAACGGGGATTCACTATCTCCAGGAAGGATCATTTTGGCGTTCGATGCCGCCACCTCTCGGTGTACCCCGGCTGCACCAGAAGGCATGGCGTATCCGCCGGGTCGGTCAAATAGGGTGTTCTTCTCTTCTGCCATGATTTTCCTTACCCCTGTATATAGCACAGAAGTAGGCCTTCGCTCATATTCAGGCACTGATCAACGGTTTGTGAACGCCCTGTGGTCTGGAAGATGAATAGAATGTGGCTTGAGTAGTTCCCCATGAAACCGGTTCCGATCCGAATCCGAAAGATCGTTCGCTCCTGTAGCCATCTGGCTGTCGGAGCGGGCTTTTCATGTCTTCTGGCGGGCTGCTATTCATCCTTCAACCAGATTGACGACAAGGTCGCCGCCTTGCTTGATGATTCGACCGGTAGCGCGAGGGGTGATGCTGTTCCAGCGCCCCAGAGCTGGGCCAACAGTCAGCTTTCAAACGGCACGATGGACACGCCGGACCCACCAACCTTCAATCCTTCCGGCCCCTCTCTGAGCTACGAATCCGATCCCAATGACAACATTGATGATGTGATCGAGAGGCTTGATGCCCTTGAAAAAGGGGCGGAATCGGGTCAGACGATCACCCTCGCCCAGGCACTCGACTGGGCGACCCAGCATGGGCGGGAATACCAGTATCAGGAAGAGGACTATGTCATCTCCTGTCTTCGCCTCCTGATGGAAAGACATCTCTGGGGCCCGAGACTCTTCGATACCGTCGGTTTCGATTTCGATGCCAACGGCGATGATGGGCTCTATGAATCCTCCATGGGCATCGTCAACGAATTCACAGTGACCCAACGGCTGCCCTACGGAGGCGAGGTGTCCGCTCAATACCTGGCCTCGTTCGCCAAGACGCTTCAGGATTCGATCAACGACGGTTCTCTCGATTCGATTTCATCTGGAACGATCGTTCTTGGTGCCCAGATTCCACTGCTGAGGGATGCGGGACCGATTGCTCAGGAGAATCTGATTCAGGCCGAACGCGATCTGACCTATGCCGCCAGAAGATTCGAGGATTTCCGCCGACGGTACTTCTTCGAGATCGTCCGTGACTATCTGGATCTGCTCGTGCAGCGACAGGCGATCGGCAATGGTGAGACCAGCGTGCAACTTTATCAGAAGCTCGCCGAGAAGGAACGTGCCCTGTACAAGGCCGGTCGTGGAACATTGACAGCCGCTGCACTCGCGGAGAACTCCGCCCTCCAGCAGCAGGCGCAGCAGGCCTCGAGATGGGAGTCCTACCGTCTGGCCGTCGATCAGTTCAAGGTCAAGATCAACTGGCCGCTCGAGGACAGGGTCAAGATCCACAAAGTCGCCTTTGCGATCGAACCACCGGAGGTCTCGCCGAACGACGCCCTGGTCTCGGGCCTGTCAAGACGGCTCGATCTGCAGACCCGCCGCGATCGGGTGGTCGATGTTGAACGTCGCCTGAGGAACTCCCGAAACCAGCTTCTGCCCGATCTGGATCTCACCAGCTCGATCGCCATTCCCTCCGAAGTCGATGAAGACGGTTCCAGCAGCTTCGTTCCCGAGATCGGGGGAACCGATTTCAACCTCGGAATCGGTCTGGGCATACCACTGGATCGCGAGATCGAGAAACTCAAGGTCCGTGAGGTCCAGGTCATTCTGGAACGGAACCGAATTCAGTTGTCCCAGGACATCGATGAGGCCGCGGTCCAGATCAGAGCCGCCATCAGGGATATCGACGCCAATCTCTTTGCGCTCGATCTCGAGAAGAGAGGCGTTGAGATCGCCAAGCTGAACATCGAATCGATCGAACTGAATCCTGACAACGTCGACATCAATACACAGCTCAACGCCATCAACAGCCTACGCAGTGCTGAAAACGGTCGAGCTCGAGCATTCAGAAACCTCCAGGTATCGATCATCGAATATCTCCTCTACACGGGCCAGTTGAGAATCCGTGCCAACGGGATGATGGAGACCCTTCCTGGAATGAAGATGAAACCGACAGAAGACTTGTCCTATGGAGATGCACCTGCTTGAATGGGTCCCCAACCATGATGAATACACAGTCCATATCGAACCGAAGACGCGGCCTGACAAGTACGGGAGTTCTTGTCGCCGCGGGTGCAACCATGATCATGCTTGGAGCAGCCTGGTTGGCCAGTGACGGGTCCAGCTACTCCAACGGTGTCGTCGATCAGGCGGATCTCTATGAAGTGGAACTGGGATCCTTCGATATCACCATCCCCGCTTCCGGTGAACTGGCCGCTCTTGAGCAGGTCGAGGTCCGTTGCGAGTTGGATGGCAACAACAACGCATTGGTTGAAATCGTCAACGAGGGCATCAACGTCAGGGAGGGTGATCTCCTCTTCAGAACCGACAATGCCGGAATTCTCGAGAAGATCCAGAATTCAGAGGATGCCGTGGTTGGTGCGGAGAACACCCTTCGCAACCGTGAGGCGAGCCTCGAGATCTCCGAGGGATACCGAAAATCGGAGATGCAGAAGGCCCAGGTCAAGGTCGATCAGGCCGAGCTGGCCTTGAAGTCGTGGGAAGAGGGGGAAGTCCTTCGTGAACGCGAGAAGCTCGATCTGGCCGTGTTGACGGCCGAGAAGGAATACGACCGGCTCAAGGAGAAGCATGAGAAATCAAAGGAGCTCTTCGAGAAGAATTTCCTCTCGAAGGATGAACTCGATCGCGAATCCATCGATCTGCTCCGTAAGGAATCCGCGCTGAAGACCGCCAACACCAACAAGGAGATCTACGAGAAGTACACCTACTTCAAGGAGAAGCTCCAGAAGGAAAGCGACAGCAATCAGGCCATTGCGGAGATGGGTCGAACGGACAAACGCACAGCCGCCGAACTTCGTTCTGCACAGGACAACATGAAGGCCGCCGGAGCGGCCCTTGAATCCCGTCAGGAATGGCTCGAGAAGTACCAGCTTCAACTGACCCAGACCGAGGTGTTCGCACCATCGGACGGCATGGTGGTCTACGGATCCACCATCAACCGTGGCAAACGGGGGGACAACGAGAAGGCTCTTCAGGTTGGCAGCAAGCTCTACAGGAATCAGCTTGTCATCGTGCTGCCGAACATCGATCGGATGGCGGCCGACGTCAAGGTGAACGAAGCGCTTTCGGGTCTGGTTGAAACTGGTCAGAGTGCGATGATCAAGACGGATGCGATTCCGGATGCGATCATCGAGGGAACTGTTCTGGGCGTCAGTGTATTGGCCGAAGATGGTGGCTGGCGGGATCCGAACCGTCGGGACTACGGCGTTGAAGTCGAGCTCGACGAGGATCACAATCTCGCGTTGAAGCCATCGATGAGGGTGAAGGTCGATATCTTCGTGGACAAGGTCGTCGATGCGTTGTTTGTTCCCATCCAGGCGATTCATCGTCGAGGACGGGATGTATACGTCTATCTTCGCGACGGCGATGAATACATCGAGCAGCTCGTGGACATCAATCGAAACTCAGAACTCTATGTGGAGATAGTCGGCGGTCTCGAGATCGGCGATGAGGTTCTGTTGATCAATCCGCCGACAGGAACCGTCGTCCATTCCATTGGTGGCGACGAGGTTGAACCTACGAGCTGACCTCGTCGGCCTCGCCCTTCCAGCGAATCTTCAGACCATGATCGTAGCCGAGCTGATCCATGAGCCTGGCGACCATGAAATCGATCAGATCCTCGACTCGTTCAGGCCTCATGTAGAAACCCGGTGCCAGTGGAACGATGGTTGCGCCGGCTCTGGTCAGGGATGCCATGCTCTCTATGTCGATCGGACTCAATGGGGATTCACGGTGGGCGATCAGAAGCTTTCGGCGTTCCTTGAGGCAGACCATCGCTGCTCGGTGGACCAGCGTGCTGGTGATCCCCGCGGCAATTGAGTTGAGCGTGTTGCTTGAGCAGGGGAGGATGACCATCCCATCATGCTGGAAGGAGCCTGATGCGATGATGGCTCCGAAATCGTTGTCCGAATGGATGATGAGCTGGTCAGCCAGTTCGGAGCCGACCAGGGCCTCGCTGGTGAAATGGCGGATGTCCTGCTCCTCGAACAGCAGTCGCCTTCCCAGTGCACTGGCGGAAACATGCAATTCGACACCCTGACGAGCCATGAGCTCGAGGAATCTGACTGTGTAGGGGGCGCCGGAGGCTCCGGTGATGCCGATGACTATTCGCTGGTGCATGAGAGGTGGTCAAGTATAGGCGTGCAGACAGGGGATCGCCTGCTGTTACAATTCCAACCTCCACCAGAGGGTGAAGAGACCAGACGGAGATACCTCATGCGACTTTTCAGCATCTTGATGCTCTTGTCCCTGCTCATGGCAGGTTGTGCCAATTACGCCTCCTACCCTCCCCTGGAGGGCAAGCAGAGAGCCGATGGGCCCATCAGCGCACCTGTGCCGGAGGTCATCGCGACCGCCATCGAATGGTGTGTGGCCCGTGAAGACTTTCGTGAACAGGAGAAGCCCGTCGTCTTTCAACTGCCCAGTGGTATGGACGAGTCCGCCCACGAGGCTGTCGTCAGGGAACTCGGGAAGTCGAATCTCAACTCGACCGTGTCGTCTGCAGACGGAATCGTGATTCGATCGGTTCGTCTGTTCGGACTCAAGGCCATGGTCGACATGTCGGTTCCGCGCAACTACGGCAACGATCAACTCGTGACGCTGGAACTGCAGAGCTACGCCTTCCAGCCCTGGAGAGTCGTCGCCGCCAACCGTTGGCGATTCAACGAGGAACAGCTCAAGAGAACCAAGGCCGACATGATTCAGGCATCGGTTGAAGGCGACCAGTGAATTCGACAGAGCCGCGATGGCGACCCTGGCTTGACGCCGCGATTGAACAGGCTGAGAAATCATGGAACGAAGGCGGCATTCCCATCGGCGCCGTGCTTGTCGATCAAGATGGTTCCATCGTCGCACGTGGACATAACGAACGCGTTCAATCCGGTGATCCAACGGCACATGGGGAGATGTCGTGTCTTCGCTCCGCAGGAAGGCGGCGCGACTGGGATCAAATGACGCTCGTGACCACGCTCAGTCCCTGTCCGATGTGTGCGGGTACCTCGATTCTCTACAGGATCCCGAGGGTGATCATCGGCGAATCGACGACTTTCCAGGGGGCCGAGGAGTGGCTGGAGGCGGCGGGCATCGATTTGATCCATGCGGATTGTGATCGGTGCATAGCCCTTATGGAGCGTCTCCAGAACGAAAAACCGGACCTCTGGGCCGAGGACATCGGTCACTGAGGCGATGATCTCACGTGATCTTGTCGATGGCGATACCGGCGAAGAATACAAGCAGCAGCAGCAGGGCGATATCAGCCCATGGTCTGTTCGCGGCTGTGCCGATCAATCTTCGGCGGTTGAGAATCAGCAGAGCCAGCGCGAGCAGCGGCAGGAAGAATGCACCGAACATGGCGTAGGCTCGTTGCACGGAGGCGAATCCATAACCAGCCTGAACCATCGGTATGGTCGCCAGAAGGATCAGGAACACTCGATAGGTCCAGGTCCGGGGGAGTTCCTCGGGCGGGAGTGGTGGTTGTCCGATGACCGACCGACAGGCATCGGCGAACAGCATTGGCAGTGATTGCCAGACGCCGAGAAGACTGCTCGCGATCGCTGCCCAGGCACCGATCAGGAACAGGGTGGCACCGCCTGGTCCCAATGCCTCGTGAAGTCGTTGTGAGAGTTTCACGAGTAGCGCCGTACCTCTTCCCTCCACCTCGATGCCGCTGGCGATCACAAGCATCGCGATACCGAAGGCGGCTGTTGCGACATAGGCGATCGCAAGATCGATTCGACAGGCCCTGAGATTGTTCATTCCGACACGTCCAGACTGTCTGATCCAGTATCCGTAGCAGAGAATCGTGACGGTTCCCCCGACACCGCCAACCAGTGAAACCGTCCAATCGAGTGCCTCGGCGTCGCCGGGACGACGGGGGATCAGCCCATTGGCCAGTTCGGACATGTCTGCTCCAAGGAGACAGGCCGTGATGATGACGGTGATGAACATGATGGCTATTCCGACCGCCATCACACGTTCAAAGAGGGCGAATCCCCCCATGAGCACGAGCAGCGTCGCCAGGAGACTTCCCAGGCCACCCCAGACGAGCTTGGCTTGAACAGGATCTCCTGGCCATCCGAGAAGTGAGTGTGTCGCCACACCGGTGGCCGATATCAGCGCACCGCCGACGAAGAAGGAGAACGCCAGGAGATAGATCAGAAAGAGCGCCATCACCCATCGGCCCAGATGTCGCGACACGCCCTTGATCAACGTGGTGTCCGTCGCCAGTTGCCATCTGGCCAGACCTTCATTCAGAACGAACTTCATGACCGCCCCGAGCACGATGGCCCAGAGAACGATCAACCCGAGCCTGGAACCGGCAAATCCGGCAGTCGCCAGATCACCGGCACCGACGCCGGTGGCCGCCACGAGAAGACCTGGGCCGAGCATCTGGAGGAGTCTGCCGGGTATCGGTCTACGATTGCTCGTATCGGATTTGGTCATGACGCAAAGGTACCCCAAGCGCATGATCGCTTCATGCATCCGATCCTCGGAAACCGAATCGAATCTCCCGGGTGATCAGTCTCGTTCAACCAGCATGGAGACGGCGTTGCCACCACCAAGACAGAGGCTCACGATGCCGCGTTTGGCATCGATACGCACCATCTGATGAAGAAGGGTCGTCAGAACTCGTGCACCTGATCCACCGATCGGATGGCCAAGCGCGATGCCGCCACCACAGATGTTGACCTTGTCCTCATCGAGACCCAGGTGCCGGATGTTGGCGATGGCCTGAGCCGCAAACGCTTCATTGATCTCGTAGAGATCGATATCGCCGGCGGAAAGACCGTGGCGCGACAGAAGTGCCTCGATTCCGAGTCCGGGTGCTTCAAAGAGATTCTTGGGTTCGACGCCCTGGGTATGGGTACCCAGAATGCGAGCGATGGGCTTGACTCCCATTTCCGAAGCGGCTTCGGCACTGGCGACCACCAGAGCGGCGGCGCCATCACTGATCTGCGAGGCATTGCCGGCGGTGACCGTTCCATCCTTCTTGAAGGCTGGACGGAGTTTGCCCAATCCCTCGGCGGTGGAGTCTCCACGAATACCCTCATCCTGTGTGACATCGGCCTTCTGCTTGATTGACTTGGCTTCAAGTGGGACGATCTCGTTCTGGAACCAGCCCTGCTCGGTCGCCTTGGCGGCTCGTTGATGGGAACGGGCCGAGAAGGCATCCATTTCATCACGTGAGACACCGACCTTGTCAGCCGTGTGTTCAGCGGCGAATCCCATGCCCCATTGCTCAAACGCACATGTCAGACCGTCGTGGGACATGTGATCGATGAGTTTGCCGTCACCGAACTTCAATCCAGCCCGAACATGTGCCAGATGTGGCGACATGGACATGTTCTCGAAACCACCAGCCATGACGAAGGTGTTGTCACCTGCGCGAATGGATTGATCGGCGAGCATCACGCTCTGGAGACCGGAACCACAGACCTTGTTGATGGTCTGGGCATTGAGTGTCACGGGAAGACCTGCTTTCAGACCAGCCTGCCGAGCGGGGTTCTGACCCAGACCCGCCTGAAGAACACATCCCATGATGCATTCGTCTATTCGGTCTGAACTGCCTGAGACATCCTCGAGAGCGGCTTTGATGACCATTGAGCCCAGATCCGGCGAGGCCACGCGGCTCAGGCCGCCCATGAAACGGCCAATTGGGGTTCGACGAGCGGAAAGAATGACTGATTGGCTCATGATGAGGCCTCCAGGGTGGTCTGGATGAGTCTTCAAGATGGGTCGTTACAATCGACCTCTATGATTCACCGGAGGCGTTTCCTCCGGGGAGCCCGGCATTCTAACCAACTCCGATCTACCCATGTCCAAGATCCAACAGAACCTCATGTCCCTCCAGAGCTATGTTCTGGCCGAAGAACGCGAATATCCGGGTGCAACCGGTGATTTCTCATGGATCCTGTCGGCCATTTCATTGGCGAGCAAGAGCATTGGAAACAAGGTTCGAAGAGCCCGGATCGAGGATGTTCTTGGTGACATGGGCGATACCAACGTCCAGGGTGAGCAGCAGCAGAAACTCGATGTTCTCTCGAATGAGATCATCAAGGCCTGTCTGGGTAGCCGCGCCAACATCGGTGCGCTGGTCTCGGAGGAGGATGAGACGCCGACCGTCCTTCGAAGCCACCAGGATGGTGGTCGGTACGCGGTTCTCTTCGATCCACTGGATGGCTCGTCCAATCTCGATGTCTCCGTCGGAGTGGGCACCATCTTCAGCATCGTCAGACTTGGTGATGGTGTGAAGGGATCGCCTGAGGACATGATTCTCAATCCCGCCTCTCGACAGGTCGCCGCGGGCTATGTCCTCTACGGATCGTCGAGTGTCTTCGTCGTCACCACCGGCAACGGTGTGCACATGTTCGTGCTGGACAACTCAATCGGTTCCTTCGTCCTGGTGAAGGAGAACCTGAGGATTCCGGAGACCAACAAGATCTATTCCATCAACGAGGCGTACGCGGATCGATTTCCCGGAGGGTATCGCGACTACCTGAAGTGGGCGCATGACAACGGGTACACGAGTCGATACATCGGTTCGATGGTGGCCGACGTCCATAGGACGTTGATCAAGGGTGGCGTCTTCATCTACCCGCAGACGACCGATCGACCGGAAGGCAAGCTCCGCTACCTGTATGAGGCCATGCCCATGAGCATGTTGATAGAACAGGCGGGCGGGCGATCCATTGCGGCCGCTGACACCAGGCTGCTCGACGTCAAGCCGAAATCGCTGCATGAAAGAATACCGGTCGTGATGGGTTCCTCCGAAGAGGTCCAGAACGTCGAACGCTTCCTGTCCGAAGACTGATTACATTTCCCCCAATTCAAGAAAAACGAAAGCCCCACTGCGATGAGTACCGCCACCGCCAGCTGCGTCACCCTTGCCCGAAACGAAAACCAGGCGCTTGCCATCGGCCAGTATGCCTGCGACTTCATGAACGGGTCGTTGGGTGAACCCTCCGATTCGGTCAAGCACCGGACGATCCAGTTCTTCACGGACAGCGTGCTCTGTGGTCTCTCCGCACTGGCGTTGCAGACCAATGCACCATGCGTGCTTCGCGACGAGGCGCTCGACTATCCATCCGATGGTGGGGCCACGGTGTTCGGATCGACCACGACGGTCGCGCCGGAGAAGGCCATCCTCGCCAACGCCAGCGCCGTTCGTGAATGGGACAGCAACGGAACCAACTTCGGATACAACCCGAAGCTCGGTCACACGGCCGGCGAGTTCGGGCACAACGATTTCTACGCCGTACCCGTAGCCGCAGCCCAGGTGGCCGGTCTCGATGGCGCCGCTGCGCTTCGTGGCATGATCTGCCTCGACGAGATCCGGGGTCGGCTCGCCGAGGTCTTCAGTCTCAAGTCGTACAAGATCGATCACGTCGTTCATGGTGCGATCGGTTCGGCCGCCGTCTACGGCGCCATGCTCGGTGCGACCCCGGAGCAGATCGAGTCCGCCATCGGGATGGTGGTCGCCCACTACATTCCATGGCGCGCCATCCGTGCCGGCAAGCAGCTCTCCGATTCGAAGGGTGCCTCAGCCGCCATCAGCAGTGAAGTCGCCATCATGTCGATCAAGCGATCCATGAAGGGGTTCATCGGTCCAAGGGACATCTTCCGCAACCCGGAGGCGATCTGGCGACAATTCGAACCGACCGATGGGGACAGCCCATTCGATCTGGTCCTCTCGACTTCCGGTGATGATTTCGCCGTGATGGGCATGCACTTCAAGCTGGGTCTCTACGAGCACCAGTCCGCCGGTGCGCTCCAGGGACTGATCGATCTGATCTCGGCCAATCCGGGTGTTCTGGAGAATCCAGGCGCGATCAAGGGCATCACGATCGTGGCCTATGAACCAGCCTTCGGAATCATCGGCGATCCGGCCAAGCGCAGCCCCGAGACCCGGCAGAGCGCGGATCACTCGATGGTGTACATCGTCTCGACCATGCTTCGAAAGGCCATCGAGATGGCTGCCGGAAAGGGTAGTGGTGCCCTGACTGATGGAAACGACGAATGGTGGAAGCTCCTCATGCTGGCACCGGCCGACTATGGCCGTGATGCGATCAGCAACAAGGTCACGCACGAGTTGATGGACAAGATCCACTTCGAACATGGTGGCAAGGACTATGACGATCGGTATCCGGACGGTATCCCGACTTCATTGGTGATCGAACTCGATGACGGCACGAAGCTCGACAGTGGCCTGGTGATGTATCCATCCGGTCATGCTCGGAACACGACCGCGGATCTCGAGGACATCCTGCGACACAAGGCCGGGCTCCTGGGAGCTCTGGCCATGGATGATGCGGCGACGATCATCGATCGTTGCAACAGCATCGGATCCACGGGATCGCTTGGTGATATCTGGAATATCTCGATTGTCCAGCGTGACCCGGTCGACTGATCAGTCGGTCGTCGTCTCGCTGGTGGGTGAACCGATCTGGGCATCGGGTGTCGAGTTGACCAGATCCTGCATCCATGGGCCCATGAAGTAGATACCGATCACGATTCCGATGAGGCCCAGCAGAAGAACGATCCAGACGGCGACCTTGCCGGGTCCCTGTAGTCCCTGTTGTCCCTGTTGTTGTGATGAATCGTTCATGGTGTGCTCCTTGAAGGGGGTGAGGGGAGATCCTATCAGGCCTTCCAGACACCACGGAGATTCGTCCAGCTGAAACCGATCAGGGAGATGGAGAACATCAACAGGCCGATCCATGTCAGAAAGTGACCGTCACCGAGAATCATCAAGACACAACCGGCAATGCCCAGTGTGGCTGTGACAATGGCCAGTATGGGATTGACCAGTGATCTCTCCGACTTGCCGGTCCATTCTGACTTGGGCCTCAGAAGCTTCATCTTGTCCAGATCCGTCAGGCTCATTCCTCTGGCTCCTTCGAGGTCATGAAATCGATCACCTGCTGGGTGGCGAAGCGAGCTCGACCGGATCTGAGTTTCACCAGGAGCAATGGTCCATCCCAGGCGGTTGCGACACCGCGATGAAGGGCGGTGAAGGAACGTCTCTGCCGCCAGGTTTCCGCAGCGGCACCGATGATCAGCAGGTCGGCCGCCTGAGCAGCGTTCACTATGCTGCCCACCACGTCCGAAGAGGATTCGAAGCGAAGATCGATTGGGAGTCCGAGATTCGGTGAACGGACCGGTTCATCGGGGTCCGAGATGTTGAATATCCCGGATCGAAGATCCTCCCTGACCTTGTCCTCCTTCTCATCGGAGCGAAGAACTCGAAGGAGTTCGATCCAGGTCGAGGGACCCGCCAGGGATTCCGCGACATGGATGGCGAACTGGGCCTGCTTGGGATTGGCCACGGGAATCAGAATGCGTTCCGGAGTCTCCGGTGCCTCGCCTCGAAGGACGATGGTGTCCGCATCTGTGTTTCGGAGAACCGTATCCAGTTCCGTTCCCAGGATCCTGGCCTTGGGTCCGTGGCGTCGACCGCTCCATCCCATCACGAGCGCATCGATCTTCCGATCCTGGATCGTGTCCGCAATCGACTTGCCTGGATCGCGACTCAGGCGAACCAATCCTCGGACATCGTGTCCGGTTTCCACGGCATGACGTGTGGCCGTGTCGACGACCTTCCGTCCCTCCTCGACGAACCGTCTGGTCGACCAGTAGGGGGTCTGTTCCGGAATCGATACGACATTCAGGGCGATGACGTCCCCTGATTCGGGCGCCACGAGTCGGGTCGCCAGTTCGACCAGTGGTCGAGCGGTCTCCGGGTTCGCGACGGGAACGAGGATTCTGTAGTTGGATTCCCTGGCTGTCGTCGAACCCTGTTCGAAGGCGATGGCCGATGATCTGAACTCGTGTTCCTGACTTCGGGCATAGAGGAGGTAGACGGCCAGACCGGCGGTGATCCAACCAGCCGTCAGCGCGAGCGTCATCGGCTGGGAGGCCAGAAGCCAGGCGGCGATTCCGACTTGTCCGACGGCGGCCACGATCGGAACGACCGGATAGCCGGGTACCACATAGCCGTAACGGAGCTTGTCGCCGTACTTTCGTCGGATGGTGATGGAAGAGACGTTCACGGCGGCGAACACCAGCAGGAACATCGCACAGGTGGCACCGGCGACCCGTTCGGCATCCAGTGCCAATGCCACGGTGATGATGATGACGCCACTTGCCATCAACGCGACGGTGGGCGTCTTCGTCTTGCTCGATATCCTCGCCATGCCCTCCGGCAGATAGTGATCGCGTCCCATCGCGAATGACACCCTCGTCGATGAGAACGTCGTGGCATTCAGGGCGCTCATGGTCGAGAGGATGGCACCGATCACCAGAAGAATGCCACCGAGTCCCCAGGGCAGGAAATCGTTGGCGGCGACGGCCACGCCTGTTTCCCCCAGTCCGGCCAGATATCGCCAGGTCTCCGAGGCGGACCAACCTGTATCGGCTAGGACATCCTCGGGTATGCGCATCGCACCGATGCAGACGATCGCCACGAGTATGTAGATGGGAATGACGATCAGAAGCGAGTAGAAGACGGCTCTTGGAATGTTCCGTCTGGGATTCTCGACCTCTTCACCGGCCTGGACGATGATCTCGTAACCCTCGAAGGCGATGAAGGTCAGTCCCATGGCGACCAGTACGCCACTGAAGCCGTTGGGCATGAATGGTACGTAGGTCTCCGAGACGGCCACGTTTCCGGTCGCTCTCAACATGGCGATGAGACCGGCGCCTATGAAGATGGCGATCACGATGATCTTGGCCACCGTGATGATGTTGCCGGCCTTGCCGGTTTCCTTGGAGCCGCGATAGTTGATCCAGAGGAAGACCAGGCAGATGAAGAGCGTGAGCCCCTTCGCGAACGGCCAGGCAGGCATGCCGAAGAGTGTTCCGTAGCCATGGCCATCGACACCGGTCGGCGCTTCACCGAGTCCGAAGATGACCTGCAGTCCCCAGACGATGTAGGTACCGAAGATCACGGCATAGAGAGAGCCGGCGACGGCATGGGCGAGCCAGTCCATCCATCCAGCGAGGAATGCGGAGGGTCCGGGCAGGCCGAATCGAACCCAGAGATAGCCACCACCGGCGGCGGGAATGGCGCTGCCCAGTTCCGCATAGACCATGGCGGTCATCAGGGTGAGGATGCCGTTGAGACAGAAGGCCAGGATGAGTGCTGGACCGGCATGACCGGCGGCGATGCCGGTGAGGGCGAAGATGCCCGCTCCGATCATGGCGCCAACACCGACCATGGTGATGTCGAAGAGACGCATGTCGCGGGCCAGTTCGGTCACGGGACCGCTGGACTGCGATTGGGAGGGCATCACGGGTGCGGATTCAGTGCCAGTCATGCGAGCCAGATTGTACCGGAGTGGGGCTCTTGGCCGCCGGAGTCAGGGGCAGGAAAAAGCCCCGAACCCCAAGGGGGGTCGGGGCTGTGAAATATCAGGAGAATCGTGGTTTCACACCTCGCAGGTGCCGAAGGCCGCGATGACCAGCAGTGGATCATCGGTCTCTGATCCATTCAGGCATTCGTCGGTCGAGCCGGTTCTCTCATGGGCATTCCAGGCCGAAATTGCTCAGGATCAGCAACACGTCGTCGACATTGATCACACCATCGCCCGTGACGTCCTCTGCACAGTCGAGACAATTGCCCCAGACGTTTATCACGGCCAGGATGTCATTCACGTTCACCACGTTGTCACCCGTCGAATCGCCCGGACAGTCGGTTCCGTTGTTGTCTTCGATCCAGTCACCACAATAGAAGTACGCTCCACCGGCATGATGTATGAAGGGATCCTGCTGTATGTCGTAGTGCGTGCTGACAACGGCACTCCCATGGCCAAGCGCCACGCTGTAACCAAACCAGTCATCCTCCTCGCCGTCTTCGGCGTAGAACTTTCCGATCTGACTCCATGACTCGTCGTTGTTTTTCTGGAACACATGCGCCGAACCAGGTCGTGGACTGCCAGGACCTCCATCCAGACCACGATTACTCTTGGCTCCAACCAGAATCGTGTTGTCGAGAATATCAACGCTCCAACCGAACTCGGCCCAGGAGGTAGTCTCCTGACTTGTGATCTTGTCCATTTGTTGCCAGGTGGCTGGAACGTTTGGTCTACGAGCAAAGACATAGGCGGCCCCACTGTGGTTTATCTCACCAGGTATGTCATGCATCCACGCGCCAACAACGACCGTGCCGTTATCGATGGCCACACTGCTGCCGAAATAGTCCCCATGATCGAGATCCTCGGGGGCCAGCAGGGCTTCCTGCTGCCAGATGTTTCCGCTTCGCACAAAGATGTAGGCTGAACCACTGTCAACATCGAATGGACCGCCGTTGGTGAGAGCCCCGACGACCGCCAGATCACCATCAAGATCGACAGCCTCTCCGAATCGGCCGCCGGCTTCTGGGTTGTTTGGTGAAAGAACCGACTGGAGCAACCAATTGGTTCCGGTTCGCTGGTATGCATACACCCGACCCACACTGTTAACGCCATTAAGGTCGTAACCACTGGCTCCGATGAGGACCGTATCACCATCAATCGAGACACTTGAACCAAATTCGCTGTCTGTAGGGGTCGAAGCTGACAGCGTCGTCTCGTAGATCCACTCGCTTCCATCAAATACGAATATCTGGGCTTCTGAAGCCATGTGATCGCCGATGACAACGGTATCTCCACTGATCGCGACACTGGCACCAAATCTCGAGTTGGCTCGAAGAGGGTGACTTACCAACTTGACTTCGTTGATCCATTTGGATCCGGAACGGACATAGATGTAGGCCGCACCAGCACTCTCAAATGAATCAACATCCGATCCAGTAGCGCCGATTACGGCTGTATCTCCGCTGATGGATACAGAACTGCCAAAGTAGTAGGCGGTATCTATATCTGCAGGAAGTTTCTTCAGTTCACACTCACCAGCGCCCATTGACATGGACGTGAACAAGACAATTGAAGATAAGGAAAGGGCTGTACAGATACGTTTCATCTTGATTCTCCCAATATTCTCAGCGGGTAGGAACTCATATGCACTTCGATACCCAACACCAGCGATTTGTTGCTGAAATTTGCGGCTGTTTTTCATTCCAACATGGAGTGCGATCCAAAGCAATGAATGGATTGGGAATTGAAGAATCAATCCAGCTTTGTGGATTTCAATGGAAATTTGAATGGGGCTTGTTGGTCTGATCAACCAGCAGTTGGGAACAGGGCCTTGACCAGTTCCTCGATGCCCTGACCCTTGGTCGCG
>CESO01058083.1_pt1 | contig 25106 bp, 18 predicted proteins | sample 356341 | NCBI WGS metagenome assembly CESO01 (sample SAMEA2621812, study PRJEB7988) | marine metagenome | biome: marine biome (ENVO:00000447); feature: deep chlorophyll maximum layer (ENVO:xxxxxxxx); material: "saline water (ENVO:00002010), including plankton (ENVO:xxxxxxxx)" | depth 35 m | reverse complement strand
CCCGCCGGTACCGCACCGGCCCGTGCAACCGTCGAAGCCAAGCTCTGCGAGCCGGAGATTCTGGTCGAGATGTCAGTGGTTGCTGCACTGCCCTGAGGTTGCGGCAAAACCTGTTTCACCCTCTCAGTCACCGCTCCCACGCGTTCAGTGGTGTCTGATATTCTGACGGGGCAATTTGCCCCGTCTTTTTTATTCAAGATGCCTTGCCCATGCGCCCAGCCCACGCCCTGATTGACCTGTCTGCCCTGCGTCACAACTACCAGCTGGCCAAGTCCCTGTCCGGCTGCCGCGCCTTCGCGGTGATCAAGGCCAACGCCTATGGGCATGGCGCGCTGCGCTGCGCTGCGGCCCTGCACGATGCCGACGCCTTCGCCGTGGCCTGTATCGAGGAAGCACTGGAACTGCGCGCCGCGGGCATCCGTCAGCCGATCCTGCTGCTCGAAGGCTGGTTTGAGGCCGATGAGCTGCCGCTACTGGCCGAGCACGACCTCTGGGCCGTGCTGCACCATGAAGAGCAACTACTGCAGCTGCAGGACGCCACCCTTAGCCGCCCGTTGCACATCTGGCTGAAGCTCGACAGCGGCATGCACCGCGTCGGCTTCAGCCCGGATGAATACGCCAGCATCTGGCAGCGTCTGGCCGCCTTGCCGCAGGTCGCCAGCCTGAGCAAGATCACCCATTTCTCGCGCGCCGACGAGCCCGAGACCGGGCGTACTGAACAGCAACTGGCGACCTTTGCCGCCGCCACCGCCGGCCTTGAGGGTCCGGCCAGCCTGTGCAACTCACCCGGCATCCTGGCCTGGCCGCAAGCCCATCACGACTGGCTGCGCCCGGGCATCATGCTCTACGGTGCAACGCCATTTGAATTCGAGCAGGAACAGGCCGCCCAGCTGCGCCCGGTCATGCAGCTGCGCTCACGTATCATCGCCACTCGCGAGCTACCGGTCGGCGAGCCGATTGGCTATGGCTCACGCTTTGTTACCACCCGGCCGACCCGCGTCGGCGTGGTTGCCATGGGCTACGCCGACGGCTATCCGCGCCATGCCAAAGACGGGACGCCGGTGTTGATCGACGGCCAGCGCAGCCAGCTGATCGGTCGCGTGTCGATGGACATGCTGACGGTGGACCTGACCGAGCTGCCGGGCAGTGGGCTGGGCAGCGAGGTGACCCTGTGGGGCGAAGGTCTGAATGCCAGCGAGGTCGCCGCCTGGGCCGACAGCATTCCCTACCAGCTGTTCTGCAACCTGAACCGCGTACCCCGTCACTACTGCGACTGAAAGGTGGTCCGCTAGATTGCACAGCCGTTGAAAATTCTGAACAGTCGTGCAATTATCCCCCGGTCGAACGCCGGATCGAGCGTTCACTCTCACCACCCGCCGGAGGAAGCAGCCATTGGACGTTGGTGCCCGTCTCAAAACCATTCGTAAACTCAAGGGCTTGTCCCAGCGTGAACTGGCCAAGCGCGCCGGCGTCACCAACAGCACCATCTCCATGATCGAGAAGAACAGCGTCAGCCCCTCGGTCAGCTCCCTGAAAAAAGTGCTTTCGGGCATCCCCATGTCACTGGTCGACTTCTTCTCCCTGGAGCTCGAACAGGACAGCCAGCGCCAGGTGATCTACCGCGCCGACGAGCTGCTCGATATCGGCAGCAATGAAGTGACCATGAAGCTGGTTGGCAAAGGCCACCCGAACCGCGCCTTCGCCTTCCTCAACGAGACCTACCCACCCGGCTCCGATACCGGCCCGGACATGCTCAACCACGAAGGCGAAGAAGCCGGCACCGTGGTCAGCGGCCAACTGGAGGTCACCGTCGGCAGCGAGGTCTATGTGCTGGAGACCGGTGACAGCTACTACTTCGACAGCAGCCAGCCGCACCGCTTCCGCAATCCCTTTGACGAGCCCTGTCTGCTGATCAGCGCGACCACGCCCGCGAACTTCTAAGCGCTCGCCCGTGGGTCGTAGGGTGGAGAACGCCACAGGCTTCTCCACCGCGCGATCTCGACCACCTCGCCCAGCGCCGTCTGCAAGGCCGTCCGGTCACGGCATGCCGTGGCCCTAGGCCTCAGGTACCGGCGGTGCGCCGGCCAGTGAGCGGTAGACGCTGACCATCGCGGTTGCGGTCTCGATGCGGCTCTGCACCAGATCACTGCGCACGCCGGTCAGCTGCTGCTCGGCATCCAGCACTTCAAAGTACTCGATATAGCCCTGCTCGTAGCGCAGCCGCGCCTGAGCAACCGCCGCTTGCGCCGCTTCGCTGGAGGCCAGCAGCCAGCGGCTGCGCTCCTGTGCGTGGCGATAGCGCACCAGCCCGTTCTCGGTTTCTTCCAGCGCCAGCAATACCGCCTGCTGGTACTGCGCCAGCCGCTCGGCACCGGTGGCGTCCGCCGCGGCGATACGTGCCCGCACACCCTCTACGTCAAGGAAGGTCCAGTCGATACCCAGTGTGACGCTGCGTGACTCGGCGCCCGCAGTGAACAGGTCACCGTCACTGCCCACCACCGAACCCAGCAGTGCGCCCAGGGTAAAGCGTGGAAACAGGTCTGCGGTGGCCACACCAATCCGCGCAGTTGCCGCCGCCAGCCGGCGTTCAGCCGCCTGGATATCCGGGCGACGGCGCAGCACGTCAGCCGGTGTGCCGACCGGAATCCGAGCATTCATCGGGGGCAACTCCTGCGGCGCAGCCAGCTGCTCGTTCAGCGCCGCGGGCGGTTGACCGGTGAGCACCGCCAGCCGGTGCAGGCTGAGCTGCACATCGGCCCGGCGCTGCGGCACCGCAGCGCGCAGGGCATCCAGTTCGGCCTGGGCTCTGACCCGATCAAACTCGGTGCCGCGCCCGGCATCCAGCCGGGCGCTGACGATATCCAGCGAGGCCTGCTGCAGCTCGACGTTCTGTTCGGCCACGGCCAGCAACTGCTGCTGGCCACGCAGGGTGAAGTAGCCACTGGCAACCTGACCGGCAATCGCGACCTGCAACGCCGACAGGTCTGCCGCGCTGGCCGAAAGGTCCGCCTCGCCCGCTTCAACCGCCCGCTGCAGACGGCCATAGAAATCCAGCTCCCAGCTGGCGACAGCCCCCACCGAGTACTGCTCCACGCGCTCGCGGTTCGGATCGGTGCGCTCCACCTCTGCCAGGTGCTGCTCTCCACCAGCGGCTTGCAACGTGACGCTGGGCCAGCGGTCGCGACGCGCACCGCGCAGCAGCGCTTCAGCCCCCTGGTAGCGCGCCAGCAAGGTCTGCACATCCAGATTCTGCGCCAGCGCACGATCGACCAGTGCCGCCAACTGCGGGTCATTGAAGCCGGACCAGAAGCGTTGCTCGCTGGCCTGCTGCTCAGCCGCCGCGTCGGCCTGGCTGTAACTCGCCAGCGGCACCGACTGCGGCGCCTGATAGTCAGGACCCACCGCACAGGCGGTCAGCATCACACTCAGAGCCAAGGGTAATAGCTTATACATTGGTTGTTTCCTCCTGCTGCGCAGCGGGGCGTTCGACCGCCAGCGAGGTGCCGGCCAGCTTGCGCAGCGCAACATAGAACACCGGTGTCAGCAGCAACCCGAACAGGGTCACCCCCAGCATGCCGGTAAACACGGTAATGCCCATGGCGTTGCGCACTTCACTGCCGGCACCGGAGGCCAGCACCAGCGGCACCACACCGGCGATAAAGGCGACCGAGGTCATGATGATCGGGCGCAGGCGCAGGCGGCTGGCTTCCAGCGCGGCCTTGACGGTGTCGACCCCTTCCATTTCCTGCTCGCGGGCAAACTCGACAATCAGGATGGCGTTCTTGCATGCCAGCCCCATCAGCACTACCAGGCCCACCTGCACGAAAATGTTGGCATCACCACCGCTCCACCAGACCCCAAGCATCGCCGCCAGAAGACACATGGGTACGATCAGGATCACCGCCAGCGGCATCACCCAGCTCTCGTACAACGCTGCCAACACCAGGAACACCAGCAGCAGGGCGACCGGGAAGACCACCAGCGCAGCGCTGCCCTGATTGACCTGCTGGAAGCTCAGATCGGTCCACTGAATATTCATGCCCGGCGGCAGCGACTTGGCCGCCACGGACTCAACCATGGCCAGGGTTTCGGTGGACGACAGCATCGACGGATCGGACTGACCGATCAGGTCCGCCGCCGGGTAGCCGTTGTAACGGATCACCGGGTCCGGGCCAAAGCTCGGTGTCAGGCTGACCATGGTATTGAGCGGAACCATTTCACCGGCGGCGTTGCGCACATAGAGGCTGTCCAGATCGCTGGGCTCGTCCCGATAGGGCGCATCGGCCTGAGCCCGCACCTGATAGGTGCGGCCAAACAGATTGAAGTCGTTGATGTACTGCGCGCCGAAATACAGCTGCAGGGTGCCGAACAGCTCATCCAGGCGCACGCCCTGCGCCTTGGCCTGCAGGCGATCCACCTCGGCGTCCAGCTGCGGCACGTTGGCCTGATAGGAGGTGATCGGGAAACTCAGGCCCGGCGTCTGGCTCAGTTGCATCGCCAGCCCGTCGGTCGCCTGCTGCAGGGCGCCGTAGCCGTTGCCGCGGCGATCCTGAATGTACAGCGAATAACCCGACCCCGCGCCCAGACCAAACACCGGCGGCGGCATGAAGGAAATGGCAAAGCCTTCTTTCAACTGGCCCAGCTTGCCGTTGATCTCGGCGGCAATCTCATCAGCCGTACGCTCGCGGATGTCGAAGTCGTCGAACAGGATAAACACGGTACCGACGTTTGGCGTATTAGTGCCCTGCAGCGCGTTAAAGCCAACAAAAGCCGCCGCGTTGGCGACACCCTCGGTGTCCAGCGCCAGGTCGCTGACCTGCCGTGCCAGCGCTTCGGTCCGATCCAGCGTGGCGCCTTCGGGCAGGCGGATGCTGCCGATCAGATAGGTCTTGTCCTGCACCGGAATAAAGCCACCCGGCACCTGCCGGAACATCACCACGGTTAGGCCGAGCAGCAGCAGATAGACCACAAACACCATGCCGCGACGACCCAGACTACGGCCGACCAGACGCTCGTAACGCTCGGCATTGCGCTGGAAGAAGCGGTTGAACGGGCGGAACAGCCAGCCGAAGCTGCGGTTGATCAGCCGGGTCGGCAAGTCCGGTGCCGCGCCATGTGGCTTGAGCAGCGTGACCGCCAGCGCCGGCGACAGGGTCAGCGAGTTGATCGCCGAGATCACCGTGGTAATGGCAATGGTCACCGCAAACTGGCGGTAGAACTGCCCGGTAATGCCATCCAGAAACGCCATCGGCACAAACACCGCGCAAAGCACCAGACTGATCGCCACGATAGGGCCACTGACCTCGCGCATCGCCTGATGGGCCGCCGCCAGCGGTGCCAGCCCCTGCTCGATATTACGCTCGACGTTCTCGACCACCACGATGGCGTCATCCACCACAATGCCGATCGCCAGCACCATGGCAAACAGCGTCAGGGTGTTGATCGAGAAGCCCAGCATCAACAGCACGGCAAAGCTGCCGACAATCGACACCGGCACCGCCAGCAGCGGAATCAGCGAGGCGCGCCAGGTTTGCAGAAACAGAATCACCACCAGCACCACCAGCGCCACGGCCTCCAGCAGGGTGGTGATCACCGAGCTGATCGAGGTACTGACAAACACGGTCGGGTCGTAGGCCACTTCCCAGCTCAGCCCCTCGGGAAAGTCCTCGGCCAGTTCGGCCATCTTGCCGCGTACGGCAGCGGAGACGTCCAGCGCGTTGGAGCCAGGTGACTGGAAGATCGGCAACGCCACCGCCTGACGGCCGTCGAGCAACGCGCGCAGGGCGTCTTCCTGCGCCGCCAGCTCGATCCGGGCGACGTCACGCAGGCGCGTCATCTCGCCGTCGTCACCGGTTTTCAGCACGATATCGCCGAAGGCTTCGGTACTGTCCAGACGCCCCTTGGCGTTGATCGAAATCAGCATGTCCGAGCCCTGCGGCATCGGCGGCGCCCCGATCTGGCCGGCCGACACCTGCACGTTCTGCTCGCGCACCGCCGCGACGATATCGCTGGCGGTCACGCCGAGGGAGGTAGCACGCTGTGGGTCAATCCACAGGCGCATGGCGTAGTCACCCGCACCAAACAGGCCGGCCTGACCGACACCGGGGATACGCGCCAGCTCATCACGAATATGTAGCACCGCGTAGTTGCGAATATAGGTGGCATCGAGGCTGTCATCCGGCGAAATCAGGTGCACGGCCATCATCAGGTTGGGCGACTGCTTCTGCGTGGTCACCCCCAGCTGGCGCACATCCTCGGGCAGACGCGGCAGCGCCTGCGATACCCGGTTCTGCACCTGTACCTGGGCCTGATCCGGGTCGGTGCCCAGGGCGAAGGTCACGGTCAGCGCCAGGCTGCCGTCGCTGCCGGCCACCGACTTCATGTAGATCATGTCTTCCACACCGTTGATGGCTTCTTCCAGCGGCGTGGCGACGGTTTCGGAAATGGTCTTGGGGTTGGCGCCCGGGTAGCTCGCGCTGACCAGCACGCTGGGCGGCACGACCTCCGGATACTCGCTGACCGGCAGCATCGGAATGCTGATCAGACCAACCACGAAGATAATGATCGACAACACCGAGGCAAAAATCGGCCGGTCGACAAAGAAACGTGAAATATTCACGGCAATACGCTCCCTTGGCGTGCTCGAGAGAGCACGCCCCAGCAATATCGTTAAAAGGGGAAAGTCAGTTCAGGATCAGAACGCGGTCTGCACTGCGACCTCGTTGCCGGCCGGCTTGCGCCGATCCATGGCAACCAGCTGCGGCGCAACTTCGATGCCCGGATAGAGAATCTTCTGCAGGCCGTTGACCACCACCCGGTCGCCCGACTGCAAACCGCCGCGGATCACCAGCAAACCATCTACCCGCCGGCCCGTCTCGACAAAGCGACGAGTCGCCCGGTTACCCTCATCGAGCACGTAGACATAGCGACGATCCTGATCGGTCAGCACCGCTTTCTGATCAATCAGAATGGCCTTGCTGGCCGCCGCTACCGGCATCTGCACGCGGGCAAACTGACCGGGGCGGAACAGCCCCTCAGGGTTGGCGATCACGGCGCGGTACTGCAGGGTGCCGGTGCTGCTGTTGAACTGGTTGTCGACAAAATCGAGCTGCCCCTGGTAGGGGTAATCCTGCCCATTGCCCAGCCCGAGACGAACCGGCGTGGCGCCCACATCGTCAAGCGGGTTGCCCTCCGCCGTCTGCTGGTCGCTCTCAAAGTAGACATACAGCGGGTCGACCGAGACCAGCGTTGCCAGCAGCGTGGCGTCGGCGGTCGCCAGGTTGCCCTTGGTGATTTCCGCGCGCCCCATACGGCCGGACACCGGGGCCTTGACCTCGGTGTAGGCCAGATCCAGCTCGGCGTTATCCTGCGCCGCCTCGGCTGAGGCCAGCGCCGCCTGCGCCATGGTGCGGGCGGCGCTACGCTGCTCCATCTCCTCGCGGGAAATGGCTCGGCGCTCCCACAGCTGCTCGGCGCGCTCGGCTTCACGCGCAGCTAGGGTTACCTGGCTGCGAGCCCGGGCGACTTCTGCGCGTGCCATCTGCAGACGTGCCTGGTAAGGGCGCTGATCAATAATGAAGAGCACATCGCCCTGCTTGACCAGCTCACCTTCTGCAAAGGAGACCTTGTCGATATAGCCGCTGACGCGCGCGCGCAGCGCCACGGTTTCCGGGGCCGCCATGCGGCCGGTGAAGTTGTCCCAGAGTGTCACGTCGCGCGGCTGCGCTACCGCAACGTCCACTTCCGGTGCCGGCATCGTCTGGTTATTGGTCTGGTCGCCACTGGCGTCGCAGCCAGCCAGCAACAGCACGAGCGCCGAGGCGGCGCCAAACCGTGCAAAGCCATTCAAAGCATGCTTGTTCATGTTATCCATCGCTCCCTGTGGGTTGGGCAATTGGCAGGCAAAACGGAATGATCCCCCGTGCTCCGGTTGGCGCACTGGCTGGTGAAAGGGGATCAGGTATGGCGTAAACGATACGGCGGGGGTGGTATTGCCGGGTAGCGAAGTTCTCCGCAAAGATTGCCTAATTCTGTTGAATTGGAGTTTTTGGCAATCTCATGCCTGTGCTCAGAAAACGCGCAACAATGGACAGAATCGCACCAGAAAAAGACAAAAAGCACCTTACAGCACTAGGCTTTGCGCGATCCTGCAAGCTTATTGCCTGATCCTGCAATTGCTGCCAAGCTGTCATCAAGCCGTGAATCGAGCTGCGTATACTGTCGCGAAACTCCAGAGGAGGCTTTTCCGATGATTGATCTCAGCACCCACCAACCCCGGCTTGATCTGCCCATGTGTCGCCAGCTGGCCGACCTGGTTGGCGAACGTGCGCTGGCAGAAGGCATTAACGATACCGCCATCCCCGGCCTGCAGATCTATCGGACCGATCACCCCACCAGCGTCAACTCGGCTGTTTATGAGCCCGCCCTCTGCGTTATTGCGCAGGGCAGCAAAACGGTACAGCTCGGTGACAAGGAAATCATGTATGGCCCGCTCAGCTACATGATCTCGGCGGTCGAACTCCCCGTGGTCGGCTGCGTGGTCGACGCGACCCCAAATCAGCCCTATCTGGCCGTCAAGCTATCGCTCGACCAGCAGGAAGTGGCTGACCTGATCCTTGAGCTGGGTGACGCCTTGCCACCGCTGGATCAGCAGCGTGAGTGCCCCGCCGCCTCCTGCGGGCTGTGTGTCGCGCCGCTCGACGCCAACATTCTGCGGGCCATGACCCGGCTGGTCTCGCTGTTGTCCTCACCCACCGACTGCCGCATTCTGGCCCCGCTGGTGCGGCGCGAGCTGATCTATCGGGCACTGCTCGGTGAAATGGGCTGGCGCCTGCGCGACTTTGCCGCCACCGACACCCAGGCACACCGCATCTCCCGGGTGATCGCGGTACTCAAGGACCGATTCGCCGAGCCGCTGCGGGTACGCGAGCTGGCCGACGACGTGAACATGAGCGAGTCCAGCCTGTTCCACAGCTTCAAGCAGGTCACGCGCATGTCGCCGGTACAGTTCCAGAAGAAGCTGCGCCTGCACGAGGCCCGCCGCCTGATGCTGACCGAAGGGCTGGAAGCCGCCACCGCCAGCTACCGCGTAGGCTACGAAAGCCCCTCGCACTTCAGCCGCGAATACCGGCGCATGTTCGGCGCACCGCCGCGCGCCGACGTCAGCAAGCTGCGTGGCGAGCAGGTGATGGCGGCCGCGCTGTAATCAGCAGCGCCTGCTCGCGTTTCGTGCTACCGCAGACCACTTTCGCCAGGCACAACGGGAAGAGCGCGTATACTGCGCAGGACGTTTACCACCGCAGGCGCGCACATGAGTCAGCACAGGCAGCACAGCGAGTACCGGGCCGCACCGCCACCCGACCATGCCCGCCTGCGCCCGGCGCCGCTGCCTGCGGAACCACTCCCGCGTACCGCGCTGCTCGACCAGCTCATGCAGCACCTGGCCCGGGGACGACGCCTGGCGCTGCTACGCAGCCCACCGGGCTACGGCAAGACCACCCTGATGCACGCCTGCGCGCTGCAGCTCAGGCAGGACTGGCTCTGGCTGCGCTGCAGCAGCGCCGACAACCAGCCGGCTCAGCTGCACAGTCAATTGGCCGCACTACTGGCGGTGCCACAACCCGACAATCCGGCGCACCTGGAAACGACACTATTCAACCAGCTGGAAGCACGCCAGGCGCCACTGGTGCTGTTTATCGACGACCTGCACCTGCTGCGCAGCAACCCTGCGCGCCAACTGATCAACCGCCTGCTGGCCGTGGCGACACCCCGGCTGCAGATTGTCGCTGCCAGCCAGGGCGAACCCCAGCTGGCCATCACCCACCTGCACCGTGATCAGCAACTGCTTGCACTCGACACCGCCGAGCTGGCACTGGACAGCCAGCAGATTGCCGCGCTGGCGAGCGCCCGGCATATCGCCCTGGACAACGACAGCCTCTACCAGCTGCGTACCAGCAGCGAAGGCTGGATCAGCGGCGTGCTGCTGGCGCTGTCCGCCCGCGCCCGACAGACCAATGCCGACGAAGACACCGCGCGCTACCTGAACGAGTCGGTGCTCGACAGCCTGGCCCCGCGCCTGCGCCATTTTCTTGAGCAAACCTCGGTGGTCAGCGCCTTCAGCCCGGCACTGGCCGCGCACCTGAGCGGCGACGCACAGAGCGAGCGCACCCTGGCCCAGCTGCGCCGCGACGGCCTGTTTATCGAGGACAACCCCGACCCGCTGCTGCCCCTGCGCTACCACCCGGCCCTGCGCAACGCCTGCCAGCAGCGACTGCAACAGCGCGCCCCGGCACGTCTGCGGCAACTGCACCTGCGCGGCGCAGACTGGCTGCTGCAGCACGGCTGCTACGGCGAGGCGGTCTATCAACTGGGGCGCGGCGGCGACTACAACCGTCTGCTCGCCGAGGTAGAGCAGCACAGTTTTGATCTGCTGCGCGAGGGCAAGGTGGACTCCATCGTCGACTTTCTGATGGATCTGCCCAACCGGGATACCGACCATCTGACCCTGGCCATCACCGAGGCCAGCACCGTCATCGCCACCAATGACATCGAGCGCGCTCGCCTGTGTCTGGCTCGCCTGCAGCGCCTGGTGCGTGAGCTGCCGCCGCCGATCCCCCGGCCCGAACGGGTGTTCCAGAGCATGGCCTTTGTGCGCAGCCGGCTGGCGGTGCTGGCCGGCAACTACCAGCATGGTCTGCGCCTGACCGGCGACAGCCTGCGCCGCTGGCCGCAGCAAACCGCCGCCAGCGCGGTGTTGCTGTACAACCGCGCCAGCTGTCTGCACGCCCTGGGCGAACTGCATGCCGCGCGCCGCGTGGCCGAGGACGCCCTAAGCCAGCTCAGCCAGTTTGCCTTTCGCGGCTATACCCACAACCTGCAGCTACTGCTGGCCCAGATTGACCTCAGCCAGGGCAACAGTGCCGGTGCGGCCCAGCGCCTGGGCGCCCTCACCGAGCACCCCGATAGCCGCTCGAACACCTTTTACGAGCTGTTCCTCAACATTGGCCAGGCCCAGGTTCTGCAGCAGCAGGGCGCCTTTGAGGCGGCGCGACAGCAACTGGCCCAGGCCGAAGCGACCGCACTGGAGGTCAGCCATAGCGCTGCCTTGCCCTGGGTACTGCATTATCAGGCCTGCCTGCACGACGCCTGGGACCAGAGCGCTGCGGCCGCACGCCTATGGGACGAAGCCCTGCGCCTGAGCCGACAGTTTCGCCTCTGCGGCCTCTATCGCCTGGCTGCAGCCTGGCGGGTACGCCTCGCCGCGCGGCAACAGGACGAAGCCGCCATCCAGCAGTGGCTGAAAGAGTGGCGCTGGTGCCAGCAGCAGGGTGAGAGCAACGCTCACCGCGAGGAGTTACTGGCCTACGCCTGGGTGCTGCAGCATCAGGGTCGGCACGACGAGGCCCGCCAGCGCGCCGACGACCTGCTTAACCAGGCCCGACAACAGGACAACCGCTGGCTGACGCTGCAAGCGCACCTGTTGAGCGCCCGACTGGCCCGCGACACCGGTCACCGCGACAGCCTGATCAACCAGCTTGAATCCGCCCTGCAGCTCAGCCTGCAACAGGGTTTTGCGCAATTGCTGCAGCACGAAGGCCGCAGCCTGAGTGATGCGCTCAGGCCGCTGCTATCCGCTCGCTTTCGTCAACAGCAGGGCCTTGCCCCGCTACCCGCCGAGAACCCGTTGCTGCACCCGCTGCAGCAGCTGCTGGCCGACAGCCAGACGCAACACCTGCTGGTCGAGCCGCTGACCCGCCGCGAACAGCAGGTGCTACAGCGCATCGCCCGGGGCCAGAACAACCAGCAACTGGCCGACGCCCTGTCGGTCAGCACCAGCACCATCAAGACCCACATCAACAACCTGTTCCGCAAGCTGGGCGCCAACGAGCGTCAGCAGGCCATCCAGATCGCCCGCAGCCTCAAAATTCTGCCTTAGCGACATTTTTCTCCACCCATCTCCACCCTGAAAATCCACCCTTGGTTGGACGCGCCAGGTCAGGCACTTTGCTAAAAAGCACAACGTGTTTCACCCCGCCCACGAGGTCACCATGACTGACAAGCTGCTCAACGAACGCGAGCTGAACTTCCAGCTCTACGAAATGCTCGACACCGAGGCGCTGCTAGAGCGACCGCGCTACGCCGAGCACGACCGCGCCGTCTTCGACGCCACGCTGGAAACCGCCCGTGGTATCGCCGCCGAGTACCTTGCCCCGCACAACCAGAAAGGGGACGCCAACGAGCCGACCTTCGACGGTGAAAAGGTCACTCTGATCCCGGAAACCAAGGCCGCCTGGAATGCCCTGGCCGAGGCCGGTTTCCACGCCGCGCACCACGATGCCGAAGACGGTGGCCTGCAGCTGCCGGAAGTCATCCTGCGCACCTGCGTGGCGTACTTCAGCGCCGCCAACATCTCCACTTCCGGCTATTCCTTCCTGACCATCGGCTCGGCCAACCTGGTCAAGAGCTTCGCCAGCGATGAGCTGCGCGAGCGTTTCCTGCCGCCGATGCTGGACGGCCGTTACAGCGGCACCATGGCGCTGACCGAGCCGGGTCAAGGTTCGGCGCTGGGCGACATCCGCACCACCGCGCGCCCTGCAGACGACGGCAGCTACCGCGTGTTCGGCCAGAAGATGTTTATCTCCGGCGGTGACCACGAACTGACCGACAACATCGTGCACATGGTGCTGGCCCGCATCGAAGGCGCACCCGCCGGGGTCAAGGGCATTTCCCTGTTCCTGGTACCCAAGGTGCTGGTCAACGAAGACGGCAGCCTGGGTGCGCGCAACGACGTCGCACTGGCCGGTCTGCTGCACAAGATGGGTTACCGCAACACCACCTCTACCGTACTGAGCTTCGGTGAGAAGGGCGGTGCGGTCGGCTATCTGGTCGGCGAGGCCCACAAGGGCCTGTCGTACATGTTCCAGATGATGAACGAAGCCCGTATCGGCGTTGCCCTTGGCGCCTCCGTACTGGCCTATCAGAGCTACATCCATGCCCTGGACTACGCCCGTGAGCGCCCGCAGGGCCGTCTGCCCGGCAGCAAAGACCCGCTGGCACCGCAGGTGCGCATCGTCCAGCACGCTGACGTCCGCCGTATGCTGCTGCAACAGAAGGTCTACGCCGAAGGCAGTCTGAGTCTGTGCCTGTACGCCAGCAGCCTGTTCGAGGACTCGCACACCGCGCCGACCGAGGCCGAGCGTGCCGAGGCTGCCGAGCTGCTCGACCTGCTGATTCCGATGGTCAAGTCGTATCCGTCCAAGTACGGCGTGATTGCCTCCGATCTGGGCATTCAGATTCTCGGCGGCTCCGGCTATATCCGTGAGTACCCGCTGGAGCAGTACTACCGCGACAACCGCCTGAACCCGATCCACGAGGGCACCGAAGGCATCCACGGCCTCGATCTGCTGGGCCGCAAGCTGGGTCAGCGTGGTGGCAAGGGCTATCGCCTGTTCCTCGACGCCGCGCGCGCCAGCATCAATGAGGCCGCCAGCACCAAAAAGTGCGCCGGTCTGGCTGCCGCATTGAACGACGCGCTGGGCATTCTCGAGCAGCTCAGCCCGGAACTGCAGGCACAGGTCGCTGCGGATGTAGACCTGGGCCTGGCCAACGCCACCGCCTATCTGGACCTGTTCGGCCGCGTAGTCGTCGGCTGGATCTGGCTGCGGCAGGCACTGGTGGCCGAACGCGCACTGGAGGCCGGCGCCGCCGACAGCGAAGCCGACTTCTACCAGGGCAAGCTGCACGCCGCGCGTTACTTCATGGACTGGGAACTGGCCGGTCTGGCCAGCCAGGCGCAACTGCTGCGCAGCGGCAACCGCCTGACCTACGACATGCAGGACGCCTGGTTCTGACTTCAGGCGTGGCCGGCACGCTGGTGCCGGCCTGACAGAAGAGAAAACGCGGATGGCACCACGCATGCCATCCGCGTTTTTTATTCTTCATGAATTAACCAGCGGTACACCAGCTGGGCCAGCTACCACCTGGTGCTTTCGCGAACTCGGTCTTTCGCCTTTTACGGCAAGCCAAGGGGCCAGCAACCTGCCTTTACGTAAAGCGGGGTTGCGTCATCCTGGATGGGCTTTAAGCCTCATTCAATAAGGCGGAAAGGCTTCCAGCACTCGCCCCGTCATGCGCCGGGCCTGCTCGTCACGCTTGGCCGGGGTCTGCGGCGAGGAGCTCAGGCGCTCGCTTTCGCTGCCACGCCAAACCAGACGACCGCTGGCCGGGTCCAGCAGGTCGATCTGCAAGGTGATCTCCTTGTAGTCCGAGGGATAGGTCTGAATCGACGGACCACCCCAGAAACCACCACCCCAGCCCCAGTAGCCGCCAAAGCTGGTGCTCACGTTCTCTTCACGGTTTTCCACCACAACATAGGTCTTGACCGACAAATCTGCCGTCTGACCTTCCCGCACCGGGCGCAGGCCGCGGGCGTCCAGCCCCTCCGCCACCGCCTGCTTAATGCGTTCAGCGGTCAGGTCGCTGCTCAGGCGCGGATCTTCGGCGGGCGTAAAGGTGACCTGGGGTTCAGCCCATTGCCAGGTCTGGCTGGTAGAGAAGTCATAGCTGGTGTCGTAGTCCGGCTTGATGGTGGTCTGACAAGCCGCCAGGACGAGAACACAGGGCAACAGAAACACATGATGAAGACGCATGAGAAGTACTCCGATGGTGATGGTACCGGCCCCCAGTGTAGCGCGACGCCAGGCTGACTGCTGCCCGACCATGACCGTATCAGGCCCTTTGGTCGCGCTTGCCGATTATTGACACGGAAAAAGCGTGCAAATTGCACGGCCAAATTTTCTCCGTCGTGCAATGCGCACAGGTCAACGGGCCAGCAGTTAAACACAAACAATTGATTTTAAAGGGTTTTATAAAAACCAAAAAGCTGGCACGGCCTCTGCAATATTCCATGCAACGGTCACCGATAGGCCGGATACGGACAAAGCGAGAACAGGAGAAACACCCATGAACAAGCTGAAAACACTTGCCATTGCTACCGCCACCGCCAGCGTACTGAGCATGACGTCAATGGCCGCACACGCTGATGACGGTGACCTGACCGAAGCCCGCCAGGAAGGCTCTATCTGGACCGCCATCACCCTGAACCGTCACCTCAACCCCTTCACCATTGATGTCGACGTCGAAAACGGTGTCGCCACCCTGACCGGTGATGTGGAAAGTGACGTCGACCGCGACCTGGCAGAACAGGTTGCCAAGGACATCGACGGCATCCAGCGCGTTGACAACCAGCTGCAGGTCAACCCGGACGCCGAGCGCAAGGAGCGCACTGAGGGCAACCCGCCGCTGTCTACCAGCTTCAGCAACGCCACCACCACAGCGACCATCAAATCCAAGCTGCTGTGGAACAGCAACACTGAAGGTCTGGACATCGATGTCACCACCAACAACGGTGTGGTCACCCTGAGCGGTACCGCCCAGAGCGACGAAGCCAAGGACCTGGCCGGCATGCTGGCCAAAGACACCGACGGCGTGCACCGCGTCGATAACGAAATCCGCGTCAACGCCGATGCGACCGCTGCCGCCAAGGCACAGAACGCAGCCGATGACGCCGGCGAGGCCATCAGCGATGCCTGGATCACCAGCAAGATCAAATCCAGCTATCTGCTGAGCAGCAACCTGAGTGGCCTGGATATCTCGGTTGACACCAAGAACGGCGTTGTCGCCCTGAGCGGCACCGTAATGTCCAGCGAAGAGAAAGATCTGGCTATCCAGACCGCCGAAAACATCAAAGGCGTGAAGGAAGTGACCGCAGAGAACCTGCGCACTGCCAGCTAATCCGGTGGCCGGCCCGACGGGCCGGCCCTCACCCTGAAGCTTGAAGCAGAACCGTGTTTTACGCACCCAACAGAAGGATACGGATCATGAGCAACAAGACTGAAGAACTGAATGACCTGATTGAAGTCACCCGCGACGGCAAGCGCTTTTACGAGCATGCCCGTGACGAAGTCAAAGAGCCGCAACTCAAGGCGCTGTTCACTGACATGGCCCAGGCCAAGACTGAAGTCATCGCCGCCCTGCAGGGCAAGGTCGCTGCCAACGCCGACACCCCGGCCACCGGCGGCACCCTGACCGGCAAACTGCGTGAAGTGTATGCCGATACCCGCGCCAAGCTGTCCAGCGACGAAGGTGCCACCTACATCGCGCAGCTGGAAGAAGCGGAAGACCGCATCCTGCACGCTTTTGAAGACGCCATGGACGCCCACGAGCCCGACCTGCGCGCCGATGTGGCACCGCTGCTGCCCAAGGTACGCGCCTGCCACGACCGCATGCGCGATCTGAAAAAGGCACAGTAACCATTACCGGTCGCCGCCCGCCTTTGCGCTGGCGGTGACCCGTCAGATCAGGCCGGAGCGATCACGCCGCAGGCTTGTCGAAAAGGAGAAACACCATGCTTAGTTGGGCTATTACTTTCCTGATTATCGCCATCATCGCTGCGGTACTGGGCTTCGGTGGTATTGCTGGCACCGCGACAGGGATCGCCAAAATCCTGTTCCTGGTCTTCCTGGTGCTGTTCATTGTTTCCTTCATCCTGGGACGCCGACCCAAGTTATAGCGACCTGCGATGAATGACCCCGCACCCGCCTTCTGGCGGGTGCTGTCGTATCTGCCCTCAGTCTTTGATCAGGTTGCCGCGAGCATCACCTTGAACACGCCACTGGCCCGTGCACACACCTCTCCGTCTGCCAGCACCAGCGCCTCGGCAAAGCACAGGCTGCGGCCCGTCTTGCGCACCGTCGCCCGCACCTCCAGCCACTGCTCGCACCGTGCGGTACCGAGAAAATCCAGCGATAGATTCACCGTTACCAGCCCGCTGATCTCCGTCAGCTGCCGCGCGCAGCTCAGCCCCATGGCATTGTCGGCCAACGCCGAGATCAGGCCGCCGTGCACAAATCCACGGCTGTTGGCATGCGCCTCGGCGGCGCGTAGTCCAAGGCTCAGCCCGTCAGCGCGCTGCATGGCGTACAGCGGCTCCCAGGGGTCAGTCAAACCGCTGCGCCGGGTGTGACGGGTAAAACCATCGGGGATAGCTGAACTGGACATGGCAACACTCCTCCTCTGGATGATGTAGACCAGTCTATATAATTTCAGCGTATTCGCCCTGTCACACAAACGGATATAGCGACGCTGAATGGCAGCAGCAAAGTGGCGCGAGGTTACACCGCTGCCATACGCAGACGCACCAGCGCCGCAACCTCTTCGGCTGTCTCGACAATCGGCTGGTCGCTGCCGGCCACCCGCGCCAGCAGCAAAGCGCCCTCCAGACTGGCGACGGCCAGTTGCGCCAGACGCCGCGCGGCGTCCTCATCCAGACCATCGCGTTGCAGCGCCTGCTGCAGCACCGCGCACCAGTCAGCAAAAACGGTACGACCGGCGACCGTCATAGCCGAGGACGCAGGCGCCGTTTCCAGCAGGCAGGTCGCAATGGGACAGCCGTCACGATAATCGGAAGCCGACATCCAGCCGGCCAGCTGCGCGGCATAGGCCCTCAGCAGCGTCGGCGTGTCTGTCGCCTCAGCCGCCATCTGTGCCAGGGTGTTGCGGCCACGCTCGCCAGCCCAGCGCACCGCCGCCACACCCAGCTCCTCCTTGCCACCAGGAAAGTAATGGTAGAGCGAGCCCTTGGGTGCGCCGCTCTCGCGCAGGATGTCGTTAAGACCGGTGGCAGCATAACCACGCTGACGAAACAGCTTGGCGGCGGTCTGTATCAGATGTTCCCGGTGTTTGGCGGCGGCCGGCATGGCTGAATCCCTGAGGCGATAATAGGTCAGGCGGCAGTGTACTACGCAGAGCAGGCGCCAGCCCCGCCACACCGGCACATCGTCGCCACCGTAACCCTGACCCAGCGCAAGGTGGTCACGCCAATCTCTGCTAGGGTGGCAAACAGACAGGGCAAGGAGACCATCATGACCGACACATTGCACAACTGGAGCCAGGGCTTCGGCGTCATCCAGCACGACTTTCTGACCCGCGAGCGCATCGATACGCTGCTTGATGCCCTGGCCGCAGACGGCACCTGCTCCCGCGAACAGGCGCTGACCCTGCTGCAGGCGGCGGACAGAGTGTGCAACGCCGCGATGCGCCAGGTGGCGCACATGACCTACGCACGTCAGGTCTACCTGGACGGCCGCCCGCTCGCGCAGAGCGATTTCAAACCCCAGCCCGAAGGCCACACCGGCGGCGCGTTGAACATGGTGCCGGCCTACGTCGGCTACCTGCTCGCCAACGCCCTGACCGGCAACACCCGCAGCTGGCTGATGGGGCAGGGGCACTGCGTGGCAGCGATTGATGCGGTCAACGTGCTGCTGGGCAACACCGAAGCGGCGCAGGCCGAACGCTACCCATTCAGCGACGCCGGGCTCAGTCAGCTCTGTCAGGACTTTTACAGCTATGCCATCGATGCCGAGGGCCGTCCGGCGGTGCCCCTGGGCAGTCACGTCAACCCGCACACCGGTGGCGGCATCAGCGAGGGCGGCTATCTCGGCTTTGCCGGGCTGCAATACGTGCACATGCCGCTGCCAGGGCAAGAGCTGGTGACCTTCCTCAGCGACGGCGCCTTCGAGGAGCAGCGTGGCAGCGACTGGGCGCCGCGCTGGTGGCGCGGCGAAGACAGCGGGCTGGTCATGCCGATCATGATCGCCAACGGCCGGCGCATCGACCAGCGCTCAACCATGGCCCAGGTCGGCGGCGTTGACTGGCTGCGCGAGCATCTGGCGCTGAACGGTTTTGACCCCATCGACATCGATGGCCGCGACCCGGCTGCCTTTGCCTGGGCAATCATCAGCATGGGCCGCGCCCTGCGCGACGCCCACCAGGCTATCGTTAACGGCGATGCCGAGTACCCGGTGCGTCTGCCCTATGCCATTGCCGAAACGGTCAAGGGCTTCGGCTTTCCGGGGGCTGGCACCAATGCCGCCCACAACCTGCCGCTGGTCGACAACCCCGCCACTGACGCAGCCGCCCGCGAACGCTTCAATCAGGGCATCGCCGCGCTGCATGTCAGCGAGGCAGAGCTGCGCGCCGCAGTTGCCGCGTTAAGCAATCACGCAGGGCAGCAGCGCCCGCAGGAGAAGGATCACCCACTGGCGCAGATTCAGGTCGCCACGCCGGTGCTGCCGCCGATCAGTATCGAGCAGCCCGATGCACCGATGGCCGCCATCGACCAGTGGTTCTGCGCCCTGACTCGCGCCAACCCCGAGCTGCGGGTGCGCGTTGGCAACCCGGACGAGATGCGCAGCAACCGCATGAACCAGACTCTGGACCACCTGCTGCACCGCGTTACCGCCGCCGAGGACGGTATCGCCGAGGGGTTGCAGGGCAGCGTGATTACCGCACTCAACGAAGAAGCGGTGGTTTCCGCCGCACTGGCCAACCGCCAGGGCATCAACCTGGCCGTCAGCTACGAAGCCTTTGCCGTGAAAATGCTCGGCGCCATGCGTCAGGAGCTGATTTTCAGTCGCCACGCCCGTGAGCTGGGCCGCCCGACCAACTGGCTAAGCGTGCCGATCATTGCCACCTCCCACACCTGGGAGAACGGTAAGAACGAGCAGTCCCACCAGGACCCGACCCTGTGCGACGCCTGGCTGCAGGAGATGAGCGACAGTGCCCCGGTCTACTTTCCGGTCGACAGCCACAGCGCGGTCGCGGTGATGCGCAAGGTCTACGCCAGCCACGGTCAGGTGGCACTGATCGTCGCACCGAAAAACCCGGTTGAGAGCTGCCTCTCCGTGCCTGAGGCGCAGGCCGCTGCCAACAACGGTTTTGCCGTCCTCAGCGCCGATCCGGGCGCCGAGCTGCAGCTGCTGGCCATCGGCGCCTACCAGCTGCAGGCGGTACGCCGCGCGGCCCGGCACCTGCGCTACCACGGCGTGCCCTGCAGCGAAGTGGTGCTGATCGAACCGGGTCGACTGCGCGAAGCACGCGACACGCTGGAACAGGCGGTGGTGCACAGCGACAGCGACCTCGTCCGGCGCATCCCCGCCGCACGCTGTCGCCTGTTTGTCTGCCACGGTCACGCCGAGGTGATGACTGGCGTGTTGCGTCGCCTCGATACCGGGCCGCAGACCAGCCGCTTTCTCGGCTATCGCAACCGCGGCGGCACGCTGGACACCTTCGGCATGCAGTTCGCCAACCGGCAGAGCTGGGCGCATCTGGTTGCCGAGGCGGCTGCGCTGCTCAACCGGCCGCTGGACGACCTACTCGGCAAGGCCGAACAGGCGGTGCTCAGAGGCGAGGGCGATCCGCGCTTACTGGCGCGCTGAGTGGCGCGCCGCCTGCCAGCGGCGCAACGCCTTCTCCAGTTCGACCACCACAAAGATCGACAGCGCCACCGCTGTCAGCCGCAGCCAGTCTGCGGCCGACAGCGACTCCAGCCCGAACAGCTGCTGCGACCAGGGCAGATAGCTGTAGAGCAGCTGCAGCAGCACTACGCCAACAATGGCCCCCAGCATCGGCCCGGCACGGCGGACAATGGCGGGGGACAGAACCGAGGCATCGAGAAAGCGACAGTTGATCAGATACACCGCCTCGATCATCACCAGCGTGTTGACCGCGACCGCCCGCGCCAGCTCGACTGACGCGCCGTGGCTCAGGTAGTCGCCGAACTGCCAGAACACCAGCAACGCCGCCCAGACCGACACCAGCGCTGCCCGGCCCGCCAGCGCTGCCCCGATCAGACTTTGTCCAGCTGGCCTTGGCGGGCGCGCCATCACGCCGGGCTCAGGCGGTTCAAAGGCCAGCGCCAGCGCCAGCGTGACGGTGGTTACCATGTTGATCCAGAGGATCTGCGCCGGGGTGATCGGCAGCGTCCAGCCAAGCAGAATCGCCAGGATGATCACCGTCGCTTCGGCCAGGCTGGTCGGCAAGATATAGAGGATCGATTTGACCACGTTGTCATACACCGTACGGCCTTCGGCGACCGCATGGGCGATGGTGGCAAAGTTGTCGTCGGTCAGCACCATGTCACCCGCTTCGCGCGCCGCATCGGTGCCCTTGCCGCCCATGGCGATGCCGATATTGGCCTGACGCAGCGCCGGTGCGTCGTTGACCCCGTCGCCGGTCATCGCCACCACCCGGCCCTGACGCTGCAGCGCCTCGACCAGCTGCAGCTTGTTGGCCGGGCTGGTGCGGGCAAAGATATCGACGGCAGACGCGGCCTCGTCCAGCCCGTTCCGATCAAGCTGATCCAGCTCGGCTCCGGTCATCACCCGCTGCACGTTCAACCCCAGCTCGGCGCCAATCGCCGCAGCGGTTACCGGGTTATCGCCGGTGATCATCTTCACCCGAATACCCGCCTGGTGGCAGCGGGCAATACTGGCGATGGCTTCCGGCCGGGGCGGATCACTGATGCCGACCAGCGCCAGCAGACACAAACCCTGTTCGACCAGGGCGTGGTCCGCATGACTATCCACCGGCAAACGACGCTCGGCCAGCGCCATGACGCGCATGCCATCGGCGCCAAGACGCTGCAATTCAGCCTGCCAGCGCGACAGCTCCAGCGGCTCCGGGCCATTGCTCCCGAACTGGCTATCGCAGCAGCCGATCAGTCGATCCGGCGCGCCCTTGACCGCCAGCAGCGCGACACCGTCGGTGTCCGAACGATGCAGCGTGGCCATATAGCGGCGCTCGCTCTCGAACGGCAGCTCCTCCACCCGTGGCCAGTGCTCCAGCAGTTCACTCGCATTCGTCAGCGCCTTGCGCGCCAATACCAGCAGGGCACCCTCGGTCGGGTCGCCGTGCAGCCGCCATTGGCCGTCTTCCTGCGACACACTGGCATCGTTGCAGAGCAGTGCCACGCGCGCGGCAGCCAGCAGTGCCCCGTCGGCAGCAGGCTCTATGGCGCCCTGCGGGCTGTAGCCATCACCGCCGATCCGGTGCAGCTGAAGCGCCGTCACACATTGGCGCGCCGTCATGGCATTGGCGGTCAGGGTCCCGGTCTTGTCAGAACAGATGACGTCAACCGAGCCCAGCACTTCCACACTGGGCAACCGGCGGACCAGCGCCTGCTGCCGCGCCATGCGCTGCACGCCGATGGCCAGCGCAATGGTGACAATCGCTGGCAGCCCTTCGGGAATGGTCGCCACGGCGATACCGATGGCGGCCTGAACCATGTCGTCCAGCGCCAACCCGCGCAACAGGTTACCGATCAACAGGGTCAGCAGCGCGATGACCACCGTCAGGATGCTCAGTTGACGGGCAAAGCGGGTGAGCTGAACCTGCAGCGGGGTATCGGTCAGGCTGACCTGCCGAGTCAATTCGCTGATGCGGCCGATCTCGGTCTGCGCGGCGGTGCGGCAAACCAGCCCGCGCGCGACCCCGGCGGTCACCAGTGTCCCCATGAACGCCATACCGCATTGCTCAGCCAGCGGCACGTCTGCCGCGTCGGCCTCAAGGTGCTTGCGAACCGCTACCGATTCACCGGTCAGCATCGACTCGTCGCAGGCCAGATCCTTGAGCTGCAGCAAGCGCAGGTCTGCCGGCACCTTGTCGCCCGCCTGCAGGCTGACCACATCACCCGGTACCAGCTCGCTGCTGTCGACCGTGCGCAACTGGCCGTCGCGCCAGACCAGCGAGCGGGTGCGGGTCATGCCGAGAATGGTCTGCAGGGCAGCCGATGCCTTGCCTTCCTGAACGAAGCCGACCAGCGCGTTGATCAACACCACGCCAAAGATCACCCCGGCATCGACCCGGTGCCCCATCAGCAGACTGATCACGCCACTGGCGATCAATACGTAGATCAGCGTGTTCTGAAACTGACGGGCAAACCGCCGCCACGCCGGCTCCGGCGGCGCCGGGGGCAGGGCGTTGGGTCCGCACTGCTGCAGCCGCCTGGCAGCCTCGGCCCCAGTCAGGCCCTGTTCGCTGCCGCCCAGCTGCTCCAGCGCGTGATGCCCCTCCAGCGTATGCCAACCAACCGGCGATCCCTGCTCAGGCACGACCTGTCTCCTTTCAGAACGCCATAGATTGGCCGGGGGTCGGGATCATGGCGTCGATCTGATGCTCATCCCACAGCCGCTTGGCCAGCGCATCCAGGGCATCGGCTTCGCCGTGCACCAGCACCACCTTCGGGCTGGTCTCAAAATGACTGACCCAGTCCACCAGTCCGGTCTGGCCGGCGTGGGCGGAGAAGCCGCCCAGCGTCTCGATCTGCGCCCGCACCAGGTACTCCTCGCGGAACAACTTGATGCGCTTGACCCCGTCAATGAGGATGCGGCCCAGCGTGTTGCGCGCCTGATAGCCGACAAAGATCAGGGTGTTGCGCTCATCCCAGATGCGCTGCTTGAAGTGGTGACGGATGCGCCCGCCGGTACACATGCCGCTACCGGCAATGATCAGCGCGCCACGCTTGATCTTGTTGATCATCATCGACTCGTCGGTGCTGGCGGTCAGCCGCAGGCGCGGCAGAAAGTCACGCAACAGTGTCTGATCGCCGCTGCACAGGCCCTTGGCACCTTCGCAGTCGAGCTGGCTTAACCAGCGGTCGTAGAGCCGTGTCACCTCAATCGCCATCGGACTGTCGAGAAAAATCTCCCAGTTATCCAGCTTGCCTTGCTGGTGCAACTGGCCGAGATAGAACAGCAGCTCCTGCGTGCGGCCCACCGCAAAGGCGGGAATCATCACGTTGCCGCCGCGCTCCCAGGCTTCACTGAGAACCTGCTCGAACTGCTCCAGCGTATTGCCCAGGGTACGATGGTCACGGTCACCGTAGGTGCCTTCCATCATCACCACATCAGCACGGGTCAGGACATCTGGGTCAAACAGCAGCACGCTGTCCTTTTTGCCCAGATCGCCGGAAAACACCAGGCGCTTTTCCCGGCCCTGTTCCTGCAGCGTCAGCTCGACTATCGCCGAGCCCAGAATGTGGCCGGCATCGTGGAAAGTCACGCTGCCCGCCTCACCAATCGCAAACGGCTGACGGTAACGCTGCGGCGAGCATTGCTTGAACACCCGCTCGACATCCGCACGCGTATAGGCCGGCTGCAGTTCCGGCGCACCACGGCGAGAGCGGCGCAGATTCTCGCGCTCCAGGTCACGTTCGTAGAGGCCGGCCGCATCATTGAGCATCACTTGCAGCAGATCGGCAGTGGCGCGCGTGCAGTAGATCGGCCCGCGAAACCCTTCGCTGACCAGTTTCGGCAGCAGCCCGGAGTGGTCGATATGGGCATGCGAGAGGATCACCGCATCGATCTCCGCCGGCTTGAATCCAAACCGTTCATCGCGCAGCCGGTCCACCGCATCGCCGCCCTGATGCATCCCGCAGTCCAGCAGTACCTTGCCGACCGCCGCCGAGCTCACCAGGTGACAGGAGCCCGTGACTTCCTGCGCCGCCCCCAGAAACCGAATACTAGCCATGCCGCAACCTCCGTCGTGTCATCGTGGCTATTCCACTCTGGCACAGTTTGCCGGGGCCTGCCGCCGGCTGCGCTGACCCATATCAGCATCAGCGTTAGCGCCGGCTGGCTGATACACTGCCGCGACTGCGACAGGAGGAGACTATGAGCAATACCAAACTGGAAGGCCTGCAGGTGCGCCGCGAAGTCATGGGCGATGCCTTTGTTGACCGCGCGCTGAACAACGCCACCGAGTTCAGTCAGCCACTGCAGGAGTTCGTCAATGAGCACGCCTGGGGCGGGGTATGGAACCGCGAAGGGCTGGACCGCAAGACGCGCAGCCTGATCACCCTGGCCGCCCTGACGGCGCTGAAATGCCCGCAGGAGCTGAAGGGCCATGTGCGCGGCGCGCTGAACAACGGCTGTACCGTAGAGGAAATCCGCGAAGCGCTGCTGCACTGCGCGGTGTACGCCGGCGTGCCGGCGGCCATCGACGCCTTCCGTTCAGCGCAGGAAGTCATCGACAGCGATCAAAAGGGCTAGGGTCTGTTGACGTTTCGTTCGCCCGCCTGCCGGAGGTCGTTTTTTCGGCCAGGCAAGGCGGAGGAAGCGCAGTGTAGTTGACCTACATAAACGACCGACAACGTAGCACGGCTGAAAAATGGCCCCGGCCCTGCGGGTTGCGCCTGTAAGGCCGCCACTCGGCGTCGCTCGTCACTTATTTGGAATGACCAAACTGCGCTCCTCGCTTCTTGATTGGCG
>CESO01014186.1_pt1 | contig 25229 bp, 29 predicted proteins | sample 356341 | NCBI WGS metagenome assembly CESO01 (sample SAMEA2621812, study PRJEB7988) | marine metagenome | biome: marine biome (ENVO:00000447); feature: deep chlorophyll maximum layer (ENVO:xxxxxxxx); material: "saline water (ENVO:00002010), including plankton (ENVO:xxxxxxxx)" | depth 35 m | reverse complement strand
TGAAACAGCTCTTTCTAAGCCTACGTCAAGTGATATAGCTGTAGGCGAAATTGCACTTAATGCTAAAGACCAACGAATTTTTGTCCGTGATGCCAATGGAGATATTATTACTATTGGAGAAGCCGGAGGAATTCGTCATGAAAGTTCTGCGGTTACTTTTAAAGTTACAGTAGCTACAAAAGATGCGACTCATAGATATAATGGCTCTGGTTCAAGTTCTGGATATAAGATAGACGGATCATTTTCTCCAACACTTATACTTGCTCCTGGAAATACATATAAGTTTGATCAAGCAGATAGTTCAAATAGTACTCATCCACTTCTTTTTTACTATGAGTCTGCAAAAACTACTGCTTACTCTACTGGAGTAACAACTAGCGGTACTCCTGGGTCATCCGGAGCATATACACAAATTGTAGTATCTGACGCTACACCGTTAGTATTACACTATCAATGCTCTTCCCACGGTTTAATGGGAAATCAAATTGTCACAAATACAAGAAATTATACGGGTGTAGATACAGATGACATTAGTGAAGGATCAAGTAATTTATATTTTACAAATGCGAGAGCTGATGCGAGAATAACAAATGCACTAAAAGATGAAGACAATATGGCTTCAAATAGTGCAACTCATGTAGCTTCACAACAATCAGTAAAAGCATATGTGGATGCACAAGTAGCTACGAAAGATAACTCTGATGAAATTACAGAGGGCTCAACTAACCTTTACTTTACTAACGCAAGAGCAGATGCTAGAATTACAAATGCATTAGTAGACGAAGATAACATGGCTAGTGATAGTGCTACTAAAGTTCCATCACAGCAATCAGTTAAAGCATACGTTGATTCTTCAGTAGGAGGGGCTAGCTCTCTTACAGTACAAGAGGAAGGCTCATCTTTATCAACAGCAGCTACTACTCTAAATTTTGTAGGATCAGGAGTAACAGCTAGTGGAACTGGTGCAACTAAAACAATTACAGTATCCGGTGGAGGCGGTTCTTCCACTGGAAACACAACTGATATTACTCAATCAAGTCATGGACTCGCAGCAAAAGATGCAATAAGACACAATGGATCTAGTTGGGTAAAAGCACAAGCAGATGATAATTCAACTCTTGCACTTGGAATTGTAACAGCAGTAGCAGATTCAAATACTTTTACTGTTGCACAAGCAGGAAGATTTACAATATCTTCTCATGGGTTGACAGTCGGACAATGGTATTATTTAAGCTCTTCTTCTGCAGGAGGTTTAACTGCCACTGAGCCTACAATATCACAGCCAATTGTTTATGTAGAAAGTGCAAGTGTAATATTTGTTTATCCTTATCGTCCTACAAATTTATTATTAGACGGTTCAAGTGGTGTAACTCCAGGGGATAATACAGTTACATCAGCAAAAATTGTAGATGGTACTATCGTAACTGCTGACTTAGCCGATGATGCAGTTACTTCAGCTAAGATAGCTGATGATGCAGTTAATGAGGCTAGATTACAAGTTAGTAACTCTCCTACTAATGGGTATTTTCTTTCAGCCCAATCAGGAAACACTGGCGGATTAACTTGGGCCGCAGTAGGAGGAGCTTACAGTGACTGGACTATTCTTACAACCACTCCTACTACTTTAGCTGCGAAAGGACAATATGTATGTAATGATACTACTGCTAGAACTCATACTTTACCTTCGGGTTCAGCAGGAGACTCAATAACTATTTGTAATGCTGGATCAGCTACAGTAACTCTAGGACGTACTAGTAGTCAAAAAATTAATTCAGCAGCAGAAGATGGTAGTTTACCTCAAGGCAATAGTGTTCAACTTGTATATGTAGATGACACTATTGGTTGGTTCGAGATTTAATTATGGCAGTATTAGGAGCAGCAGCAGGCGGAGGTGGAGGCGAATTACCTACTATAAGTTTTCTTACTTCTAGAACTTGGGCCCCTTCATATGATTTAACAGCGTATGTTTATGTAATTGGTGGAGGGGGTTCCGGAGGTGCTACTCATAATAGTGTTGGAGGTGCCTGCGGAGGAGGTGCTGGAGGATGCGCAGTAAGCAAACTAGACCTTACTTCAGGTACAACTTATACCATTGCAATAGGAGCAGGAGGTGCGGCAGCAGCAGCAACTAGTACAACACAAGTAGGAAATACTGGAGGAGCAACTACTTTTTCAGGTTCCGGAATTAGTACAATGACTGCAAACGGAGGTGTCGGCGGTATAGTGAGAGCGGCTAATAATGCTACTTATGCTGCAGGTGCTGCAGGAGGTAGCGCAACTGGGGGTACCCTTGGTAATTTTACTGGCGGTAAAGGAGCTGAAATGTCTTCCGCAATTACAGGAACCGCCGCGTATGTTGCAGGTGGAGGAGGAGCGGTTGGTTTATGGCAAACTGGAAATGATGCTCCTGATGGAACATCGTCTTATAATGTTGGTGCAATGGGCGGTATGACGAATGTAGAGAAAAATGACTTAGAAAATGCAACTTATTACAATCAGGTAACATCTCAGCATCATACTCTTACTGGATATCCCTCAATTCCACCTTTTACTAACGTTTTTACTACGGAATTAACACAAAACGCTGTAGATAATAACTATAATTATGGACTACCAAAATATACAAATGATTTTAGAGATTCAAAAGCACGCGGTTGGCTTGCTACTAATCTGTATGGGGGACAATCCGCACCTTTTTCAGGGGCAGGAGGAATGGCTGAGGCCAATGGCCAAGGTCAAAGAGGCTGTGCCGGATCTGGCGGAGGTGGTTCCTATATGTACAGTTCCGGAACTTATAGTGGGGCAGGCGGAAACGGACTCGTACTCATTTTTCCAATAAAATTAGGAAGTTAAGATGGCAGAAATTAAAATAACAAAAGATGGTACAAGTAATGTTATTGTTGGGTCATTAGCTTTTGCTCAAGAAGCTTTTCCAACAAGTGAGGGATATACTCATGAAGATGTGACAGTTACGTTCACCAGCGACCAAATCCTTGAGTTTAAGAAGATAAGTGAACGAGAGTGGAGAAATGGAGAACTTTATAGAACTGATTCATTATTCTTACTCACAGACCACCCAAAGAAAACAGAAATAGCCGCGTATCGAGTAAAATTAAGAGACTGGCCGAGTACTTCAGATTTTCCAGATACTAAACCGGTAATGGAATAAGGAGTAATAAATGTCAACATCACCAGTAGCTTCGTCAGTATCTACCATAGCAGGTACAATAAATACTAATTCTGTAACAGAATTTGTAGCAACAAGTAATCAAACTACATTTTCAGTAACTTATAATGTTGGTGAATTAATGGTATTTTTAAATGGTGTACTACTAGATAATGGAGTAGATTACGCAGCAACAAATGGTACTTCAGTAGTATTAGTAAATGGTGCAGCAGCAAACGATGTAGTAACTATAAACACAGACAAATTAGAATTTTCTGCAGGAGCAGGAACCTTTGCATCAGTAGACGACGCCACAGCATTGGCAATCGCATTAGGATAAAATTATGGCAAATACATTTAAAAATGCATTCGCAGCAAGTGTAAATCACTCAGCTTATGTTGATTTATATACTGTTCCGTCTAGCACAACTACGGTAATTCTTGGTTTAGCACTTTGTAATAAGACAGCAAATGCTGTAAATGTTACAGTGCAAATGCAAGATACTTCCGCATCAAACGCAGACTTCCAAGTTCTTGATACTGTAAGTATACCAGCAAGAACAACTCTGGAAGTACTAGCTGGGCAGAAATATATTTTAGAAACAACAGATGTGTTACGAGTAAAAGCAGGAACTGCATCTGCTATTGATGCAACCCTAGGAATGATGGAGATTACCTAATGGCTTTAACAAAGCTAAATACTCATGGTATAGGTGCTGATGTAATTCTTGCAGAAGATATCGCTGCTAATGCTGTTACTGTTTCCGAAATACAGGATAACGCAGTAACCCTCGCCAAGATGGCTAGCGGAACTGACGGGCAGATTATAACTTATAATGCCTCTGGTGACCCAGTAGCTGTAGGGCCAGGAACAGATGGACAAGTTTTAACAAGTACTGGAGCAGGAAGCCCTCCTGCATTTGAAAATGCGAAACAATGGACTGCAACCACCGAAGGTTTAGTAACCACAACAAGTGGCCAAAATAATATAGATTTTACTATTCCAGCTGACGTAAATCAAATAAAAGCTGTATTTTATGGTTTGTCTCAAGCAAGCACACAGTTGGTTAAAATAAAAGTAGGAAATGCAGCTGGAACCATTAAGGGCGCAGGGTACTACGGTAATACTTCAACTTATTGGAGTCATGGTAGTGCTCCCAGTCTTGCTGAGAATAACGATGGTATTCAGTTGAATGGCTGGAGCGCAGCAGGAAACTATTGGTACGGCTCATTAAATATGGAGAGTGTCGCTATGGATGGCAGAAGATGGAGCTATTTTATGGCTCCATATAATGACACATATGGCGAATATTTTATAATGTGCAATGGTCGCATTGCGTTAGATTCATCAGAACAAATAAGAAAGATAAGATTTTTAACTGACAGCGGTGGATTTGACGTGGGTTGCTTAATCAAAGTTTACACAGCGACGTTTTAGGAGTAATTAAATGCCATTTTTAGGAAAATCACCAGCAGACGGAAATCATAATGTATTGTTAGATGCAATTACTACTTCAGCTACTGCTACTTACAATTTAACAAAAGATAGTGTAGCGTATACACCAGTAAGCGCACAATCTTTGATGGTTTCTTTAAATGGTGTAACACAAGCACCAATAGCCGCATATACAGTAAGTGCTTCGACAATAGTTTTCGCAAGTGCACTTACAAGTAATGATGTAATTGACTATATAATATGCTTTGAAGGACCAAAAGTTAATCCGAATATAGATGATGGTAGTATAACTACTGCAATGATAGCAGATAATGCAATAACTTCTGCCAAAATCGGAGTGGATGTAATTGTAGCAGAAGATTTAGCAGCAAACTCAATTACAGTTTCAGAACTAACAGATGGTGCAATTACGGAAGCAAAATTAAATATTGATAATACTCCAACAAATGATTATGTATTAACAGCAAAATCTTCAGCCGCAGGAGGTTTGACATGGGCAGCTGCTGCTGCAGTAGCAGGAATTACAAGCAGCGCAGACGCTACTGCCATGACCATTGATAGTAGCGAACGTATTGTTACACCTTCTCAACCGCTGTTTTCCGCCTCTTCTATAAGTGCAGTTAGTGGAGGTTCTTTACATACAGATACTAGCCCTATATATAATATTGCAGGAGCGGAAACTACAGGTACTATGCAAGCTGTATCCTTTGGCAAAATTTGGGCAAATGTTGGTAGTCATTGGAGTAATAGTACAGGTTATTTTACTGTTCCAGTAGCTGGAAGGTATTACTGCTACTTTAATAATAACTATCACGCAGCTACTAGTTGGCCTAATGCACATTTTATGCATAATGATATGATTATAGCAACCGCGTGGACAAACCATACCGAAAATGCTAGCTCATACTCTAGTCTTGTAGCTTCTACCATAGTTGTCGCTGCAGTAAATGATAAGCTTTGGCCCGGCTATCGTAGTGATTATAATGCTCCCCATGTTGAGACTAACTTGGGATATCATTCTTGTCAGATACTATTAATAGGATAAGGAGAATAATATGCCTTTTATAGGAGAACAACCAGCAGAAGCAGCAAGTTTAAAAATACTCGCAAGATCGGGTAGTAATGTTACAGTCGAATTAACATCTGGAACCATAGTAGTAACAACTAGGTCCGGAACGGTGAGCGTAGGAGTAGAATAATGGCAGATAGGTACGCACTTGTTGTAGATTCAACAAACAATAATATAAAGGAAATTCCTGCCGCAGATAGGTTAGTAGCTGATAATTTATTATTGTCGGGCACTACTCCAACATTAACGATTGGAGATGCCGGTGCGGAAGATACAAAAATAGTTTTTGATGGAAATGCACAAGATTTCTACATTGGACTTGATGACTCAGCAGATGATTTAGTAATCGGACTTGGTTCCGCAGTAGGAACTACACCCGCTATAAGCATTGACGAGAGCCAAGATGTAGTCGCTAATCAAGAATTTAGAGCAGTCTCATACAATGAAACGTATGTAGCTCCTACAAGTTCATCTAATGCTACTACTATTAACTGTGAAACAGGAAATTATTTTAAACATACACTTACAGAGAATACTACATTTACATTCTCTAACCCTCCTGCAAGTGGGACAGGTTTTTCTTTTGTACTTCATTTGATACAGGATAGTAGTGCTAGAACTGTTACATGGCCTAACTCAGTAGACTGGGCGTCCGCAACAGCACCAACAATTTCAACAGGAAATGGAGATGATGATTTCTATGTATTTGCAACTTCAGATGGCGGAACAATCTGGTACGGATTTACCGCAGGACAGGCAATGGCATAATGAGTAGAACCGCACATAAATTAATGGCAAGTTCAGGTGGTAAAGGCTATGAAATAGAGCAGTCTTTGATGTTTAATGCTGCTGACACAGCTCATCTTAAACGTACTCCTTCGTCGGCAGGAAACAGAAGGACTTTCACATTAAGTGCGTGGATTAAAACGACAGACGCTCTTGCTTCTTCTCCTATATTTTGTTGTGGTACAGGAACAAACGATGCGTCCACCACATATATCTCCTTTTATCAAGGAAAAATGCAATGGCAGGGATATAATACCAACTATCGAGTAACAAATAGAGTGTTTAGAGATGTTGGATCTTGGTATCACTTTGTATGGGCTGTTGATACAACTATAGCAGATGGCAGTGCGGATAATCGTATACGGCTTTATGTTAACGGTGTTGAAGAAACCAGCTTTGGAACAAAAAATAATCCTGCACAAAATTATGACTTTATAATTAATTCTACCAATGAGCATCAACTAGGGGATGAAGGAGGACAAACAGGAGGTTATCCTCCTTTTGCTGGCTACATGGCTGAAGTCAATTTTATTGATGGAGCGCAACTTACTCCATCATCTTTTGGAGAAACAGACTCAGCTACCGGACAATGGATTCCTAAAGAAATCACAGGTTTAACTTATGGTACAAATGGATTTTATTTAAAATTTGTATCAGGAGCAATCGGTACAGACAGTTCTGGTCAAAGCAATAATTATACAGCAACAAATTTAGCAGATGCAGATGTTTTACTTGATACGCCTAGTAATAATTATCCAATAATAAATTCTGTTCTTCCACTAGACACAACTTTAGTAAAACTTTATGAAGGAAATTTAAGAACTTACGGAGGCGCACAATCAGGAGGAAATGGACAAGCTAATAGTTTTTGTACGTTCCAAGTGCCTTCTTCTGGAAAATGGTATATAGAGAGTTATGTAGGAATAGGTGCAGGTTCAGCAGGAGGAAATATTGCAGCATTAGGTGTAATGGAACAAGATTTTATTATTCCTAACACTGATGCCATTATGTTTTCTCAATCTAGTTTTACAGGCATGGTTTTTAGTACCTATCAAGACTTTGCTAAATTATATGATGGGGGTTCAGCCGTTGCCACAGTTACAGGATTAACTGGCACAGTGTATGTAGTGGCACTAGCTATTGATGTGGATAATGGAAAAGTTTATACAGGATACGATGGTGGTTCAAGTATTACATGGTTAAATTCTGGAAATCCGGGCGGTAATTCAAATGGTACGGCACATACGTTTAGTACAGATACAGTAATTGCAGTACATTTATCTGTAGATGGTGGTTCACCAGCTAATACTGCCGATTTAAGATTAAACTTTGGTCAGAATGGAACTTTTAATGGAGGCAAAACGGCTGGTGGAAATAGCGATTCCGCAGGGGAAGGTAATTTCTTTTATTCTGTACCGTCTGGTTTTAAAGCTTTATGTTCCAAAAACTTACCTACGCCAGCAGTTAAAAAATCTACAGAGCATTTTAATACAGTGCTTTGGACAGGTGATGGTACTGATAACAGAAGCATTACTGGTGTAGGGTTCCAACCTGATCTTACATGGATTAAACCCAGAAGCGAAGCTCAATGGCATAATTTGTATGATGCGATTCGTGGTGCAAATAAAGCGATTTATCCAAATTCTAATTACGTTGAAGAAACTTTAGCAGAGACATTTGAATCTTTTGCTGCAGATGGTTTTACGGTATCCTACCGATCCCAGTCCCCCGTTACAAATAAAGACACTATAACTTATGTAGCTTGGAACTGGAAAGCTGGAGGATCTGGGAGCTCAAATACAGACGGCTCAATAAATACTATATCAACAAGTGTTAACACTACAGCAGGAATTAGTATATCAACATATACCGGAACAGGCAGTAATGCAACAATTGGTCATGGACTAGGTGCAGCTCCAAAATTAATATGGGCAAAAAATACAGATACAAATGATAACTGGAGAATCTATTTTGGTGATAATACAGATTACATGGCTTTTAACTGGGATGGAGGGTCTACAGACGATAACACCTCTTGGAATGATACTTCACCCACAAGCTCTGTATTTAGTATAGGAACAGATACTAACACCAACAGAAGCGGTGATGTATTTGTTGCATACTGTTTTGCAGAAGTTAAAGGTTTTAGTAAGTTTGGCACGTATGAAGCAAACAATTCAACAAACGGGCCGTTTATATACACAGGTTTTACCCCGTCTTGGATAATGTTTAAGTATGTTGATGGGGCGGGTGAATCTTGGTGGATGTTAGATAGTACAAGAGATCCTTATGGTAATTTAGTAACAGAAGCTCTTTACGCAAATTTAACTGGTGCTGAAAGCGGTATAGGTGGTAGTGGTGGAATAGATATTCTTTCAAATGGTTTTAAAATCAGAGCAACAAATGGCGGCATCAATTCAGCCAACACTTATTTCTACATGGCTTTTGCCGAATTCCCATTCAAATATGCAAACGCGATATAAAGGAGAAAATAATGTTCGCAATAGTTAAAGATGGTGCAATCACCAAAACAGGTCCTTCTCTTAAAGGTTTATTTCCAAATGTCTCATTCCCTGCAAGTGGGCCAGATAACGACTGGAAAACTACCGAAGGAATAAAAGAAATTGTGCAAGGAGTACAAAAAGATCAACAGTATTATTTTGTTACGGAAGGAAATCTTACTCTTGTAGACGGTGTACCTACGCAACAGTATACGAATACTGCTAAACGTTTAGTAGATGAGACTATTGACGGAGTTCTTAATCAAGGTCTTAAATCTGTTATGACAAATAAAGTAAAGTATAATGCTGGACAGCTACTTTCAAACACTGATTGGATGGTTATACGAAAATATGAAAGAGATGTAGCAATACCTTCAGCTACCGCAACTTATCGAGCAGCAGTAATTACTGAATGCACAAGATTAGAGTCAGCGATAGCAGGAGCCGGAGATGTGGATGCACTAGCAACTGTAATGAATGCACAAAACTGGCCAACGGAGTCCTAAATGGCATTTTCTAAAGCCAGAAAATTAGCTAATTTAGCCAGCACTTCGCATGGAATTGCTGATGATCAAGTTACTACAGCCTCTATAGCAGACGATGCAGTAACAAGTGCACTTATAGCGGATAATACCATAACTGTAGGAAATATGGCCGCAGGTACAATTAAAACTCCTACTACTAATGGTATTGCTATTGGAACAAATGCACTTATTGATGGCAGTTTGTCAGGCGATCATAATTTAGCAATAGGAGTAGACGCATTAAAGGAAACTGAAGGTGGAACATATAATGTTGCTATAGGAAATTCTACCTTAAAAGCCACAACATCAGGAGGTTATAATGTTGCACTAGGTGCTTTTGCCCTAGAAGACCAGACTACTGCTAATTATAATGTTGCTATAGGTTATACAGCAGGAAGGGATATAACTACAGGAGTTGCTAATGTCTTTATAGGAGCCACTGCGGCATATGTTGCAACTGAACCAAGCTATACGATAGGCATTGGCTATCAAGCATTGTATGATGTAACTACTGCGAATCACAATGTAGCAATAGGTCTACAATCACTGTATGATACTAATACTGGACACTCGAATACCGCTGTGGGCAATTACTCAATGTATGGAAATACGACGGGGTATCTTAATACTGCAGTAGGATATGCTTCTATGTACTCTGCGGCTGGCTTCACAGGTATTTACAATGCTTCATTTGGAACTCAAGCAGGATATGCCATCACGACTGGATATAATAACACATTCTGCGGAGGTCTTGCGGGATATGCCCTCACTGAAGGACACAGTAATTCCCTTCTAGGAGTCAATACGGGGTACGCAATAACTACAGGGGATAACAATACATGTGTTGGAGCTAATGCTGGAAGAACAGCGTCACCTTCAGGAAATATAACAACAGGTAATAACATAGTCTGTATCGGTGACAATTCTGTAGCTAGCGTTTATGTTGCGGGTGGTTCATGGACATCATCTGACGAAAGAGATAAAGCAGATATTACCAATTTCACACATGGTTTGTCTTGGATAAAGAAAATGCGTCCAGTTACATACAAATGGGACAGGCGTTCTTGGTACCTTGGAGAAGACGAAGAAGATATTACTGCTGTAACAAGAAACGGCTCAAAGAAAAGGAGTAAAGTACACTTAGGCCTTATAGCACAAGAAGTTTTAGAAATTGAAAAAGCAGATAATTTTGCATCAAGTAAAGATAATATGCTAGTTGCATCCTTAAATGAAGACGATACTGGATATGTAATCAAATACGATTCTATAATTCCAATACTAATCAACGCAATTAAAGAGCTAGAAACTAGACTAGCAACACTAGAGGCCGGCTGAATAATTCACGGGCTTAGCCCAATAATATAGGAGGTTTTACATGAAAAAACTATTGACCATTGGCATATTATTTCTTAGTGCATATATGGTCGGGTGTGCAAGCACTCAAAGTACCGAGTATTACACTGCTGTGCAAAACGCGGCTATAGCACAGTCAAATATGATGAAAGCTAGGTACGATGCACTAGGTAAAATAGCAGGAAATGGAGGAGAGGCGTCTACAGCAGCAGTAATGGCTTTAGCTATGACAAGTCAAACTCCTATAGTTCCTCAGCCACAAAAATCAGAAGCATTACAATGGGCACAAATATTAGCCGGTCCAATAGCTGGATTAGGTTCTATGTGGTTATCTAATGATGCAACTAAAACAATGGCAAGATATAATAAAGATACGCAGATATCTAGGATAAATGCAGATCAGCAGAACACTACAGAACTTTATGGTCTTATGGGCAATAATTCAGATAATATGATGGATTTAGGTCTAGGAGGCTTTAATGCGCTGAATACTTCAATGGAATATATGGATAATAGTGATATTACATTCCCTGATTATTCTACTAACTTTAGTAACATTGACAATTATTTATTGCAAATAATAGGTAATTTAAATACTAGTAGTGATGATGATAATCAGATTTGGATTCCTGGAGTAAATTGTGTTAATAATACTAATCCAAGTATTATTGGGTTTGGTACTGTAGAAACTTGTCCGCAATAAAATAAAGGGGCTTTCGCCCCTTTTTCTTTAAAAATTCCACACTATTCCTATTGTGGATTCTTCACTACCGATCTGTCCCCCAACTGTCCAATCACCAAGCTCTTTCGAGATATTGATGGCTTTATAGTTGTCAAAACCGGTTGCTTTTCCGTACTCTAATGAGACGTCAAACTCTTTAATAAAAGGTACTTCTACTATAGCATTTACAAAATCTAAATCAGAATTATCAATATCTTGATAGTAAGTTAAACTTACACCATATGTACTAAATCCTACATATGCCTCTTCTATAGTAGCATAAACTTCATCCCACGCATAACGAATATAACCTCCAGACAGTTTAAAATTATCATTTACCCAATAATCATATCCTGCAACTAAATCATATTCATACTTAGCATCATCATTAAAATCTACTTGAGATGCCCAGGCTGCTAAAGTAAATCCACCTAATGCGACTCCTACTCCTGCACTAAGAGCTACTTCTCCGTCATTCTGAGAATATCCTCGCCATACATAATCTGAATGTACACCGATCATTCCACTAAAATGCTCCGCAGATATAGCTGTAGTGGGTAGTAAGAGTAATAATATTATTATTATTTTTTGAATCATTCATTTTCCTCTACTGGGATAGGCTCAGGGGTTACCTGAGGCTGTGCTTGCTCTTGAATTTTTTGAATAACGGGCATACTAACTTTAGCGGGTAACTCGCCTAAAGCGTTCAAAACGACATTTACTTCTTCTAGAGTCAAGTCTAACTTTATGTTTTCGTTCATTTAAATATATCCTGCCAATTTCCTGTTGTACTTGCACGAGAGTACTCAGTTGCTCGGTTCTCAAAGAAATTAGTGTGCTCAACCCCGTTTAGCATGTAATCTAACCATCCTAATGGGTTTTGCTCACTCCCAAATATCTTTTTCAATCCTAACCCTAGGAGTCTACGATCTGCAATATAACGAATGTAGCCTTTTACTTCTTCAGCACTTAAATCTGGTACTTCCGCACCGTGAAAGCATAAATCAATAAAAGAATCTTCTAGTTCTACTGCTCGCTCTGCAGCACAGTAGATTTCATATTTTAAATCATCATTCCATAGTTCAGGATTTTCTTTAACAAAAGTTCGAAATAGTTGTGACATTCCCTCTACATGAAGAGTTTCGTCTCGTACTGACCAAGTCACGATCTGTCCCATCCCTTTCATTAAGTTGTGACGAGGAAAGTTCAATAATACAGCAAAACTACTAAATAACTGTACTCCCTCTGTAAAACCCGAATAGATAGCCATAGTTTTAGCAATATCCATCGGAGTGTCCATACCAAAGTTATTGAGATGTTCATGCTTTGCCAGCATTTCTTCATGCTCAAAAAACTTCTGATACTCTTCATCTCCAAATCCTAGAGTTTCTAGAAGTAAGGAGTATGCTTCCTGATGTACTGCTTCCATCGCTGCAAAAGCAGACAACATCATACGTACTTCAGGTTGTTTAAAAGTTGGTAAATAATGTTTTGCATACCCACAACAAACATCTACATCTGCTTGAGTAAAAAACCTAAAAATCTGTGTAATAAGTTTTCTATTCCCAGGGGTTAGCTTCTCACGATAATCTCTTAGATCATCTGCAAGATTTACTTCATCTGGAAGCCAATGCATATGCTGTTGGGTTTTGTAATGTTCAAAAGCCCACGGGTAATTAAACGGTTTGTAATACTCTCTTTCTTCTAATAAACTCATATCTCACCAATTATGTACTATGTTTGTCATAATGAAAAAAGCACACACAACATTAACAATTACTATTAAAGTTCTTAGCATTGCTACAATATTATCATACTCTGCTGTTTTTTCATCACTAAAACTGCCTATTGTATATTTCCAAACTGTCCAAACTTTACCCTTCACAAGCTACACAGCCTTCATCATCTAAGCTATCAAATATATACTGTCGTAAAACTTCATCAGAAACAGTTTCTGCTCTTTTAATAGCTTCACTTCGTAGATAGTATAGGGTTTTTACTTTTCTTTTCCATGCCATCATATGTATTGCATGAAGTTCTTGTTTTGACACATCTGCGGGAAAGAATATATTTAAAGATTGACTTTGACAAATATCCATTTGTCTATCAGATGCCATATCAATAATCCATTTCTGGTCTATTTCTACAGCAGTTTTAAATACATCTTTAGTCCATTCATCTAAAAAGTCTAGATGTTGTACTGAGCCACTATTTGTAATAATACTCTTCCATACATCATCTGTATCTTGGTCTAGTTCTTGTAGAATATGTTCTAAGTACTCATTTTTGAGTAGACTAGATCCGCTTTTAGTTTTCTGTGTAAATGCATTAGCCCTATAAGGCTCAATGCTGGGAGAAGTATTACCACATATAATACTACTGCTAGCATTAGGAGCCACAGCCAGAAGATGAGCGTTACGAACGCCATAACCAACTCCATCAGGGCATTCACCCCTTTCTTCAGCCAATTTTTTAGTTGCATCCTTTGCTCTCCATTTTATGTGCTGAAACATTTTCATGTTCGCACCTTTTGCTGATGCACTCTCAAAAGGAAGATTATGCCGTTGTAAGTATGCGTGAAATCCCATTGCTCCAAGACCTAAACTTCTTTCTCTAGATGCACTGTACACAGCCCTTACTAAATGCATTGGGGCATTTTCAATAAAATAACTAATAACATTATCTAGCATACGAATAAGATCAGGAATAAAATTATTATCATGTTTCCACTCATCGAACTCTTCCAGATTTACACTTGATAAACAACATACTGCAGTTCTATCTTCACTTGTTGGAAGAGTGATTTCAGAGCACAAATTTGAATGATGTACATTTAATCCTGCATCTCTTTGAAACTGAGGTAATCCTGCCTGAACTGTATCTTTAAACATAATATAAGGTTCACCAGTTTCTACTCTATTTTGAATTAATTTAACCCAAAGAGTTTTTGCAGAAACTGTTTTAGTTACTTTCTTTGTATGAGGATCTATCAAATCCCAAGAGTCATCAAATCCTTCCTCTCTCGTAGCGCCTTCTATAAGCCCCATGAAATCATCACCAACAAGAATACCGTGATGTAAATTGACAGACTTTCTGTTGACGTCCCCACCTGTAGGTTTACGAACATCCAAAAATTCTTCAACTTCTGGATGAGATATGTCCAAATATGCTGCATAACTTCCTCTCCTTGTGACTCCTTGTGAAAAAGCTAACATTTCTGCATCTACTACTTTCATAAAAGGAATAACACCAGTACTTTCAGATCCATTCGAAGTTTTAGAGCCTACGCTTCTAACATGACTCCAATAACCACCCACACCACCACCAACACTAGAAAGAAAAGCGTTCTCAGTGTAGTGTCCGGTGAGTCCCTGTCTACTATCCTCAACGTAGTTAAGGAAACAGCTAATAGGAAGCCCCCGAGATGTCCCGCCATTACTGAGGATAGGAGTAGAAAACATAAACCAAAGTTTACTAACATAGTCATACAACCTCTGTGCGTGTGCATCATCATCTGAAAATGCTTTTGCCGCTCGTGCAAACGCATCTTGAGGAGAAGTTTCCCCCTCTATTAAGTATCTATCTTGCAACGTTTTATGACTGAATTCCGATAAATACTTATCTCTATCGTAATTAATTAACACACTATCTCCTTAATTTTCGAAATGTTATCCGACCCAATTGCATCATCACAATATGTTACTAAATCCATTAATTCATAATTTTGAAGAATACGCTCTGCATTTGCATTTAACTCTTGAATATGCTTATACTTACTTGGTATCGGAATAGAGTCATAAATATTCATTGCATTGCCGTAGCTAATAATTAAATCTTTTGCTCTCTTTGGACCAATACCTGTTATCCCAGGAACGTTATCTCCTTTATCGCCTGTTAGACACTTAAGAGAAATATACTGATCAGGTTTAACTTCGTAATGCTCATGCCAATTCTGAATCCGAATCTCTTTTCGAGTGACATAAGAAAACCTACTTACATTATTTTGTATAAGTAAATCCCAGTCTCGGTCACTCGATATTAGCCAGATTTCTTTAAAGCCATATGTTTCTTTTTCTTTTACAAGATGTGCTGCAATATCATCTGCTTCTACTCCTTTAAATTGAAGTAAAGGCCAGTCTAACATGTCTAATGTTGCTTGGTATTCTTCAAAAAATTCTTCAAATGCAATTTTCTCAGCTTGAGTTTGATCTGCATACTTTTCCTTTCTATTTTGCTTATAGTCAGGAAGTATATTTCTTCTATAGCTAGATGATCCTTCGTCTGCTGTTATAATTACATTTTTACACTTGTATGAGTTTGCTAAAGATTTTACCGTCTCTTGGTACTCATACCTAAAATCTGTTCTACCTTGGTGTTTCCATCGGAATGCTAAGTTCAAGGCATCAACTATTAGCGTTCCTTCTTTTTCTTGTGAATTAAATTTAAAAGCCACTTCCTATAAACCTTATCTTTTCAGAGGTTAACCACTCGTCAGCTACCATAACGTAGCATTGTAGTGGGCTTATGTAAACATAGTTTTTTACAGTTTCTGGTTCTTCTTCCGTACAAACAAACACTTTTGACCGATTATATTTAAAAAATAATAACGGTTGTTGATTTCCTCCATGTGCCTGTACTAAAAGTTTTCGCCACCAACGTATTATATTATTTGTTTTTTGTTGAGTTAGGACTTTATCAGACAATGGGGAATCTGCATAATTTTTTACTTCTATACAATAGCTGTTATTTTGGTTAGGTATATACAAATCCCCTTTCAAATATTCTAAAGCACCTGACATTGGCACTCTTTCAAATTGAAGTCCGGTATGTTCCCTTAATAAGTCTCGTACTAAGTATTCCCCTCGTGCTCCTTTAGCCCTGCTGTCTACCACTTTTTTATTCCTTTTATGAGTAATTACTATATCTTCTGGTATTATCATTCCAATTTACTTACATTCCCATCTTTAACTACTTCAATTTTTTCTAGTAGAGGATGAGTCCAGCCGTGAGAGACTACGTATGTATTTAAATCTTCTTCGAGTAAAACCTCGACTAGTTTTTCTCGTCCTGCGTCATCTAAGACCGCAATAACTTCATCTAAAAATAATATATTCAACCTAGACTTCGAGATACTACTCATTAGCTTTCTTATGGCAATAAGAGTAGCTGTATTTACTCTTGCTAACTCTCCTGAAGAAAGTGCGAGAATATCTACAATTTTTCCGTTGTCCGTCACTTGAACATTTAACTTATCATTAGATACTACAAATTCAAGAGTAAACCTACCATCGGACAATTCTCCAAGATAGGTGTTCGCTAATTCTTCTAACTCTTTTACAAGGTTTTCAATCTTGTAAGCTAATAAACCATTTGTACTAAATGCTTTTTTCAGTATTTCTAAATTTGATACAAGTGCTTTTTTCTCTTCAAGAATTTCTGATATTGCTCCACGTTCTTGTAGAAAATTATCAGTCTGTTCTTCTATTACCTGTATACGCGTATTTTGCTTCGTTCTTCTCTCGTTTTCTCGAGCTGTGCTAGATAGCTGCTCTTTTGCGAGAAGTAAGTTAGCTCGAACGTCTTCCAACTTTCCTTCAAGCTCACCTTTATCCAAAGAAATGTCTGGTAAACTCTTGTCAATGCTTCTAAACAAGTCCACCCAATCTCTCTCAATTTTTCTGCAACGTTCGAATTCAATATTTGACTTCTTAATTCGTTGTATTTCTCTTTCAATTTCTCCACTTTTATCCTCTGCCTCGACCAGTTTCCTAGTCTCTGAGTCTTTTAGACTATTTATAAACTCTGGATCTACTACCTGTTCACAAGTAGGACAAACATCTCCTAATTTATTTAACTTTTCTATGAGGCGTTGAGACCCCGTTAAAGTTCCTTTATGCTCACCTAACTCTGCTTGGAGATGATCGTATGATTCTACTCCCTCTATAGTAGAGGTCTGTGCCTCCTGTATATTGATTTGTTGCAATGCTTCTTTGAAATGATTATTTTGTGAGATTTTTTTATTTTTTTCGGAGATATTTTCAATTTCTTTCTCCAAAAACCTCAAAGCTTTCTCGTCTTCTTCCGTATCAATTTCTAGATTTAGCATAGGAAGTATGGTAGTATCCTTCAATTTGTTATCTACTAACCATTTTTCTATTGTATCTATCTTTGCTTGTATTCCAGTAATTTCTGAACTAACAAGTCTTGATGCTTCTTTAAAAATATCAAATAATTCTACATAATTTTCAAGATGTAATAAATCTATTAAAAACTTTTTTCTATTTGTATCTGTTGCTGTTAGGAATTGCAGACTTGCATTTGTATTTTGATAGACTAACTGAGAAAAAGTTTTAAAGTCTACACCAATAATATCTTGAATTGTTTTGTAAGTATTTGTCGCTGTATGACTAGAGATGTCTTCACCGTTTTTCTCTAGTTTAACTTTTATATTCGTTTTGCGATTAATATTTACACTATAGATATCTTCGTCTTTTGAAAAAGTTAATACAATTTTATATCCATCATTTATATACCTATTGGGTATATCGGCTTTCTTTATACCTTTTGAATTTTTATTGTAAAGTGCTTCTTCAATAATTAACGGTATGGACGACTTGCCCATACCGTTAGTACCAATTATTTGAGTAACTGCTGTGTCATTAAGAATAAGATCATTATCTTGTCCGTAACTAAAGCAATTATCCCATTGTAGCCGTCTGAGCGTAATCATTATACGTCCCTATTATATCTGGAATTTTATCATTCGAAAGCTCTAGAATATATGTTAGATACTCTACTAATTCGTCTTCTACTGTCATATCTTTATCAAGTACAAGAGTTGCTTCCGTACTACGTCTTACTACTTTTTTATCCAGAAGTTCAGAGTTCTTAACTCCAGCTAAATCTTGGATGTCTCCTTCCAATTCATAAATTGTATGGTCTATATCTGTAGGTATCATTTCATCTGGACTTTCTACTGTCTTTCTTAAAAGCTGTGGAAGATCGAAAGGCTCCCACATCCATGTCCAGTCTACTGGGTTGATAAGAATATACCCTGTTGAAACCTTATTCCTATGAAAAGACGTAGTCATAGGGCTTCCAGGGTATACAATGTTCCTTTGAGTATTACTATGTGCATGTAAATCGCCTGCAAAGACGACCGGAAAATCCTCAAACCTATCTAAGTCCACCTCTGGCTTAACATGAGGAGGAATTTCTCCACGGACATGAGTAAATAAAGGTTTACTCGTATCAAACTTTTCGATACTTTCTTTCTTATGAAGATCAGCGTATGGTAATATTCCAAACCCTAAATCATCATCTATATACGATATATCCACTATATTTATGAGTGGGTTTATATCTCTTGAAGCGGTTTTTAATTGACTAAAAAAGGTTTTATTCTTCTTAGTCGCTTCATGATTACCATCATATATGATAGTTGGTACTTTTACATTGCGAATAAAAGAAAAGTATATTTCAAGCTCTGGTATCGTTGGAATGCGATCAAAAAGGTCACCTCCTATGATATGCATATTGCACTGTTGTTCTAACGAGTGTACCTGCTCAAAAAACTTTTCGTATCTCTTTGTAGCCCAAGCTACTGGGACATTTTTCTGTCCCAGTTTCAAGTGCCAATCCGCTGTAAATAAAATCATGCAATATTAAACTCGGCTTCTAGGGTTTCATCTACTTCAGTAGTACTTGCTTCACGTATTCTGTCAAGCAATTCTTTCTGAGCGTCAGGAGTTGGACGAGGCATTACGTCATCCATAGACTTGAGATCCGCATGAAGTGCTTTGTCGTCTTCACTTAAAGCACTTGGCTTGCACTTAAGAGCTTGTAATTGGTACTCTACATTATAGGGCAGAGGTCCAGTCTTAACTTTCTTAAAGCAAACGTCCCATCCAGTATCTGGATCTGTAGGATCACCTAAGTCTTCAGCAGCAGTAATAATCTGCTCCCAGAGCTTCTTCTTCAAGTTAACAACTTTTACTTCACCGTTGTCAATACATTGAGTGGCATAGCTCCAGCCACACTTGAGATCAGGGTAGTAGTTACGAACCCAGTCTGTCTCTTTGTTATTAAAAGATTCAGTATTGCGATCGAATGAAAGACACTCTAAAGGAATGTTCTTATCGTTCTCACCCTTGATCCAGTATACGTATCGTGCTAATATGTCTCCGCATAGACGCATCTTATTATCGCCATCAGTGTACTGATATGATTTGATTGAAGTCTTTTGTGCGGAACCTTTCTGTTGGTTAAATGATATTGCCATTAATGTTTCTCCGTTGGGGCTTCTTCGTATTTAAAGTGAATCTGGTCACCTATCACACGAAGTAGGCTAAAGTTTTGTAAAAATATAAAAGGATCTACTGGCAAATGCAGTAAATCAAGCGTTGTTTTGCCATATGCTACATAATCTGCATAAGGTCTTAGGCTGGCTACAGCAACATATATACATACGTCTTTATAGCCATATTCGTACTCATTATATAAAAGGACATCTGGATGTACAAGAAAAGACTCACCCTTAAAATTTATAGTTGAATAACGATAGATTTTATCGTATTTATTTTTAGGAATCTGATTAAATGCTAACATCTTTAAGACTCTTACCATTTCAATGGAATTGCCTTCGCATGTATCAAAGATTTTTTTCCAATTATAGAATAACATATTATATCAAAAAATGAAGTTCATGTCAAGAACTATTTTTTTAAAGTTCCTTTATGGTATAACCCTGTTTCATATAATATCCAATCCTATTCGAAGCCTGCTTTCTAGCAGTATTCCCTTTCAAATGAATATCTATAACTACAGGATCTTTCTTGTCTTCCTTCTGTCGGATTACTCTTCCAATTAACTGTGTGAGCAGGGGCTCATTGTTAACAGGAGTTCCTAAAATTAGACAACTTAGATCATCAAGAGATATACCTTCTGAAAATATTGCTTGAGTTCCAAAAAGTATATCTTTCTTACCAGCTCGTATCTCATCTAACATAGTTTCTCTATCCTCATGCGCAACTTCGCCGGTAACGCAGATCGCGCTATCACCGACCAACTCAGCGCAATACTGAAGAAAGTATACTCGGTCACTTACTACTAAAACTTTGTGACCTCTCTTTGCGTAGGCTGCAGCAATCATTGCTACAGTATGACGATATTCTTCATCATTTGCTAAAGCAGTAACTCTGTTCGCCCACGGTATTCTTGCCCCATCCATAAATCTTATCTCTGAACGATGGATTCTTATAGAAGGAGTCATATAGTTCTCCTTCGGGGGTTTAATTACTTTATTTCCAAAGTAATCTCGAAATACTACATGTTTGCCATCCTTTCTTTCAATTGTTCCTGAAAGCCCAAGCTTATAGCGGCAGTAGTTTGTGTCGATAACTTTGGAAAAAGTTGGACTACTTACATGGTGCATTTCGTCCAGTATAATTGTTCCAAATTCTTTTCTAACTTTGGGAATGTTACGGTATAAAGTCTGTGTATTCCCAATTACAATAGGAGCATCAATTTCAAACTTTCCGCTGCCTATGATTCCAGGCGTGATACCAAAGACTTTCTCTACTTCTTTTGCCCACTGGTTTCGTAGCGGTACTGTGTGGACAATAACCAATGTTTTCTGTCCAAGCTTTCCTGCTATCGCCAACCCCGTAAAAGTCTTTCCCCAACTGACCCAAGCGTTTATTATACAATTGTCTTCTACCTCATCATAAGCGTCTTTCTGACTCGGGCGTAAATCAAACTTAAAGTCAGGAAAGTCTGCTGGTATCTCAATACGCTTATCAACTACTTCGTAATCATTTGGTATCAAATCCGTTCTTCCGATTGGAATACTGACCAAGTTATCTCGAACTCGTGCCATATTCTTTATAACGATAGGCGGATCATTTGGATTGTGCGAAGGCACAGTATATGTCAGTTCTTTACTTAAAACTTCCTTATACTGGTGTGTTACTTCAAGATAAATCCTGTTACTAACAACTGCCTTCAATCTAGCTCTCCTCCACAATGGGGGCAGGTATTCTCACGTTTTGCTTCATCAATTACTGTTTGAAGTCTTTTAATATCTGCAATCCAAGACTTTAATGTTTCTCTACGTCTCTCCGACTTAGTTTTCTCTAACTCGAGTTTAATAGATTTTCTTAGTTTGTCTATTCGTACTTTAAATACAGAAATAAATGCTTGTGTTTTCACTTGCGTCTACTTACTGCAAAGAAAAACAAAACTACTAAAGCTATGGTAGTACCTATCACTACCATCCCTGCGATTGGCATCTCATACATAATATTCTCCTAAGCTGTGATTCTTATATCGTAACTGGCTTCTTCTTCATTCCACCAAGAAGGTTTGTCTCTGTGTTTCCACGAGGCGAATGTAGCTTTATCTTTATGATAAAATCTACGGTATGCTGTCACTCCGTCTGAACCTTTGAGTTCATCTGGCATAGCTTGTGCAAATGGTGTAAGTTTATCCCGAGGTAGGGAGACTGGCTCGGGTAACTTAAGTATAACATTGCACACTGATTTGTGGTCTTTGCCATATCTGTATCGGTACTCTTCGTTGAGTGCAATAGCATAGCAGACCAACCACTCATAGTTATCCAGAGTAGTACGTGCCCAAATAGTACAAGGGTGATTGTGCATAGTTGGTAGGTATGGAAAGTCTCTCGGCTCATTTGTCTTTTTCTCTCTGAGAAGTGCTAACTCTTCTTTTGTTAGCTTTCTAGGTGCAAAGCCAATGTATTTGTCAATCCACATTGTAGTACATATCATTTGTGCAGCTTCTAAAGGCATCTTGACAATATGTTTGTCAACATGATACTCTGCACATTTGTCGTGATTTTCGTCAAGTATAAAAATATTCATAGTGTATATTATACCTAAAAATGGGTTTTATGTCAAGAAGTATTTAGACCTTTCGTCTAGTATCTTTTACTTTTTCTTTAGAATACTCATACAGCATCCAAGGCAATCCATACAAATGTAGTAGTCCTGCCCAAAGCATATCTGAGTGTGGAGGTCTTGGAATTGTGAAAGGTGCTTTGACCCCGTTGAGATGTAGAACTGATGCAACTATTTTCTGCTCTACTTTACGAATACTATAGTATTTTAACTTACACCATATAGTTTTTTCATAAATGAAAGGATTACCTGCAGTATCTATATAGGTATTTCCATTTTGCTTTATCATGCCTAAGTGACTATCTACAGACTTTTTTAACGGCATTAAATCCATATGACTTTGCATACGTCTTATACCAATAGTTGCTCCATGCATATTACAATCGTCTACTATTTTATCATCTACAAGTAGCAGTCCATCTTCTCGATGCCAGTTACTACTGGGAATCTTGAAGGCTGGAAATGTTACGCGTGGAATGTCCTTGTACGTAATGATCAATGAGTTCTCCTCTAAAATAAATTTTAATATCAGTATTACCTTGTCCTTCTAATATTTTTGCATAGGTATAAGGTCCAACACTGTGCATATCTGCATATATTGCAGTGCCTTCTAAATTTGTCCAGCTAACGCTGTACTTACTTATCCTATCCATTGTATTATATCCAAAGTTATCTCGAGAAGGTGTAACCCTATATCAAATAATATTAAAAGTGTTAAAACTTTCCATGAATAAAGCATTTGTTTTTCCTCATAATGTAAAACTAACTCCACACCCGCAGGCATTCTGCACGTTTGGATTTTCTATTGTAAGCTCAGAACCTGCTAGGCTAGAATTATAATCTACTACACTTCCGGCTACGGCAAGCTCTGCATTTTGTTCAACTACTAATATGTCCGCAACTACACGACCATTATGGTCTTCGTCTGCATAGTCCCAAACATATTCAAATCCAGCGCAACCACTTGGTTTTAAACTAAGACCCGCATACTTGTGACCCCTCTTCTTTAGCTGTTCTTTAAGATACTTCTTCGCATTGGCAGTTATAGTCAACATTTTTTCCCTCATAATCGCTTATAGCGGCTTTTATAGCATCTTCGGCAAGAACACTACAATGTATTTTTACTGGGGGTAGGCTAAGTTCTGTAGCAAGCTCGGTATTCTTGATCTTACGAGCGTCTTCAAGTGTCTTTCCCTTAACCCACTCGGTAAGCAAAGAACTCGATGCAATTGCCGATCCACATCCGTAAGTTTTAAACTTAGCGTCTTCAATGACTCCTTCCTCAGTGACTTTAATTTGTAGTCGCATAACGTCACCACAAGCAGGTGCTCCAACCATACCTGTGCCCACGGATCTAGCGCTTTCATCAAATCTTCCAACGTTTCTTGGTCTTTCATAATGATCTAATACCTTTTCAGAGTAAGCCATATTGTTTCTCGAATTTGCCCATTGAATAGTCATCTCCTATTTCAAAGTCACATCCAACTGGGGCTCCAGGGATTTTTATCCCTCTGTCTAACTGTATAAAATGTTGTAAAAACTCACAGTATTCTTGCTCTTCATCATTGGGTACTTCCGCAAGAATAGAGTCATGTACTAATGCAAATATACGAGACTTCATTTTGTTTACTCGTATATACTCACCCATATCTATAGCTCCAAGTAAGTTAATGTCAGAAGCAGCAGACTGCACCAGAAAATTAAGACCACTCCTAATGGAATGACTTTTGATTCCAGCGTCAGATGATTTAACGTTAGGGAGTCTTCTTTTTCTTCCAAAGAAACTGTATATAAATCCATTTTGCTCAATGAACCGTTGACTAGCGTCAATCCACTTCCTAAGCATATGAAAAGAAGTAAAGTAATCATCAATAACCTCCTTGGCCTCATTCTGGCTAAAGTATGTGCCAGAATCTTTTGTAACTTGTTCACTAATTTTTTTCGGCCCTGCACCGTACATGATACCGAAGGTTACAGCTTTGGCAGCCTGTCTTTTATCTTTGTACAACATATCCACATCTTCAACAGGACAGGGTAATCTAAATACTGTTTTCGCAATACTACTATGAAAGTTACCGCCAGAACGAAATACTTCCATGAGTGCTTCATCCTTTGCTAATATTGCAGCAACATATACTTCTGCAGTAGTTAAATCCATTGCAACTATACGATGCCCTTCTGATGCTTTGATACAGCCTTTTACAATGGGATTGTCCCGAGGCAACTGCTGCATGTTAAGTTTACCGCTAGAGCTAAGACGCCCGCTAGTAGTACCGTGAAGATTGAAACCTGTACGTAGTCGGCTATCTCTATCCAGTTGCGGTATGATTTTGTCCAAATAAGTATTTTTAATTTTGGATTTTTGTCGTATGTCCAAGATGAGTTGAGGGACTTCGGATTGCTCTGAAAGCCGCTCAAGGACTTCTGCATCGGTTGAGTGCGCGCCTGTCCCTGTTTTCTTTCCAGTAGGATTAAGACCGATGTAATCAAAAAGTAAGCTACGGAGCTGTACTGTACTATTGGGATTAAAATCTTTTCCATTTATTTTCTCGAATTCTGCAATCTTTGGGTTCTCATATAGTGTTGCAATGGCTTTATCAATATCATCTTGCATAAGTTCTTGTGAAATTTGTAATCTTCTTCTATTGAATGGTACACCATTGTCCTGTGTATCCGTTAGAAACCGGCAACCTGGGATCAAAATATGATCATAAACCCATGCTAACTTCTTATTTTG
>CESO01132823.1_pt1 | contig 25557 bp, 23 predicted proteins | sample 356341 | NCBI WGS metagenome assembly CESO01 (sample SAMEA2621812, study PRJEB7988) | marine metagenome | biome: marine biome (ENVO:00000447); feature: deep chlorophyll maximum layer (ENVO:xxxxxxxx); material: "saline water (ENVO:00002010), including plankton (ENVO:xxxxxxxx)" | depth 35 m | reverse complement strand
ATCGTGCCATTGACAATCGATCCTTCTTTAAATTCGCGGAAATGCTCATCAATGAGAGCCAAAAGCTCTGCATTTTCGGGCTCCGCCACTTCGGTTTCACTCATAACTGTAGGTTAGGATTTGGGTTAGTTTGGTTAATCGTCCAGACGACAGGTACCCCACTGGAGAAAACAAATATTACGGGGTTCCAACTTATTTGTTTCCGACGAACGACTGAACTTTAATAAGAACAAGCCATCGGCCTCATTTACAAACTATCTGAGTAGCCTGTAAATGAGGCGAATGGCACGCTCGTAGGGAGTCGAACCCCAAACCTCCTGATCCGTAGTCAGGCGCTCTATCCAATTGAGCTACGAGCGCTAATTCGCGTGGCGGGACTCTAGGAAGAAAAGAAGATGCGTCAACCCTTTAAGGAGAGAAATCAGTGATTTATTTGGCTAAATTTAAAGGATTCGCTTAGCCCAGCGCCAAGCGAGGAAAAGGCTCAATAAAATTATGGTCGGTAGTAAAATTCGATTTCCCCACCCCTCTAAAGCACCTTTCTTTCTGGGCTTTTTCTCGGGCTCACTCGACTCTGACTGCTTCTCAACTGGCGGCGCCTGCACTTTCATCTCCTGCAGTGCAAGTTCAGCTTCAACCTCGCTATTCTCTGAGCCAGCGGACGCTTCATCATTATCCCTTGTCCGCACCGAACGAGCCTTCGCTCTCGCTCCTAGCTCAATTTTTTTATTTTCGTTACTGCTCCTTGTGGCCTCCAGCCCAGTTTCCTGCTTTTGGACATAAGACAATTTCTCGGATGGCAATCCTTCCCCTGTAGCATCCCCATTTTCCGGTCCGAACATTTCACCTGTTAGTGAACTATTAGATTTCTTTAACTTGGCAGGCTCTTCAATCATGTCCCGCTGCATGCTGAGACGATTTCTTGGGGAACCTTCCAAAACCACTGAAGCCGGTGAAATAGGAGATTGAGAAGCTAATCCGATCCCTAAGTTTTCTTCTTCCAAGCCAGGTTGTGATTCAGCCACTATTGAAGATCGCTCTGATTCTAAACTACGTGGTTGATTCAACACAACAATCACCAAGGTCAGGAAAAGACAGGCTGCAAGCGTGTAAATCAGCCTCCGTTGTGCGATGATGGAGATACGTTTCCTCCTTTTCTCAACCATTTCCTCGCGGTTTTTTTCATTGATTTTTACCAGAATTTTCCCGCGACACTCATCAGATAACTTCCATTCCAAGTTGTCCTGAACCTCATGAGCCTCCCCCAAAAGCTCGTGGGTTTTTTCGAGGCCAATCTGATACCTCTTAAGCTCGGGTCTTTCTGACATCAGCCTCTCTAATTCTCCTGCCTCAAAAGCTGAGGCTTCCCCTAAAACCAATGCGCAAATGCGTGCTTCCAGCTCGGGTTCAATGTAAGATTGCAGATATTCGTTCATATAAATCTGAGGTTAGAAATGACTGATCCCCGACTTACGAAGCCGTTCCCCGAGATCTTTGAGTAAGTGATGAAGCCGGTAACCGACATTCCCGACACTCATTTCGAGTTTGTCGGCAATTTCTTGATATTTTAGATCCTGAAAATATTTCATTCGGACCATGGACTGATCCCGCTCGTCCATTTCAGAAATAAGCATTTGAATCATTCCAACCGCTTCGAGGCGCCCCAATTCGTGATCCGGGCCCTCGAGATCTGAATCACGCTTCTCCGGAGTTTCTTCAAGTGTCTCGCGCTTATTTTTCCGAAGAATATTGAATGAGAAATTCCGCACACATCGGAAAAGCCAGGCGCGGGGTATTTCGACCTCATCCCAGTGCTCGTGAAGCTTGAGGAAGGCATCTTGGACCACTTCCTCGGCAAGCTCACGTCGCCCTAACAAACCAAAGGCATACCGCAGGAGCGGACTCTCCTCAGCAAGAAAGACCTCTTCAAGCGACAGCTGAGCCACTGGCGAGGTTCTTTTACGAGGTAGGCGCATGATTGACGGCCGAGAGACTTGCTGTGAACTTCTTTGAGACACGGATAAACATTCTTTTCATTAGGAATGACATCTCAAGAGCCGCATCCTTGGAAAAAAACGAGGTTTTTTATAAAATTAAGCTAACCCGGTGGGTTCCCTTGTCGACAATTGTCACCCGATCTTTACCCAGCCTCAATTTGCCGTGTGATTTCGAGAGCAATAGCGAGGGCATCAGCACCTTGTTTTCCAGTAACTGCAGGAGTTTTACCCTCTTGGACACTTTCCACAAAGGCCGTAAGCTCAAGCTTGAGTGGCTCGTCCTTTTCAACTTCAACCGTGGCTTTCTGGATCGCGCCTCCTTCTTTCCAAAACATTTCGCCGGATTGCTCCTGATAATCTAGCGAAAGATAACCATCGTCTTGAAAAACCCTGATCTTCCGCAACCTTTCAGGACTAATCCGGCTCGCGGTCACATTAGCAACACAACCATTTTCGAATCGGAGCCGCGCATTGGCAATATCCTCACTTTTCATCAAAACTGGGACACCTACGGCATCGATGCTCGCAACTGGCGACTTCACAAGATGCAAAATGATTTCGAGATCGTGGATCATGAGATCTAGGACAACTCCAATGTCAATACTGCGGTTGGGAAAGGGAGAGAGGCGATGTGATTCAATGAACTTTGGGTGATTTAGTTTCGCTTCCAGCTCCCGCATCACTGGATTGAAACGCTCAATATGTCCAATTTGAAGGATTCGGTCGCGTTCTTCGGCCAACTCAACAAGCTGCTTAGCCTCTTCAACGCTAGGAGCAATGGGCTTCTCCATGAGGACATGCAGTCCACGCCTCATCAATTCACCACCCACCTCAAGGTGAGCGATTGTCGGCACCGCAACACTGGCCAGATCACAGGCTTCAGCAAGAGCTTCCAACGAATCCACTGCTTTTGCCCCGAATTCTTCAGCAACGGCCTGTGCTCGCTTCAAATCAGCATCATAAACAGCAGCCAACTCGACTTCCTGTATGAGGGAGTAACACCTAGCGTGATTTCGCCCCATTGATCCTGACCCTGCTACTCCGGCTCGCAATTTCATAAAGAAATACCTCGCAGACCGTTTGAAAATTACCAGCGAACTTTCCGCTTGAAAAAATTCCTCTTCCATTAAAATTTCAAAACAAGTTAGGGCAGTTCGACGCTCCCTACGTGTATCAAACGTATTTTATCATCCTATGATTGAAGTTACCGGTCTCACAAAACGTTTCGGCCCCAAAGCGGCCGTAGACGATCTTTCGTTCTCAGTCAAAAAGGGCGAGGTCCTTGGGTTCCTCGGTCCTAACGGCGCCGGAAAATCCACAACCATGCGTATGGTAACCGGATTTCTTCCCGCTACCGCCGGCGAAATTAGCATCTGTGATATCTCAATGATAAAGAATCCCGAGGAGGCTAAGCGTAAAATCGGCTACCTTCCCGAATCGGCACCTCTTTATAACGATATGTCCGTGCAGGGCTTCCTGAAGTTTTGCGCCTCAATGCGAGGTCTTGCGGGATCGAAACGTCGCGAAGCAGTCGCAAGATCTATTGAGACTTGCTTTCTCGAAAGCGTGGCCCGTCAGTCGATCGGAACACTCTCCAAAGGATACCGCCACCGGACTTGTCTTGCGCAATCCCTCCTTCACGACCCCGAGGTTCTGGTTCTCGACGAACCGACCGACGGTCTCGACCCCAACCAAAAACTTGAAGTCCGAAAGCTCATCAAGAACCTTGGCAAGGAGAAGGCTATTCTCTTCTCGACCCATATTTTGGAAGAGGTCACAGCGGCCTGCACCCGCGCAGTCATCGTTGATCAAGGAATCATCGTAGCCGACGGAACTCCGAAAGAGCTAGAAGCTCAAGGCGGGGGTTCACTTTACGACCTTTTCCACAAAGTGACGACCTTTGAAACTCCGGCTGCCTAAACCTAAAACTGAAAGATCTTTCACAATGAACATGCTCACTATTTTCAAGCGCGAGTTGACTAGCTATTTCACACAGCCAACCGCTTACGCCATCGTTATCGTCTTTGGCTTTCTCTCATCGCTCCTAGCATTTACCTTGGGGCAATTCTGGAACGTCGCTGATGCTAGCTTGAACGGTTCGTTCTTCGTCTACCACCCTCTCCTCCTGATGATCCTCGTTCCTGCCGTCAGCATGCGTCAGTGGGCTGACGAACATTACACCGGAACAATCGAATTACTTGGCACCTTTCCGATTAAACTAAGAAGCGCTATCATTGGGAAATTCCTTGCAAGCGCTGTAGTGTGGGCGCTGGCTCTGGCCTTAACCTTCCCGATGATCTTGACGGTTAACTACCTTGGGAATCCTGATCCATGGACGATTTTTTCAGGCTACCTCGGGAGCTTCCTCGTCTGCCTTACCTTCCTTGCAATCACGACACTTGTCTCCTCGTTCACACGCGACCAAGTAGTGGCCCTGATCGTCTCAGTCGCGATATGCTGCCTTCTAACGATGATTGGTTGGGAACCTGTGATCAATGAGGTCCGTCGGACCGGTCCTGAGGCTAAGGGAGCTGTCGAATTAATGACAAGGATCGGAATCTTCAGCCACTTCTTCGATGCCACACTTGGCCGGATTTCCTACGCCAGCTTAATTTATCTCGGCGGCGTCATCTCAGTTTGCCTTTTCGGCACAAATCTTGCGCTCAAGTCGCAGCGCGCCTAATTTACAATTTCTCTTCAACTATCCTGAAAACCTCATGAATGTTTCAAAAGCTTTCGCCATCGGAATTACTACCATTGGCTTCATCCTTTTCGTTCTCTCTCAATTCCGGTGGCAACATCCTTTTTTAGACTCTCTAAGTCTACATACGTGGTATTTTGCGATCGGAAGTTTTATTGCCTTATCGTTCGTTCCCAATAGTCGCCTCATTCGAGTCGGGTTCGCAGCGGTCGCCTTACCCATCTTTGTTTTCTTCTTCACCGATTTTGTTTCTAGGACTGATATTGGCAATAAGTCCATCGATCTTACTGAAGATGATCGTTACACCCTGACCAAAGGAACCCGCGCCATCCTGACCGAACTCAAGGATCCAGTGACGATTAACTACTACGTAACTCGTGATGTTGATGGCACCCCCTCAGCTTATAAGAGGCACATTCCTCGGGTAGACAGCTTCCTTCGACAGCTCGAAGGGCTTGCGAATGATAAGAAAATTACCCTCAACTTCATTGACCCCGAGCCGAATACTGATGAAGAAGACGCTGCTCTACTCGATCAAGTTCAGCAAATTCCAGTTACCCAGGACGATAAGTTCCTCTTCGGAGCTTCTATCAGCTCCTTGGATAAGAAGACTGTCATTCCATTCTTCGCACCGAGCCAGGAGACCCAGCTAGAATACCAACTCATCAGTGCCATCGCAGAAGTGAGTCGGCGTGAAACACCGGTTGTTGGTTTGATTTCGGCCCACAACTTAGCCTCGGGCGGACAGACAAATCAGGGCTGGCTCTTTTACCAACTCCTTCAACGTTCTTATGATGTTGCGAATCTGGGTATGATGCCAATTGAAAGTCTCGGAACAGAATATCAAAAAAGAAAGTGGGGAAATGCTCCAAACTTTCTCGATCCCGAGAAAATTAAAGTCATCCTTGTAGTCCATCCGGCAGGGATCACTCCTGATACCGAGTTTGTTTTAGACCAATACATTCTCCGGGGTGGAACTGTCATCGCTTGTGTCGATCCTCTTTCTCTCGTAGCACAGCAATCTGGTGGCCGGCCACAAATCCCCGGGATGCCACCACAGGGCGGGACTCCACCCTCATCATCACTCCCGAAACTTTTCAAAAAGCACAACATTGGTTTTAAAGAATCCCAAGTTGTCATCGACCGGAAGTACGCTCCCTCGAATAACCCGCGCATTCTCTTGCTTAACGAAGAGTCCATGACCGCAAAGGATGATATTTCACTTTCTAAAATCAAAAACCTGGCGTTTCTAATGTCGGGAGGATTCACGGGAGAGAATGGCAAGGCCATGGGACCCGGTCTTGAAGTCCGCAAATTGGTCGAGTCTTCCTATGAGTACACTTTCGTCACCGATCAAACACTCAACAGCCCTGACGCTGCTAATCAGCTTCGATTCGCCTTGGGAAGCCGGCGTGAAGGGGATGAAAAACAAACCTACGTTGCGCTCCTTAGCGGAACATTCACGACAGCTTTTCCTGAAGGTGACCCTTCTGCAAAGGAAGGCCCCGACGAGAACGAAGGCGAAAAAGAAGAGAAGACCACCGAAGAAGCTCTCACTACCGGAATTAAAGTTGGCAATCTCTATTTATTCAGTGACTCAGACTTCCTTTACGACGGAATGGCATACAATGCTCGCCGGATGTTCAACACCCAAGTCGTTGAACCGATCACCAACAACGGAGCATTTATGTTCAATATTCTCGATCAGGCCGCAGGTTCCGAACATTTGGTCGGAGCACGAGCCCGTGGCGAAGTTTACCGCCCTTTCACCGTCCTAAGAGAACTCGAAGCTGTTTCCGAAAGGAAATCGAAAGAAAATCTCGATAAACTCCAGGCCAAAGAGCAACGGATCGAAAAGGAATTTCAACAGATCAGATCACAAATGTCATCTGCTCAAGAGGCCCAGATGTCACCTGAGCTTCAGGCAAAACGTGATGAATACATCAAAAATAAGGTCCAAATTCAGAAGGACCGCCGAGAGGAGAAAAAAGCGCATCAAAGAGATGTCGATCTTCTAAAAGCCAATATCTTTTGGAGTAACATTCTCTACATGCCATTGGGTGTCATCGTCATCGGCCTCTTTGTCTTCATTTGGCGAAAGCAACAAACCAAAGCTCGATAATTTCTAAGTTTACTACATCAACCTCGAACCTGACCAAGAAAACATGTCACGCCTTCAACTTCTGATTCTTTGGATCCTCGCCCTCGGCGCAGGCTTCTACTACTTCAACAGCAAGGATGTCCCAGATTCCATCAGCAATAAAACGGAACTTGAGGTTGGATCTCAAATCGTTCCTTCTGATCTTATCGAAACGGTCGATAGCCTCACCCTGATTTCGGGTGAGGATAAGGCTTCACTCAAAAAAATCGACGGGCGATGGGTCGTATCCGAAAAGGGAGACTTTCCGGCCAATTATGACTCTATCAATCAAGTCATCGGCGCCTTACGAGAAGCCAAGGTAGCTCAAAGCGTTGTTGCAACAGACGAATATTACGACCGCTTCAAGTTAGATCCCACTAGTGAAGAAGAGGGCGAACAACCAGACACCATCTCATTACAAAAGGATGGCAAAGAGTCTTCCACTATTTTCCTGGGTAAAACTCGTGAATCAACCGGTGGCTCGGGTGGTCGAGCTGGTCGCTTTGTTCGCCTTTCGAATGATAAAACCGGGGTTTATGTAATCCAAGAAAGCTTTAGCTTTTTGAACGCTGATCCTAACAATTGGATCAATAAATCCCTTACACCTCTAAAAGAAGGCGCGATCAAAATGGAGGTGACGGCTCCAAATGATGAAAGCTTCAAATCCTGGTCTATTTCCCGTGAAACAGTACGTGATAATTTTATTGTCGAAGGTCTCGGCGAAAAGGAAGAGACCAAGAGCAATGAAACAGCAGTTTTGAAAAATCTATTGGCAGGAGCAACCTTCACAGAACTCATTACCAGTGAGGACTACAAAGAGCGCGCTAACGAAAAGGCGGCTCGCCAACTAAAAGCGACTGATTCCACCGGGACAATCTTCTCAATCACGATTACCCCTGAAAAGAAAACAGAGGAAAAGGAAGAGAAAAAGGACGACCCAGCTAACCCAACACCACCACCAGCGGTCGATTACTTCGTCTCAATTGAGATTCTAAATGGTCCAACTAAGCCAGAACCCGTTGGAGACGATGCAAGTGTTCAGGAAAAAGCGGTTTATGCGGAGCGCGTTAACAATCTTGCAAACGTGTCTGCGGGCGTAAACCAAATGCGAAGCACTTACGGAGGGCGCTACTTCTTGGTAAGTGAGACCACAATCGGAGCTCTCAACAAAAATCGCGGAGAACTCATTCAGCCTAAAAAGGAGGAGAAGAAGCCTGTCACAGTGGCCACTCCTCCAATTCGTGTTCCGAATCCGGGAGATAAGGCTATCGTCCCTCCACCCCTTCCCACAGTAAATGCGCCCCCACCCTCGATCGCCCGCCCTAAAGAGGGTCAAGGTAAACCGAAGATTGAGGCCGTCACTCCACCAATTCAAGTTCCACCGATTCCAAATCAACCTAAAATCGAGGAAACTGCTCCCGGATCGATTAAGGAAACGGAACTGGAAGGGAAGAAAACTGGCGAATAAAATCTGCGCTCCTTTTAGGTTCTTACGCCTTTTAAGATGTGTCTTTCTATTGTCCGTTCTTACTCTCGGAACGCTGAATGAACGGGCTTGACTCTCTTCGTAACTATCGCAAATTATTTGCAGATTTATGAAGGGATTGTTTTTTTTTATTGCGTTTATTCTCTGCGCCCACGGTCTTGATGTTGCTTCACTTCATCCGCTCATTACCGATGCCGTTAAACAAGTTGGTGGTGAGCGGATCAATGTCGTGGAGATCGTAAAACCCGGGGCAAATGTCCACAAATTCCAGCCACGAGGCTCGGACATCAAAAAGATGAACCGCGCCCGAATCATTTTCGCATCGGGGAAGAAACTCGAACCCTATCTAGCTGATCTGAAGGACAATTTAAGCGCCAACCAGATCATCATTGAGGTAGGGCGAACCATTCCTTCCCAAAAAGTCTCAAAAGAGGACCAAATCTACACCTGCTGCCCAAATCACGCTGTCGGAGGAATTGATCCACATTGGTGGCACAACGTCCGTAATATGGAGCGTGCCATTCGGGTGATCGAGAAGGAACTCAGCCGCATAGATCCCGCAGGAAAAGCAATTTACGCCGTAAACTCAAAGGCCGCTCGGACCCGCCTTACCCAGCTTGACCGATGGGTAAAAGGTCAAGTCGCAACTATTCCCCGGGGAAGGCGTCACCTTGTGACTGCCCATGCTGCCTTCGGGTATTTTTGTAAGGGCTATGGATTCAAGGCGAGTTTTGTGCAGGGGCTAAGTGCTCAGGGGGAGCTTTCTTCGAGCCATCTTGCCGGAGCCATTAAACAACTCCGCAAAGAGGCCATTCCAATGGTGTTTCCTGAACAAACCGCAAATCCCAAGGTTCTTCAACAAATTGCGAAGCAGACTGGCGCCAAGGTTGGTAACCCTCTCATCGCAGACGGATCCACTCCGAGCTATCAAGCAATGATTATGGCTAACGTAGAGAGTATTGTCGCTGGATTAAAATAAAGATCATGACCCGATCTCCTCTCACGGCCACCCTTCTAACTCTGGCCCCTCTTGCAGCCCTAGGTTGGCCGCTCGCTAAGGTGATTAATCATGAACCTTATCAGCAAGCAAAAGTTGAAGAGGACAGTTCCGGGCCCCTTCTCCAAGCAGATTTAGAGATAAAAGCGGCGCACCCGTTCAAGACGCTTGAAGTATCGGCCGCTGATACCACTTGGACTTTTACTGCAGATGAAGATATCAAAACGATCTCCTTTCCAAAAGACCTTGATATTATTTTCACTGTCACTGCGACATGGCCGGAGGGCACCCCTGAATCAGCAATCCTTCTAACCTTAAAACCTGACGGCCGCCCCGACCGCAATCATACTCTTTGGGGCTTCCTTGAGCTCACCGAAGAAATAAAATTCACCTGGGACCGCTAGTTATGAGCCACGAACACCATCAACTCGACCTCACTGGTGTTGGCTTTTGTTACGGAAATAAAGAGGCGCTACGCGAGGTCAATTTCTCTATCCACTGCGGCCAGCGGCTTGCGTTATTGGGTCCGAATGGAGCTGGGAAAAGCACCTTAATCAGGCTTCTTGCCGGATTACTTCCGTTACAATCTGGAATTATTCAGTGGCGAGAAAACCCTATCACCAAGGCCCGCCGCGAGATCGCATATCTCCCACAGGTCGATCAACACCAACGTAATTTCCCAATTCGAGTCAAAGACGTCGTCGCAATGGGACGGTTTCCACACCTAGGCCATCTTCATCGATTTCGGAAAATTGATCGTGAAAAAATCAATGAAGCCATCGACCTTATGAAGCTTGGTGACATTGCCCATCGCCAAATCGACCAGCTTTCAGGTGGGCAACAACAGCGGACTTTTATCGCCAGAGCTCTTGCTCAAGAAGCACATGTCCTACTCCTCGATGAGCCATTTAACGGACTAGATATTGAAAGCCGGTGTCACTTATCAGATTCACTCATTGAACTCACTAAGAGTGGTCATCTCATCATTGCCTCCCATCATCAACTCGAAAGCGTCACCCAGATTTTCACTCATGCTCTCGTCCTCAATCAACAACAAGTTGATTTTGGAGAAGCCACCAAGATCATGGAAAGCGAGTCTGTGAAACAGATCCTTCACTCTTGCCACCCGCACGCGCATGAACGAGCTCTTTGATATCCCTCTCTACCAGAGGGCGATTCTTGCGACCCTCATTATCGGTTTCGTTAACGGATACGCCAGCGCTTTTGTCCTTCTTCACCGAAGCCCTCTCAAACTGACGGCCCTGAGTCATAGCCTTCTTCCCGGCGTCGCGCTTGCTGCCTATTTCGTTGGACTAGGAGTTCTTAGTGCTTTTTTCGGAGCTGTCATTGCGGCAGTCATTATTGGGGTGCTTACAGTTCTCTTGTCCCGCGTCACAAAAATCAGTGATGATACCGTTCTCGCCGTTCTTTATACAGGTGCATTTGCTGTAGGAATCATGGTCTTACTGAAACTTGGATCGAATCAAGACCTTGAGAATTGGCTTCTCGGAAATATCCTCGGGCTTTCTGATTTTGATTTATGGATGAGCTTTGTTGTCGGCATTATTGCTGTGGCCTTACTTTCCCTCTTTCGACGGGCGATCGTCATCAAGCTATACGACCCTGAAGTCGCAACTAGCCTTGGCATCCGAACCCGCCTACTCGAGTATACCTCGTTTGCCATTCTTATTCTTGTCCTCGTCACAACACTGCAAGCCGTCGGCTGTATTCTCGCAATCGGAATGATTGTCACACCAGCTGCCATCGTGCGCCCTTACATTTCAAGCCCTGAGACCCTTTTTCCTTTAAGCGGTCTAGTAGGGGCCGCCGGATCAGCACTGGGATTTTACCTCAATATTCACTTCGATCTCCCTGGTGCTGGCGCAAGTATCGCAGCTACTCTAGCAGCAATGTTCCTCATCTCTGTGATCCTACGTTCTATTTTCACGAAGTAGATTCCCATCGTTGCATCAGCAAACAATTCGACAAAAAACCTCACTTGTATCGAGCTCCACCAGGAGACGATTAACTCTTGCCAAATTTGCGATCAAGTTCCTGAAATGAAATCTGCACAAGGGTCGGGCGCCCCGCTGGATCGCAGTAGGGTAAATCACATTTAAAAAGATCATCAAGCAAAGCCGATAACGATGATTCACTCCAACCATCTTGTCGTGCCAACACATAAGAAACTTTGGAAGCAAACCCCTCATAGGCCAATCTCTTCACCCGAGAAGAACCCTCCCGGTCGATTACCAAGTCCACCAAATCAATCAGTGCGCGTTTTATATCTTTCCGATTTAGAAAAGACGGTGCTGCAGAAATTGTGACTGTTTGCCCCCCAAACGATTCCAAAGTAAACCCCGCCTGGTCAAAGTGTTCGCGAAATCTCATTAACAAATCAACATCTCGAACGTCCAATTCCAAAAGAACTGGAACCAGTAATCCTTGCGATTCAATCTCCCCCTGATCGCTGATAAGTCGCTCATAAAAAATCCGCTCACGAGCGGCCTGAGGTTCAAGTAAGACTAACCCCTCTTCTCCTTCCAGTAAGGCGTAGCGCTTCGAAAGAGCCCCCACGATTCGAAACTCCGGTGTCTTTGACGTTTTTTCTGGCGTGACTTCCAGCTCCTTCTGTTCTTCATGATGCCAAGCGATTGTGTCGACAATTGATGAAGATTGAACTGGGTCGTCTTCATCCTCACGAATCATTTCTTTTGATTTTTCATCCTCGCCCAACTGAAGAGGACGGATTTGCTCCACCAAATTTTCTGAAGCTCCCCCTTCCTTTGGTCGGAGCGCCTCCTCAATCGCATCAAGAATTGCAATCCGAACCTGCGCAGGTTCAACAAAGCGAACCTCGCGCTTTGCCGGATGCACATTGACATCGACCAATGCCGGGTCCATCTGAATCCACAACCATGCTGCCGGCTGGAGACCCTCCTGAATCCCACCCTTAAACGCCTCTCGAATAGCCCTTGAGATGGTATGATCCTCCACAGGGCGACCATTCAAAAAAACAAATTGATGTTTCCGACCGCGACGCGCGAAAGCTACTGGCAGTATTGCTCCTTCAATCACCATTCCACGATACTCGTGGCGGGGAACTTCTATGAGGGCTTTTCCTGATTCTCCACCACTCATCGCCTCGATGCGAACCCTGCGATCCGAGGTCGCCGGTAAATCTAAGGCCACCCGACCATCCTTACGAAGCAGCCAACCAATCCCTGGACTACACAGAGCATGGAGACGAATCTGATGCTCAATGTGTGCTGCTTCAGTTGATTCCGCCTTCAGGAACTTCTTCCGGGCAGGAACATTATAAAAAAGATCTCTTACTTCGATACTTGTTCCCACCGAACATCCGCTTGCTCGGACTTCACCCATTTTGCCACCATCCACCCTAATTTCAGTTCCCTCAGCCGAGTCTACCTCCCGACTCCTCATCGTGAAGCGTGAAACACTAGCAATACTCGGCAAAGCCTCTCCCCGGAATCCCAAGGTAGCTATACCATTCAAGTCATCGGAACTACGAAGTTTGCTTGTGGCATGGCGCTCTAATGATTTCGCCGTATCTTGCTGACTCATTCCGCAGCCATCGTCCCTAACCCGAAGCATTGCAATCCCTCCTCGCTGGACCTCGACCTCTATCTTTCTAGCCCCGGCATCAATAGCATTTTCGACAAGTTCCTTAATAACGCTAGCGGGCCGTTCGATGACCTCTCCCGCAGCCACTTGGCTAGCAAGAGTTTCTGGCATCACCTCGATAGTCGGCATAGCCTTAGCCTACTCAATGTCTCCTAGGGGTCAGCTCCAAAACGCAGAAATTAATGGGCCAAAAATCTCACCTATAACTCTAAAAACGGTTATCCTCCGCTATAGAAATTAATAACGATCCTAAATTGGGAGCTTAGAAAAAATAAGAGCGAGTCAAAGTTTCTCCAAACCCCACAGTGCAGCCGAAATATATGCCTAGGTATTTACATATGAAAAGAAGGATCGGATCCAGCAAGCTGCTTTACGAAGTGGATATCTCCCCCTAACTTCTTCTCTGTGACCTCGCGGACAGGGATTCTTTTAATGGTTTCGGGCCCATCAGGTTCCGGAAAAACGACTCTTTGCCGTCGTTTAGCAGATGAAAAGGAGGCTCATTACTCGATTTCCTGTACCACGAGACTTCCTCGAGACGGGGAGATTAACGGTAAGGATTACCATTTTCTCACTACCAAAGATTTTCAATCACGTATCGATGCCAACGAGTTTCTGGAATATGCAAAAGTTCATGAGAATTATTACGGAACGCTCAAAACCGAAGTAGTCAATCAACTCGCTGTCGGAATCGATGTTGTTATGGATATCGATGTTCAGGGGGCTAATCAGGTACGCTCTTGCTCTGACGCTCAAATCCAGGCAGCCTTGATCGACCTTTTTGTCATGCCCCCTAGCGAAGAAGAACTTCGCAGCCGTCTTACCGGACGCGGAACTGATGCCGAGGAAGTTATTGCTCTCAGGATGAGAAATGCTCTCGAAGAAATGGAGCACTGGCCCAAATATTCCTACCGTCTCATTTCCGCAACCCGTGAAGAGGACTATCTTAACTTCAAATCGCTCATGGTCGCTGAGCGACTACGCGTCTCCCGACTTAAATGAATATCGTACTTGGAATAACCGGCTCTATCGCTGCCTACAAATCCGCAGATTTAACAAGCCAGCTCACGAAGTTAGGGCACGAGGTTCATGTTGTTATGACCAAGGCTGCCACTGAATTCATCACACCTTTAACCTTGCAAGTTATTTCGAGACACCCCGTCCTGATCTCGCTTGAAGACGAGAAGAACTCTTGGAAGCCTGGACATATCGAACTCGCGGACAATGCCGATCTTTTCCTAATTGCACCCGCTTCTGCGGACATCCTTGGGCAACTTGCAAATGGTCTCGCGCCAGACCCACTGTCGGCAATTTATCTCGCTCTTCCTTCCAAGACTATGAAATTCATTGCGCCAGCTATGAATGGGAAAATGTGGCACCATCCAGCAACCCAACGGAACCTTCTACAGCTTAAGAACGATGGTGTTACCGTCATTGACCCAGCCGAGGGGGAACTCGCGTGCGGTTATCAAGGAATCGGACGGCTTGCTGAAGTTGAAGAGATCCTAAAAGCAATTCTCGGAGAGAACCCTCCAAGTTAAGCGAAAGCTCGGGTTTTCATTACCCAAATTCGCCCGCGCTTATTTTTAGAGTTTTTCAGGGGCCTGAAGAAGAGTTCCAATTCTCTGGAGAAGAAGTCCAGCTCCACCGCCATCGACAACGCGATGATCAAAAGTAAGACATATCTCAGTTTCGGTCACTGGAACGAATGCTCCCACCTCTTCACTCCACCGCGGCTGCTTAATTCCAGCAGCAAGCCCCAGAATTAGAGTCTCATTGGGAAGCGGAATTGGGGTCCCCCATTTCAGACCAAAGGTTCCAAAATTTGTTACCGTTGCAATCCCGCCTTGAGCCTGTTCGGGAGTCAATTTTCGGTTGCGAGCCTTCCTAACCAATTGTCCATATTCTTCAGCTAACTCAGGAACTCGAAGTTGATCCACGTTACGTAAGACTGGAACGACTACCCCGTCTTCGACCTGAACCGCAATCCCAATATCGTAAGCTCGAGGGTGGACAACTTTCTCACCGATCAGAAATCCTGCGGTTGCCGGTTGTTCCGAAAGTGCGATCGCAAAAGCGCGAAGAACATAAAGAGTAAGGCCCGGCTTAGGGTTTTGCCGTGAACGATGTTCTAGAACTGGATCAAGGACGACAGGAAGCCCAACGGAGGCCAGGGGGCGCGACCAACTTCGCCGCATAGCATCAGCAACCGCAAGACGCATTGGAGAGGCCGCACTATCCGGCCAATCGGAGATATATTCCAAAAACTGCTCGAGATCCTCCACCGTTACACGCCCACCTGCGCCACTTCCCGCGATTGCCGAAATATCAGCTTCGCGCAAGCCAAGTTCGTCCATACGAGCCCTCATTCGAGGGGAAATGTAGTGGGCCCCTTTCATTCCAGCCGGAACCGGAAGACCACGGACGCTCGGCTCAACTAACTTGGGCTCTTCATAACTCTGCTCGGTTTGCCGGAAGTGCAAATTCCCCTCCTCACCTTCCTCACCCTCGTCCAAAAGTTCCGGTTCCGCTTGTTCTCCTATCGTGGGAGCGCCAGTCCGGGAAATCTCTTCCTCGGTCGCCTCTAAGATTCCCAACAGGCTTCCCACCGCATATTCCACCCCTTCTTCTGCTCGAATCTCGGTAACAGTGCCCCCACAAAGAGTAGTGACCCCCATCATCGCTTTGTTGGTTTCAACCTCGATAATTTCTTGATCTGCAACGACTGAATCACCCATCGCAATATTCAACCTGATAATTTTAGCCTCGGCGATCGATTCGCCAAGCTGAGGCATGATGATAGGAACCTGCGGCATGATTGTTAGAGATTAAGAAGTTCACGAAGTTTTTCCAAGATCGATTCAGGAGTAGGCCGATGTGCCGCCCAGAGATCAGGGTGATAAGGAATCGGAGTATCCTTAGAATTCAGGCGAAGTGGCGGAGCATCGAGGAGATGAAAACCTTCCGCCACAACTCTTGAGACGACTTCGGCCGTGACGCCCCCCCAAGGGAAACCCTCACCCAGCGCTAAAAGACGACCCGTTCTCGCCACTGACGCAATCACAGTATCCATGTCGAGAGGTTTCACGGAACGCAAGTCAACCACTTCAATCTCCCAACCCTCTTTTGCAAGTCGATCAGCAGCTCTCACAGCTTCGTGCACCATTGCGCTATAAGTGACCACCGTGGCGTGTTTACCTGGGCGAGTGATACGGGCCATCCCAAGTGGAAGCGGCTCCGGATCTATCTCTGAAGTTTTCAGCCATCGATAGAGAAATTTATGTTCACAGAAAACGACGGGATCATCGATTTCGACAGACTCTTTGAGCAAATGGTAGGCATCGGAGACGGTCGCCGGGGTGGCAACGATAATCCCAGGATAGTGAGCATAGAGAGTTTCCACCATCTGGCTGTGAAACGGCCCAGATCCGGGAGTGCCTCCACAGGGTAGCCTAACCGTAATGGGCACGGGGATTCCGGTCCGGTAGTAATGAGTTCCAGCGTGATTCGCGATTTGGTTAAACGCAATCGAAGAAAAGTCGGCAAATTGCATTTCGACGATAGGTCGCATGCCACTGATGGCGGCACCGATTGCCATCCCTACCATAGCATCTTCACTAATTGGAGAATCCATGACCCTCCCTGGAAATTCTTCTAGAAGTCCCTTGGTTGCCTTGAATGCGCCACCGAACCCACCAATGTCCTGACCATACAAAAAAACATCATCCCTCTCAGCAAGCAACTCTCGCTGAGCCTGATGAATCGCATCGATATAAGTGGCACTCATGAGTTGATTCCTTTCGATGAAAATGCCTGCCAGTCGTCTTGATATGGATCAGGGGCCGGGTCGGTTTGAGCATTGGCGACAGCCTCTTGCACCTCTTCAGCGGCCTCGCTTTTCCAAAGATCAACTTCATCAGAAGTCGCTAGCCCCTCATCCACCACCTGCTGAATCCCTATCTCCAAACAATCACGTCCAAGCTTAGAATCCTTCAGTTCCGGTGCCACATAAGAGGCGTCATCGTGCTCTCCATGTCCGCACAACCGAAGAAGTTTTCCTACGACCATCTGCGGACCTTCACCAGCACGAGCCGCTTTAACGGCCTCATGGACAACTGCGAGACACTCAAAAAGATTCGTTGCATCGACCTCTCTCCCGGTAACGCCGTACCCCCGGGCACGATCGACAAGATTTTCACATGCAAATTGTCTCTCTCGAGGAGTGGAATAGGCAAATTGATTATCAGCGACTAACACCACTATTGGAAGTTTCTCTACCGCTGCCAAATTGAGGCCTTCATGGAAGGCTCCAGTAGAAGTCGCGCCATCGCCAACGCAAGTCGCACCAACCACCTCCGCGAGTTCCCCTTTCATACGGCGGGCCATCAGCATGCCAGCTACCAGAGATACCGAAGTTCCAAGATGACTAATCATTGCTGGTCGACGTTCAGCAGGACGCCCACGGTGAATGTTACCATCGCGACCACGCATTGGACCAAGGGCAGATCCAAGATAAGTGCGGGTCGCCTCAATGAGCGGCTCGCCGAAACCGGTTCGTCCAGCTTGATCACGAATGAGGGGCGCGAATATATCCTTCTCCTGATTAAGACAACAACCAAGCGAAGCTGAAAAGGCCTCCTGCCCTGTCCCCAGATAAACACCACCTACAATCTTACCTGCTTTATAGAGACTCGAAAGCTTGGCCTCGAGTGTTCTAGAGATAATCATGACCCTGAGGGTCCGCCGAATCAAATCAGTATCAAGTCTACCTGATATAATTGGAGCTGATGCTGCTGAAGATTCCATGGTATAAAGTTTAGAGCTCTTGGTCGACCGCCTTGAGCTCCAAGAAAAGATCGTTCCACCGTTCCTTCCGCGGCTCAAGAAGAAGCTTTTGGTCAGCGATCCGCCTTCGAACGATCTCGAAAAGCCCCCCATATTCAAGATAGAATTCGCGAACACCGTCTTTGTAGTCGCTTTCAAGGGAATCAGCGAACGTGTGTCGCAAGTCCTTAAACCCTTCCATAAAGTCGCGGCAAAGCGCTTTCCGCGAAAGTTTCGAGTAAATTGCAGCAAGCCCAAGAACTCCCGTCGCCATCATCATAAATACCCAGGGCCAAGTCGCGATGCCGAAACCACCTAAAATCCCAGCAATGGTATACAAAATTAACAAAAGAGTCGTGTAACGACGCAGGACCGTTCGGCGGCTCTCTATCTTGAGATCTATCGTCCCTCTGATTTTGAGTTGTGTAACAGCTTGCTTTGCCGAACGTCCCAAGCGGCGCATAAAACGCTTGCGAGTCCCCGAAAGGGATTCTGTTTCCTGCTCAAAGTCAGGAGGACTGATCCCAAGATTCTCCCGAATTCGCGGCTCTACGGTTTTCCAATGGTTCCGACAGTTTTTCACCAATTCAATGCCATCGGTCTCTGCCTGCTTTTCGACAGCTTCCTTGACCCTAGTGATTAAATCTCCTTCGATTTGGGATGGAAGTTTCTCCTGTTGAAAAAGTGAGATCAGGCTCCGAGTGATAGACATCCTCCGACCTAAATCACGGGTCGCAATTTGACCTTGCCTAAAAAAGACGTCACCCATTCCACTCAAACGTTCTAGCAACGAAATCGCCTGCCCTTCGCGACGAAGATCCACCTCATCTTCCAACTCTGCCAAAAAACGCTGATCGCTATCAAGGGTATCACTTCGTTCTTCGATTCGCGCCTCAATCTTCTTTAAAACTTCCTGTGCTGAGATGCTCACCTCTTGGAGAATTTTGCGCCGATCTGGATCATGAGCAACCTTCGAGGAAATAAATTCATTAAGCGTCGTTAATCCACTTTTCCTCAGCATATGAGATAGTGGTGGATCATTCGCCTTCGCCTCCATTGCCAACTTCGCAGAAACCGGGAAAATTTCGGGGACCTTTCCAGTCTTCTGCTCCCCCAAAGTTTTCATATGACCCAAAATTACTTTGAGATCCTCTTCATTTCTTAATTCGCTTTGCTGTAAAACAAAACCCACCTTGCCTAACTGCTCCTCTGGAAGTCGTGCAACCAATTGCCACGTGTCAGCACACCAAGGATTTCCGACAGGAAAAACGAATAACAAAAGATCCGCGACCGGGAGAAAACGTTCGATCTCCTCCCTGTTCCCTTCGATTGAGCTATTGGAACCTGGAGTATCAACCACTTCGAAATCACGAAGAAAGCCCAGAGGGCGGAGTTCTTGCACAAGCATCGACCTCTTCTCCGTTGAGGCCACTTTCTCTCCGTACTGGTACCAGTGAAGCTGTTTTGTCTTTGGAAGAGCATCAACCTCGCAAATTTCCTTACCAAAAAGCGCATTAATCAGGGCCGATTTCCCAGCGTTAACTTCACCACAGACAACAAAGAGAAAAGGCTTTCGAAGATCTTCCCCCCCCACTTCATCCCTAACAGGATCAAGAATTTCGCCGCCACATTTACGAGCAAGCTGCCCAACCCCTAACACCACCTCAGCAAGGCGCTCCCTGATCGCAAAGTAGCGTTTGCCAAACATGGATGAAGATTATGAAGGAATCAATCAGCAACCAGCCCCTAAGCTTGTCCTTTTAGGGCAAGGAGTTGTGAAACAGTTATAAATTTATAGCCCTTAGATAAGAGGTCATCAAAAGTGCCGGGCATGGCATCAATTGTCGGAGCATGAAGATCATGCGCCAAAATAATTGCACCATTATGAGCCCCTCTCAAGATTCGCGAGCGCACCACTGATGGTCCGGGGCGTTTCCAATCGTTTGGGTCGACTGACCACATGATTGTGGGATAGGTGAAATCAGAAAAAACCAAACTTCGCTGACGTTCAAAGAGTGCACCATAAGGCGGGCGCATCGTCCGGGGTTTAACCGCAGCGGCGCGGACAATTGCATCTTCAGTTCGGCGCATTTCCCTCAGTAATTCAGAGTTGCTGAGAGTAGTTAATTTACGGTGAGTGTATGTATGGTTCCCAATCTCATGCCCCTCGGCCACGATACGCCGAACAATGTGAGGGTAGCGGTCGACATTTCTTCCTATGACGTAAAACGTGGCCTTGATGTTGCGGGTTCGCAGAATATCAAGCAGGCGAGGAGTATTCTGAGGGTGAGGACCATCATCAAAGGTCATAGCCACATAAGGCTGATTGGATAAACCGCGAGAGTGCGTCACACTTTTACCACTGAATTGAGTCGGCAGATTAATATTAGGGTTTCTTAACCCTTTGTTCATGTATGCCGGAGGGCGATATTGCGTATTAGCCCCTAGCCTTACTGGCTGATTTTCGTTTCGGAACGAAGAAGCTCCATGTTTTCCAACTTTAGATCCCTTCTCACCCTTCTTACTTGAACAGGCAGGAAGCGCGATCAGGCTCCCTGAGCTTAGCTTAAGAATTTTTCGTCTCTTCATGCTTAATCCTTCTCAATTATTATTAAGGAATCATCAATTGTCACGCATTTCCTAACAATCTATCATTTGAAGCTAATACCTTTCAGTGGCGCATTGGTTACAGAATCTCATTTCCATTTTCAAAACCGCTCGACAGATCCCAATTCAGGGTCCAATTTCCAGCGCCATGCCCAAACCAAAGCTGTTTATTCCCGGTCCCGTGGATGTCGCCCCTGAAACTTATGCCGCAATGGCAGGCCCCGCAATCGGGCACCGCGGAAAAGACTTCGAAACGCTCTATTCGTCGATTCAGCCCGGAATTAAGCAAGTGGTCGGCACCACCCGCCCTGTCTTCTTCTCTACCTCTTCCGCTTGGGGAATCATGGAGGGCTGTATTCGTAATTTAGTCAAAAAAAAGGTCTTGAACCTCTGCTGCGGTGCTTTTTCGGACAAATGGTATGGCGTCTCCCAAAGTTGTGGTAAGAAAGCGGAGAAAATCCAAGTCGAATGGGGGCAACCAATTGACCCTGAAGCCGTTCGTGAAAAATTAGCAAGCGGGGATTTTGACACCGTGACTTTAGTTCACAACGAAACCTCAACCGGGGTCCTGAATCCTCTAAGAGAGATCTCTGATGTCGTTCAATCCTTCGACGATGTCCTCTTAGTCGTAGACACCGTCTCTTCCCTGTCTGCCCTGCCCATCAACTTCGACGAGCTTGGCATTGATGTTCTTCTAGCTGGGGTTCAAAAAGCAATCGCTCTTCCTCCCGGCTTGGCGGTTTTCGTCACCTCAGACGCCGCTTTAGAGCGCGCCGAAAGCATGGACGACCGCGGCTATTACTTCGATTTCTGTGAATTCGCTAAAAACGACGCGAAAGACAACACCCCCTCAACTCCATCCATCCCTCATCTTTATGCCCTCCGCGAAAGAGTCGGTGTAATGCTCAAAGAGGGGCTTGAAAATCGCTTTGAACGCCATCGTGCCAACAATGCAATGGTCCACAAATGGGGCGCAAAGCACAATTTTGAGCTTCTTCCTCCAGAAGGCTTCCGATCACGCTCCCTATCTTGCTTCATCACACCAGAGAATCTTGACCAAGCCGGCTGGATTAAATCAGTGATTACAGAGCATGGCTTTGCCATCAATGGAGGTTACGGTAAAATCAAAGGGAAAACCTTCCGAATTTCAAATATGGGAAACGAAACTCAGGAAACCATGCAAGACCTTCTTGATGCGCTTGATCTCGAGCTTCCCAAATTTCTCAGATAGTAGGTCCCATCCCTCAAAGGGATCGTCATTCGAAAAAATATTACATAAGGAAAAGTTTTGTTCGGCTCAAAGAATATTTGATACGTCGGTCCATCAGGATCCCTTAATAATCAATAGCCTAACAAGAGAAAGGGTTCGGACGGGTTAATAATCCAGAAAAACCTTCAGAAAATCCTTGGCAAATCGGCTAAGTTACTGCAGCTTCCGCGCCCACCACCAAAATTATGGTAGCACTCCGACTCACTCGCCAAGGTTCCAAGAATCGCCCTTACTACAAAATCGTTGCTGTCGATAGCCGCAAGCGTCGTGACGGTCGTTACATTGAGCAGCTTGGAACTTACAACCCTATGGTCGATGGTGAGAATTATACTCTCGACCTAGAAAAAGCTGACAAGTGGCTTGGAGTTGGCGCAAAACCCAGTGGCACTGTAGCCAGCATTATCAAGAAGGTACGCACCGCTAGTTAATCCTAGCCCTCTAGACCGGCGCTATTTTTAGGATCCCGTTGTCTCAGGACTTCGGGATTTTTCATTTTAGTTTTAAATCTACGAACTCAAGCTCAAACAGGACCCTATGACTTTCTCTGAATTCTACCAACTTTTGGAGTCTTACCCGGATCATTGCATCACTCTTACCCTGCCCGATCAAACTCAAGCTCCTTCACATTTTCATATTACGGAGGTTGCATCAATCTCCAAAGCATTCCTTGATTGCGGAGGGAGACAGCACTCGGAAAATTCATGTGTTTTACAAGTCTGGGTCGCTGACGATTTTAGTCACCGAATCAAAGCAGGGAAATTGGTCAAAATTCTCACCAAGGCCCGCTTACTTTTCGACTCCGAGGACATACCTGTGGAATTTGAACATGAAGCCCCAGTCCTAACTCGTCTCCCAATCGAATCCTATACCCTCGATAAAGAAGTAATCACCTTTACTCTCCATCTTAAGGAGGCCGATTGCCTCGCAAAAGATCTTTGCCTTCCCAAGCGTGACTTCAGCCTTCCGGATCTCCCCTCTCGCTCTTCTTTAGCGGCCAAGAGATAATTCTACACCCATCGATGAGAAGGCTTCCTAGTCCATCTTATGGATCGAAGGGGCCCGAAGCCTTATTAACACTCTTCCTCGTTCTCGATCGCAACATGATCGACTCATCGCGAATTCCTGTAATCGCACTATCCAAATCGACTTAATCTGAGCTTATGAAAAACTTTGTTTCCCTTCTCATCACTCTCCTTCCTTTTGCGATCTTAGGACATGAGGTGAAACCTCTCAGCAAAACCCTCTCCGAAGAATATGACCTCGATCCAAAATTCTATGCCAAAACGACAATGGTTCAGCAAATTCTCGTCGCGACATCAGATAATGTTTCCAACACCACTCATTTAGAAACGGCGTATCTTTTTGATCGTATGATGCGCGACCTAAAACCAGCAATTGCCCAGCGAATTAGAGAAGCCAAAGTTCTGTGCCTCCTCGTTGGACATGATGAACTCACCTCTGACCTTCCCCAGTTTAAATCAGATAAAACAGGTAAAGAACTCGATTTTTACAACTGGCGGCAACGGGGCTTCCTTACCAAGAAGAAGGATCGTTTCGTCGTCCTTTTTGCCGAAGAAGACGTCATGGAATACGAGGGGGGGATGCAAATCGAAAGCATCCTTATCCATGAATTTGGACATGTGATTCATGGCGCAGGGTTCGATGAGGCATTGAAAAAACGTTGGACTATAGCTTTCGAAACTTCAAAAGCAAAAGGCCGTTGGAATGACGGACGAGCCGCGCAACGCTTTCGAAGGATCAAAGGCGAAAAACCCGTCCTACTGCTCGATGCTCTCGCTAATTCTTTTCCGAAACAACCACGCGAACTTCTTAAAAAATGCCTCAATGGCGGCGACATCCTTGTAAACGGAAAAAGCACTCAATCCAAGGTTATGGCAAATGAAAATGACAAAATCCTTATCATTTTTGGAGGAGATAAACCCTGCTATGCCGGGAAAAATCGCGGTGAATATTTTGCCGAAGGTGTCCAATGTTGGTATAATACAAATAGAACAATGGATCATGACCACAATCACATCCGGACGCGTGAACAACTCAAAGCATACGATCCAGCCCTTGCGAAACTCTGTGCTGATATTTTAGGTGAAAGTGAGTGGCGTTTTGTCTCACCACGGAAACGAGCCGGGAAGAATCACCTTAAGGATTACGACCCTGCCAAGGCACCAGTTGTAAAAGAACTTGAACACATCAAGACGGCGGGTCTTGATTACTATGACACTTACTGGTCCGCCTACTGGGATAGACTTCACGATAAATATCCCGCCGCTGCGAATTAGAATAATTCACCGAACTGATTACAGTGGGCCCATTGCACCTTTAACCTAAATTCCTCTTCCACGGCAGCTTTTGACTAGCATAAATGAGCAACTCAAAACCCCATCAACGATAGTAACGTTCTGGATTTTTTTGAAAGCAACTCCTGGAACTGAATACAAATAAAAAAGCCGCTGACTCAGCCCGATCGAAGGGAGCCAAAGTGCTTCATACTGCTGAAAACACGGTGACTGCGATTGAAATATAACTTAAGACTATAACGGCGGCGCTTATCTCCATAGCAGTAAATAATCGTCAAAAGGCCGAACAGACAAAGGTCCGAAAGATTAGTGAAGCTGAAGCTAACGAAAGCCGCTCTTCGCAGCCATGAAAAGGGAACTTCAAGACCTTAAGCAAGACTGTAGATAAGATCAAAAAACAACGCGCTGAGAAGAAATAAAGCGAATCTTGAAGCATCACTCTATACTGAAATTCCCAACCCAAGCAGATTGAGAGTTTTTCTTATCCGGAGAAAGGGCCCCTCTAAAATAGAAGCCAGAAACGAGAGCAAAGAATGCCCCTCTAAGAGAGGCCACTCCCCTTTTACCACCTTTTTGTATAATGGATCAAAAGCCCCCTCACAATCAAGATGAAGTTGATATCGGCCCCCAGAGCCTCACTTGCTCAACAAATCCACCATCGCTTTACCCATACCTTCACCCACATTCATATAGGTCTCGGGATTGCCACCGTAATGACCTCCGCTACCACCCCCTTTTGAGACAGGCTTCGAATAAAAAACCGCTGCTTCATCCTTGAACTCCGGGAGACCAGCGAAATCAAACATCTTTTTAGACAAAGCTGCATTCTTGTCATGTTCACCCAAAGTGGCGCAAACAAACTTGGCATTTGGTGCATTAAAATCTTTTTTCAGATCATTGAAGAGAAACGCCAGATTCTTGTCGTAAGTCTCCACGTTCCCCTTGCTTTTCTCAGCATTTCCCTGCCACCAAAAGAAACCTGCAACCTCGTATTCCTTGGCGCTAGGATAGTAGGTGGATAAATTCTTGAGAGCATCTTGAGCAGCACCTACATCTTGGTCATATTGGAGACCAGCATACCAACCATCTCTTTTTTCTTTCACTTTCCTATTCAAACTTTCGGAGTCCCCTTGGTATGACTGCCCACCACTTCCAGTACCTAATGCACTCGGCGGCAAGAGATCCCAGCCCAAAGCACGATTACCCACACATGACTTTAAGAGTAAGACAGGCGCATCAATAACTTCACCTAAATAATTCCCAATACCTATTTCTGGTCCGAAATTCCCACCACCATTTCCATTTTCGGCAGTTAACCAATCGTTGTGTTGTAATTTTGCCATACAGAAAAATGTGTTGCGAACATCATTCCGCACGTTCCACTCACCTCCATCATCAACAAGGTATGGATATTTATCAGCAGCAATTCCTTTAAGTTGAGCGGCTTTTCCAAAGCCAAGCATATTAGACTGTCCCATCATGATGAAAACCTGCACCGGCTTGCTCATATCCGCCTCCTGGCCATCAGGATCCGGAAGATCCTTGGGTAGCTCCCCGATTTTCAGCGAGCTTGCG
>CESO01127701.1_pt1 | contig 25648 bp, 23 predicted proteins | sample 356341 | NCBI WGS metagenome assembly CESO01 (sample SAMEA2621812, study PRJEB7988) | marine metagenome | biome: marine biome (ENVO:00000447); feature: deep chlorophyll maximum layer (ENVO:xxxxxxxx); material: "saline water (ENVO:00002010), including plankton (ENVO:xxxxxxxx)" | depth 35 m | reverse complement strand
CGGATACTTTCAGTGCAGTTTTCATAACTTTCCCCTTGTGTAAAAGTTCCTTGCTTCAAGAACGCACAGCAAAAGACCCAAGGTGGCTACATGAGTTCCCTGAATGGTCTGCTGGGCCTTCCCGGCAGCGCTGTTAATAGTAGCAGTTGCTTGCGAGCTGAACAGGGGAGTGGAGCTAATTCTGTTACCAATAAACAACAATAAACTCCCCTGATGGAGGTGTTCGGGTCTTTGTCCGTGTTCGGCGCTGCGCTAATGTAGCCTGCGCTGTTCATTACAAGGATAAAAATAATGCTTGGAAATCTGGGTCTCATCGCCGGCGTGACGCTGCTTATCTATCTGGCGTTGCGTGGTATCAACATTTTTATTGCTGCGCTGGTCTGCGCGCTGGTGGTCGCCCTGACCAATGGCATGCTGATTTCGCAAACCTTTCTCGAGTTCTTTCCGTTCGGTCCGCTGGGTGCTTTCACCTTTGCCGGCAAGTTCTTCCTGCTGTTCCTGTGTGGTGCCATTTTCGGCAAGGTGATGGCTACCAGTCAGGCAGCCAAGAGTATCGCGCTATCCATTACGCGGGCTCTGGGCGTGCGTCACACGCTGCTGGTTGGCATGGTGGTTTGCGCCTTGCTGACCTACGGCGGGGTGGTGGTGTTTGTCGTGGTGTTCACCATGTATCCGTTGGGTATCACGTTGATGCGTGAGGCCAATCTGCCCAAGCGTCTGTGGGCGGCTGCCACCTCCGTTGGCGCGGGTACCTTCACCATGACCGCGCTGCCGGGCACGCCGTCGATCCACAACGTGATCTCCGCCAGCTCGCTGGGGACTGACCTGTTTGCCGGCGGCTGGATTGGTATTTTTGCTGCGTTGCTGATGGCCGGTCTGGGCATGTGGTACGTGGAGAGCCAGTGGAAGCGCGCCCAGGCGCGTGGCGAAGGGTTTGTCGAGAATGCCCAGGATCGTCGCATGGAGCAGCTCATTGGCGATCCGAACGACGCCCCGGTGTGGTGGATGGCATTGATTCCGATGGTGGTGGTGCTGGGCTCGATCATGTTGCCGCGCGCCTTCCTGGGCATGGCAGATTGGTCCGAGAGCGACGGTATTGTGGCCCGCGTGCTGTTGTTCAGTGCGTCGCAGCCGATCATCTGGCCCAGCATTTCGCTGATTCTCGGCTCACTGACCTGCGTGTTGCTGTTCCCTGCGCTGCGTCGCACAGCTGCTCAGGCCTTTGGACAGGGCGCCGATGACTCGATCATGCCGCTGCTGAACACGGCTGCCGTGATCGGCTTTGGTGGCGTGGTCACCCAGACCGCCGGTTTTGCCCAGTTTGCCGACTGGATCCTCAACGTTGATCTGCCGCCGCTGCTGTCGGTGTTTGCGTCGGTCAGTGTGGTCTCGGCGATTGTCGGGTCGTCCTCCGGTGGCCTGCAAATCTTCATGCAGTCGCTGGGTCCGCATTACATCGAGATGGGTGTGGATCCGGAGATCCTGCACCGTATTGCAGCGATCGCTGCCGGCGGTCTGGATTCGCTGCCGCACTGCGGCGCGGTGATTGCGACCTTTATGATCATGGGTATTACCCACAAGGAAGCCTACCGGGACATCTTTGTTGTCACGGTCGCGGTGCCCGTCATCGCCTGTCTGGCATCCATCGCCCTGCTGATGTCGCTAGGTATGGGCATGGTCTCCTGAGGCCGGCGGAGCAGGTGGCGCCTGATGGGCGCCGCGTGCTCCAGTGCACAAAATTTCATCAGATGGGGAACATTCCTGCCGATCAGGGTCTATAGTGGATGACTCCTCGCTCGGAGTTATATCTGCCTGGGGGACTGACAATGAATATGAACGCCACCGTCCAGCATGATCAGGAAGGCAAGCAGTTCTATATCGCATTGGAAGGTGCACGGGCTTATCTCGCCTACATGGATCTGGGCAAGAAGACACTGGATATCTACCGCACCTTCGTACCCAATGCCTTGCGTGGCAAGGGATTGGCGGCCAAGCTGACGGCGCATGCACTGACGTTCGCCCGTGAGCACGGTTACACCGTCATCCCGTCGTGTTCATACGTTGAGCGTTACATGGATCGTCACGCGGCGAACATTGAGTAGCCAGCCAAACGCAACAAAAAACCCGCCAGATTGGCGGGTTTTTTGTGGGCTGCAAATCAGCGTTGCAGACGGGGGCGGCGAGGCAGTACGTCTTTCAGTTTGTCGCGCATGCTGCGCACGCTGTGCTCGGTGGTAGCCCAGTCGATACAGGCGTCAGTCACCGAAACGCCGTATTGCAGCTGCGACAGGTCTTTCGGAATGGACTGGTTACCCCAGCCGATGTGGCTCTCGACCATCAGGCCGATGATTGAGTCGTTGCCTTCGAGGATCTGGTTGGCGACGTTGTCCATGACCAGCGGTTGCAGGCCCGGGTCCTTGTTGGAGTTGGCGTGGCTGCAGTCGACCATGATGTTGCTGGCGATGCCGGCCTTTTCCAGGTCCTTTTCGCACAGGGCGACGCTGACCGAGTCGTAGTTGGGCTTGCCGTTGCCGCCGCGCAGCACGACGTGGCCGTAGGGGTTGCCTTTGGTGGTGACGATAGAGACCTGACCCTGCTGGTTGATGCCCAGGAAACGGTGCGGGCTGGAGACCGACTGCAGGGCATTGATGGCAACCGAGAGGCTGCCATCGGTGCCGTTCTTGAAGCCGACGGCCGAGGACAGGCCCGAGGACATTTCGCGGTGGGTCTGGGACTCAGTGGTGCGAGCACCGATGGCCGACCAGGAAATCAGGTCCTGCAGGTACTGGGGCGAAATCGGATCGAGCGCTTCAGTGGCGGTGGGCAAGCCCATTTCCGACAGGTCACAGAGCAGCTGGCGGCCGATGTGCAGGCCATCTTCAATCTTGAACGAGTCATCCAGGTAAGGGTCGTTGATCAGGCCTTTCCAGCCGACAGTCGTACGCGGCTTCTCGAAATAGACGCGCATCACCAGATAGAGGGTGTCGCTGACTTCTTCGGCCAGTTTCTTAAGGCGCGCGGCGTAGTCTTTGGCGGCCTCGATATCGTGGATCGAGCAGGGGCCGATGACGATGAACAGGCGGTGGTCCTTGCCATCGAGAATGTCACGAATAACCTGGCGGCTTTCGACAACGGTCGCCTGGGCAGCTGCGCTGAGCGGAATCTTCGCTTTGAGCTGCTCGGGGGTAATCAGAATCTCGTTGGAGGTAATGTTCAGGTCATCAATAGGTAAATCGGCCATCAGTCTTCCCGGAAGTGGTACCGGCCGCGCGGTGCGGCGCTATTTTGAGTGCGTCACAGCTTAATCAAGGTTGGCCGCTTAGGCTACCCCGCAGGCCGCTATCGCTCTGAAAAACAAAATTAATTGGCGCGCGGAAGGACGCCACCGTGCCATTTTGTCGTGTTGTTGACTGTCTTACCGGGCGCCTGCCCCTTACCATTGCCGAATACCAATAACAGATCATCCAAATGAGGGTTGTATGGACCAGAACAAACTGCAAATCGGCATCATCGGCACGGGCGCAATCGGTGGCTTCTACGGCGCCATGCTGGCCAACGGCGGAAATGATGTGCACTTTTTGCTGCGCAGTGAATATGACGCTGTGGTGGAGAAGGGCATTACCATCAACAGCCTGGTCAATGAACAACTGCATCTGCACCCGGTGCAGGCGTACCAGGATGCTGCAGACATGCCGCCCTGCGACTGGCTGTTCATCGGCGCCAAGTCGACCGCAGGCAACCTGGGCGACATCATCACCCGCGCTGGCAAGCCCGATGCCAAGGTGGTGCTGCTGCAAAACGGCCTGAGCAACGAAGACCAGCTGCGACCCCACCTGCCCGACTCTATGCATCTGATTGGCGGTTTGTGCTATGTCTGCCTGTTCCGCGAAGGGCCGGGCCTGGTCAAGCACCAAGCCAATGGTATGGTCGATCTCGGTTACCACTCTGGCCCCGCTACCAGTGTCGAAGCGCAGCAGGCGCTGCTTAAAGAAGGTGCAGAGCTGCTTGCTTCTGGCAAGATTCCCACACGCCTGCTGCCCGGGGTAGACGAAGCACGTTGGCAGAAGCTGGTCTGGAATGCGCCTTTCAACGGTATTTCCGTGGTGCTGAACTCCGGTACCCAGGCGTTGCTGAAAGACCCGGCAAGTAACAAGCTGATCAAGGAAATGATGGAAGAGGTGATCAGCACGGCTCGGGCCAAAGGTGTCAGCATGCCTGACGGTCTGGCGGACAAGCTGTTGATGGGGACTGGCGCCATGCCCGACTACCAGCCAAGCATGTACCACGACTGGCTGCACAAACGCCCCATGGAGCTGGATAGCCTGTACGGTGAGCTGCTGCGTCAGGGCCGTGAGGCAGGTTGCAGCCTGCCGAAAATCGAGGCAATGTTGGATCAGCTGACGTTCATTCAGAACCGATACCTGTCCAATCAATAGGAAGGCCGCATGCCCAGCCAGCTCGGCGACAAACTGGTTATCGCCATTTCTTCCAGAGCGCTGTTTGATCTGGACGATAGCCACGCGGTCTTCGAGCGCGAGGGGCTGGAAGCCTATCGCTTGTATCAGATAGCGCACGAAGACGAGCCGCTGGAGCCGGGCGAGGCCTTCCCGTTGGTGCAGAAGCTGCTGCGCATCAATAGTCTGCTCGAGGGTGATAGCCGGGTCGAGGTGGTTTTGATTTCTCGCAACAGCGCCGATACCGGCTTGCGCGTGTTCAACTCCATCCAGCACTACGGCCTGGGTATCACCCGGGCCGCTTTTGCCGGCGGTCGCAGCCCCTTTACCTATATCCCGGCCTTTGGCTGCCAGCTCTTTCTATCGACCCACGCCGAGGACGTTCGCGCCACCTTGGATGCCGGTTTTGCTGCGGCAACCATCCTGCCGGCCAAGCGCCGCCCAGAACAGCGTGATGAGCTGCGTATCGCCTTTGATGGCGACGCGGTGCTGTTTTCCGACGAGTCCGAACAGGTGTTCCAGCGCGACGGACTGGCAGCCTTCCAGGCCAGCGAGCAGGCGTCAGCCCATCAGCCCCTTAGGGGTGGCCCGTTCAAGGCGTTCCTGGCTGCACTCAATCGCATTCAGACCGAGTTTGCCAATGAGCAATGTCCGATCCGCACTGCGTTGGTGACGGCGCGCAGTGCCCCGGCCCATGAGCGGGTAATTCGTACCCTGCGTGAGTGGAATATTCGGCTGGACGAGTCCCTGTTTCTGGGCGGCCTGGACAAGTCCGAGTTTCTGCAGGCCTTCGGCGCTGATCTGTTCTTCGATGACCAGGAGGGGCACTGTCAGCGCGCCGTGGGTGTGGTGCCGACTGGGCATGTCCCGCACGGTATCAGCAACCTCAAATCGTCCTCGCCGGTCTGATAATGGCGCAGGTGTGAGACACACTGCACTATTTCATTCCGTTGCCGGAATTTATGGACTAACCTAACTGTCAGAACAGGCGATCTGGTTATAAGCGCTTAACGCGTTGCCGCGCCAGCCAAGCCGCCACCGGGCTTGGATCGATAGAGGAAGCATTCATGAAGCTGCAGCAACTGCGCTATATCTGGGAAGTGGCCCACCATGACCTGAACGTCTCCGCCACCGCCCAGAGCCTGTACACCTCCCAGCCCGGTATCAGCAAACAGATTCGCCTGCTTGAAGACGAGCTGGGCGTAGAGGTGTTTTCTCGCAGTGGCAAGCACCTGACCCGCATCACGCCGGCCGGTGAGCGCATTATTGCGACCGCTGGCGAGATTTTACGCAAGGTCGACAGCATCAAGCAGATTGCTCAGGAGTTCAGCAACGAGCGCAAGGGCACGCTGACGCTGGCAACCACGCATACCCAGGCGCGCTACGCCTTGCCCCCGATCATTCAGAAATTCATCAAGAACTATCCGGACGTCTCGTTGCACATGCATCAGGGTACGCCGATGCAGATCTGTGAAATGACCGTAGACGGTACCGCCGATTTCGCCATCGCCACCGAGGCGCTGGAGCTGTTCGCCGACCTGGTGATGATGCCGTGCTATCGCTGGAATCGCTGCGTCATCGTGCCCAAGGGGCACCCGCTGACGCAGTTGTCGTCTCTGAGCCTGGAGGCGTTGGCAGAGTGGCCACTGGTAACCTATGTGTTTGGTTTTACCGGGCGTTCCAAGCTTGATGAGGCCTTCAGCAATCGCGGGTTGTCGCCGAAAGTGGTGTTTACCGCCGCCGACGCGGACGTGATCAAAACCTATGTGCGACTGGGGTTGGGGGTTGGCATTGTGGCGCACATGGCGGTCGATCCTGTGGCAGATCCGGACTTGGTGGTGGTTGATGCCAGCCAGCTGTTCGAGTCCAGTGTGACCAAGATCGGCTTCCGCCGGGGCACTTTCCTGCGCGGTTACATGTACGAGTTTATCGAGGCGTTTGCCCCGCATCTGACGCGCGAGATGATCGATCAGGCGCTGCTGTGCAGCAACAAGGTGGAGCTGGAGGCGCTGTTCGACGGGGTCGAGCTACCTGTCCTCTGAAACGAAACGCCGGCTGTTGCCGGCGTTTTCGTGTTTGCAGCCTGGTGTCAGCTGCGTGCAATCAGATTGCCGGCGTGCAGACCGCATTCCTTCTTGGTGGACTCTTCCCACCACCAGCGGCCTTCGCGCTCGTGCTGGTTCGGCAGCACGGGGCGCGTGCAAGGCTCGCAGCCAATACTGATAAAACCTTTCTCGTGCAGCGGGTTGTAGGGAATCTCCAGCATGCGGATGTAATTCCAGATGTCCTCACTGCTGTAGTTGGCCAACGGATTGAACTTGACCAGTTGGTGTTCCGGCGTCGAGAACGCGGTGTCCAGCTGAATCACCGGTACGTCGGCGCGGGTGGGGCTTTGATCCTTGCGTTGGCCGGTAATCCAGGCGTCGACTGTGCCCAGTTTGCGGCGCAGCGGTGCAATCTTGCGCACGCCGCAGCAGCCGCCGTGGCCATTTTCGTAAAAGTCGAACAGGCCGTTTTCACGAACGTACGCTTCCAGCTGCTGATGATCAGGGGAGAGCACTTCAAGCTGAATGCCGTAGTGCTTGCGTACCTGCTCCAGGAAGCGGTAGGTCTCGGCGTGCAGGCGGCCGGTGTCGAGGGTGAACACCTTGATTTCGGGGTTGATCTTCCAGGCCATATCCAGCGCAACGATATCGTCGGCGCCACTGAACGATAGCCAGAGATTGTCGAACTGGCTGATTGCCAGTTCGAGGATCTGCTGGGGCGACTTGCTGGCGTACTCGCTGGCCAGTTGGTCGATGTCGACATTACTCATTGCATCAGGCTCTCAATCCGGCGGTGGATCGGTGTGCCACCGTTTCTGGTTTCAGGCGGGCAGTCTAGCAAAGGGCGTCTTAGTCCATCCTCTTTTATTTAGTTATATTTTTATGCCTTTTTTCGAGGTTGCTCGGCGCTTCTAGCGTCCTTCTCGTTGCGCCTGACAGCGCTTGCCGGTAGATTGTGCGCCAGCCTCAACTATTGAAACTCAGGAGTATCGCGTGGAAATTGCTTGCCTTGACCTGGAGGGCGTACTGGTCCCGGAAATCTGGATTGCCTTTGCCGAAAAGACCGGCATTGAGGAACTGAAGGCGACCACCCGTGATATTCCGGATTACGACGTACTGATGAAGCAGCGTCTTTCCATTCTGGACAAGCACGGCCTCAAGCTGTCGGACATTCAGGAAGTTATCGCGACTCTCAAACCGCTGGATGGCGCCGTAGAATTTGTCGACTGGCTGCGTGAGCGCTTCCAGGTCGTGATTCTGTCTGACACCTTCTATGAGTTCTCTCAGCCGCTGATGCGCCAGCTGGGCTTTCCGACGTTGTTGTGCCACCGTCTGATCACCGATGAGAACGACCGCGTGGTCGACTATCAGCTGCGTCAAAAAGACCCCAAGCGTCAGTCAGTCATCGCCCTGAAGAGCATTTACTACCGCATCATCGCCGCCGGTGATTCCTACAACGACACCACCATGTTGTCGGAGGCGCATGCCGGTATCCTGTTCCACGCGCCTGACAACGTGATTAGCGAATTCCCGCAGTTCCCGGCAGTACATACCTATGAAGACCTGAAAAAGGCCTTTATTGCTGCCTCCAACCGCGAGCTGTCGCTGTAAGACAACGCTGATCTGCTTGCTCGGCAGTGATCTGCGCCGAGCCAGAGCCTGTCGACGCCATCTAGCGTCAACAGGCTTTTTTCATTGGCTGGTTCGCCCCAGTGGCAAGCTCACTGCGGCCCATTGCGGCCAAGGCCACCAGCGCCGTATCGGCTGGCCGAATACCTGCCTCAACTCGCTTACGCTGCTGGTTCTCTGTGCCGGCTCGAACGCGAGTGCCCGGCGCAGCGCTGGCCAGCAGTGGGCGGGCAGGTGCGCCGGCTTTTGCAAGCTGCGGTACTGATCCATGCGCATTGCCTGCCGCGCTGTCAGGCGGCTGAACGGATGATGGCCGCTGGCCAGTTCATAGAGTACGCACGCCAGTGCATACAGGTCGGTAGCCGGGCTTAGGTCGCCGCCATCGAGCAGCTCCAGAGCAGCGTATCGCGGGGTCCAGGCCGCCAGGCGGCGACGCGAGAGCCGGGGCAGACGGCTCAACAGGCCCTCGTTGCCCTGGCCGAGGCCAAAGTCAAACAGCCGTACATCACTCTCACACAGCATCACGTTGGTGGGTTTTATATCGCCGTGCAGCACGCCGCGCTGGTGAGCGTGTTGCAGCGCGTCAAGCAGTGCCAGTGCCAGGGGCTGCAAGTCACTCCAGGGCAGTCCCTCAGGGTGTGAGCTCATGATCTGGTCCAGCGTCGGCCCGGCGAGCAGCTCCAGGGTCAGAAACGCGCGCTTGCTCTGCGCGTCTACGTGGAAGCTGTGGGGGCGCACGATATGGCGGTGGTGCAGGCGGCTGGTCAGAGCAAACTCGCTGTAGAGCAGGGCATTGGCGTCGGGATGGCGAGAGAACGTATCGTTCAGTGTCTTCAGCGCAACCCAGGGTTCCGGGTCGCCAAATTGTTCTCGTACCAGGTCACGGGCCCGATAGACCGCACCCATGCCGCCGACGCCAAGCAGGCGTTCGATACGATAACGTTTGCCCATCAGCGCCGGTAGATCACTGGGGGTCTGCAGGGGGGCGCCTGCTGGCGCGGTTGTCTGTTTCACGGCGGGCTCGTCGCGGGTGTGGGGCGGATGACAATAGCAGTGAGGTTGTCCTTGGCGGGGCCTTGCAGGGCCAGATTGAACAGCAGCTCAATGCTGGCCTGTGCTGTCGGCAGTCGCAGTGATTGGGCCAGTTGTCTAAGGCTCAGGCTGCGATACAGGCCGTCGCTGCAGAGCAGCAGGCGGTCGTGATCCTGTAGCGTGAATTCGCTGGCATCCAGACGCAGCACCTCGTGCGCACCGACGGCGCGGGTGAGAGCCTGTGCGTTGGGATGCCGCGCCGCCTGGCTGGCGCTGATGTTGCTGCTGATCAATTGCTGAGCAAGGGTATGATCGCGCGACAGCAGATATAGCTTCTGTTGACGCCACAGATAGCAGCGGCTGTCGCCTGCCCACAGGCACAGCGCCCGCCGGCCCTGGGCGAGAACGGCGACCACGGTGCTACCGCTCAAGGGAGCAGGGCGGCCGGCGCAGAGGGTCACCTCTTGGGTCAGGCGGTGATTTACCTGGTGCAGGGCCTGACGAACCCGGCGCTGGTTCTGGTCAAGATTGGCCCCCAGCGGCAGGTCCGCCAGTTGCTCCACAATCAGTCGACTGGCCAGTGCGCCGTTCTGATGGCCTCCCATGCCATCGGCAACGGCCCAGAGGCTGCCCGGGCGTCGGTCAAGCAGCGCATCTTCATTGCGCTTGCGAACCTTGCCAATGTGGGTCTGACTCGCGCTGTCCCAGTGGATCATAGCTGTGCCGGCAGGGCGAAGCCGCGGAGCAACTCCGGGTCGAAGGGGTTGGGCGCTCGCTGGCTGTGCAGCAGGTACTGGGCCCGCATACCGCCAATGCTGGCCCGCAGCAGCAGGGCATCGCGTTCTTCCTGGCGTTGAATCTCTATGCGGTCCAGCAGGCGAAACAGCGACCAGGTGCCGGCTTCCTGCTGCAGCCCCAGGCGTCGGCCGCCCAAGTCCTCGAGCGTCAGGCTGATGCGCTCGCTGCCTTCGGCAGCGGGCCAGCGAAAGGCACTGGCGACAATGGGGCCGTGACGGTACTCAAGTTGCTGGGGCCCATAGTGGAAACTGGCACGGCCCAGGCTGGCATCCAGCGCGTAGGGCTCCAGGCGGAACTGCACGCCAGGCTCGAAGGGGTCATCGGCAAAGAAGCCGGCGCGGATTGCCTGGGCTCGTGCCAGCTGGGTCAGCAACGCGGACGATAGCGGCAGGCTGCGTCCGTCCAGGGAGCGAAGGCGGTAGTGACCATCGCGCTGAATCACGAACGGTTGCAGATAGTTGGCGACAAACTGCTCGATGGTGCCTTCCTGTTGGAAAAAGCGACGGAAGTCGCTCAACTCGACATCTCGGCTGCTGCTGGCACTGAACGGATAGCGCTGGGCGAATGCGCTGCGGTAGACAGTGTACAGGTCGGTCCGGTAGCGCTGGTTCACGTAGCGGCTGGCATCAGCCAGTACCTGCCCCCATGCGTCTGACGCCAACTGGTTGACCCAGCCATTGAGGGGGGCTGGCAGGGCACTGGCGGCGTCACGCGTGGCGCTGATCGCATCGGCCTGATGTTGCATGCGCTTGCGCGCCATCTCGAAGGCCAGTTGCCCGCTGTCGCCACTGTTGTAGAGCTGCGCCAGCTGCAACTGCAGTTGAGTGAGCGCTTGCTGGCTCTGCAGCAATGCCGCGGTAGGGTTGCCGTCGCTGTCGAGCAAGCCATGCAGATTGGCGAACTGCTGCTGCAGGGCTTGCTTGGCGGCGCTGGCGGGGGTTGCGCGCTCGCGTTGCGGATCAATCAGTCGGGTGTGCTCGCGCAGCTGTTGCAGCAAAAGCAGTTGTGGTGCGCTGCTGGCGCTCAAGGCCGACAGGTCGGTAACCGCCCGGCCATTACGCAATGTTGCCATGCGCAGTGAAGCCAGCGCGCGGATCCACTCGTCGGTGTAGTCCTGGAAGTACAGAGCCTCCACCTCAACAAGCAGTTGGCGTTGCTCGCTTGGTGTCAGTTGGCTGCGATTACCCAGCACCCAGTTGTCTTCCAGCAGACGTTCGATCAGGGCAGGCCCTTGTTGCTGGAACAGGGTCTGATAGCCGGTTCGGGTATAGAAGCCGGGGATGGCGGTTGGGCGGCTGGCGAGCAATTGATGGTCGGTACCCAGTTGGTTGTCCAGGCGATAGTGTGGCAAGGCACGTGCCTGTTCGCGCAGCAGGCGGTAGGTCAGCTGCGCGAGGGACTCCTGTTGCAACTGGTCGCGCACCCTGGCGACCAGCGCCTCATCGACCGCAGTTACCTGCCACGGCAGCGGCAGCAGGCGCTCAAGGTGGGCGCTCAGTTGGGTTTGTACATCGGTCTGTTCGGGGTAGCGGTGCTGCCACTCTTCGTCCATCCACTGCTGTAGATAACCTGTCTCCAGGCGCTCTGGCTGACTGAGCATGAGGTAGGCGCGCAAGTGGCCAATCAGTTGCTGGCGGTCAGCGTGGGCGCTGCGCAGGCGTGCCTCAAGCTGGCGGGTTATCAGGGGCAGCAGGTAGTCGCGTAACGATTGCTGGTAGTGTCGCTGTACCTGGGGCAGGACGTCAGGTGCCTGCTCCAGGGTCAGGGTTCGAGTGAGGACGCGGCCGCCGGTTTCGGGGTGTACAAGAGTAGCGGCGTAGCGGGCATCCAGTTGCTGCAGCAAGGCGGTGATGCGGCTGTGCGCCTGTATTTTCGGGGTGCTCGGCAGGAAATGCTCGGCCAGGTTGGCCAGCTGAGACAGCCGTTCGCTTTGCTGATGATAGGCCAAGCTCCAGCCAACGGCGCAGCAGGCAAGCCCCGCCGCCGCCAGGCCGAACCCTACGCGCTGGCGGCGGCGCTGGCGCTGCTCGCGGTTGGCATCGAGTGATACCCGGTGCGGGTTGCCCAGGATGACCTGCTCGAACAGCTCGATGACAAAGCCCGATTGCCTCGGCGGACCCGGGGCATACAGCAGGCTATCCTGCTCCGACTGGCCGCTGCAGGTGAAATAGAGTCCCTGCAGGCGAGAACCCGACTGGTAGCGGCTGGCGCTGAAGGTTTGCTCGATAAAACGCTGAACAGGTCCTTCGAGGCGCGCCAGTTGCCAGGGCAAATCCAGCAACCGCCCGCGGCGCGCCGGATCGCGCTCCTGGTGCAGGCGATGAAGCATCTGTGCGTTGAGGCGGCCTAGTAACGCCGCATAGGCTTGCGTGCGGTGCGCGGAATCCGCTTGCGGGTGGTTGTCGAGTCGCATGCCGAAGTGTTGCTGGCGCTGCTCGAGCGGGAGCTGCTCCAGCAGCTCCGCCAACCCCGGAATCAGGTCGCTCTTGCTGAGCAGCAGGTAGACCGGCAAGTCCAGACCAAGCTGGCTGCGTAGCTCGCTGAGTGCATGGCGCAGCCGCCGCGCGAGGTTGTCCAGTTCCAGGTCGTGATTCTGCTGAAGCAGGTCTACCGGCAAGGTGATGATGACACCGGTCAATGCCGGTTGGCGCCGCTGGCGCAGCAGGGACAGCAGGGCCTGCCAGTGCGGCGCAGGTTGGTCACTGTCGACCTCGGGCAGGCAGTGACCGCTGCAATCGATCAGGGTGCCTGCGTGGTGGCAATGCCATTCGGCCGGGCTGCTGCCTGCACTGCCGTCAGGGATCTCTGCGGTGCTGCAAAGCAGCGGCAGGTCGGGTTGCGCCAGCAGGCTGCTTTTCCCGGCGCCCTGCGGGCCTATGAGCAGGTACCATGGTTGTCTGCGTCGTTGGCGGGCAGTCACGCCGGCTTTTTGTAGCTGCTGCTGGGCGAGGATGGCGCGCTGGTGCAGTGCCAGGTGTACGTCTACCTGCCGCTCATGCTGTTGTTGTTCTTCGGCGGTCGGTGGCGAGGGCTTGGGACGTGTGCGCCAGTAGGTGACTGTACGCCAGAGCAGCCATGGCATTGCCAGCAGGGCGATGGTGCCTGCGCGGCTCCAGCGACTGCTCCAGATCGCGTGGCCGTTCACCGAGATCATCGGGCCAAGGGTCCAGACCAATAAGCCGAGTAGTACCAGCAACAGCGCCGTCCAGCCAGCCGGGGAGCGCAGCAGACCCAGCAGACGCGGGAGTACAGGGTTCATTGTCGCGCCTCCTGGGTGCTGTACTGTTGCAATGTGTTGTGGCGTTGCTGTTCCAGCGTATTGCTGAAGGCAGTATGCAGCAGGGTCATGCCCGCGAGTGTGGCGCAAAGCAACAGCCAGGCTGGAAAGGGCCTGCGCAGCGAATGGTCGGCTGCATCGACAGCGTTGGGCTCGGCCAGTCGGGTGTCGGGCGCCTCGCGGTAGCGCCGAAGTTCCCGGTACAGGCGCTCACTGAGCTCGGCCAGGGCCGTTTCACCTCGCGGCTGCAAGCGATATCGTCCCTGAAAACCCAGGGCGATGCAGACGTACATCAGCTCTAGTACGTCCAGGTGTCTGCCCGGGTCCCGGTGCAGGCGCTCCAGCAGGACAAAAAACTTTTCACCGCCGAAGGTTTCCTGGTGAAAGAGGGCAAGCAGGCTGTGTTGTGACCAGTCGCTGTCGTTGCCCCAGCGCGTGGCAAGAATGGCTTCGTCGAGTACGGTACAGAGCACATAGCGGGCAGCGTGGCGGCTGGTTTGCTCGATGCCGTGGTCCTGGCATTGCAGGTCAAAGTACTGAATACCGGCGCGCAGCGATTCGCGCAACAGGTCCGGACGTTCCTGCGCGTCGGCGGATTTGAGTTGAACCAGCTCGCTGAGCAGCGGCGCGGCCAGGGCCAACAGGGTATTGGGGCCGTGGGCGTCGATCAGCAACGAGCTGTTGCCCGGGGGCAGCGACAGGCGTTGTGCCAGAGGCGGTGGACGCAGCGCTGGGTCGTAGTCAGTGAGGGGACTGTCGGCGGACCAGGCGTCGTCCTGGGCGAGGATCACAGTCCGGTCGTCATCTCGGGATGCCATTGCGTGCATGCGTCAGCTCCTGATGGCCCAAAAGGCCAGTTGCAGATTGCTCAGTTCGCCGGCGGCGTGGAACGCGAAGCCGCCAGAGCTGGCCAGCTGTGCGCGTTCATCGGCGCTGAGCTCCAGGGCGAAGTAGATGCGATCGTTATGAAAGGGCAGTTGCCTGGGAGCAACCGGTAACGCGCGCACGCGGATGCCGGGCAGGTGGAGGTTGACCAGCTGACGAATCTGCTCAACAGCACCGATCTTCAGGTGGGTAGGCAATCGCTTGCGCAGGGCGTCGCCGTCGCAGTCAGCCTTGGCCGCCAAGATGAAGAGAGCGCCATCAAGCAGCGCCGGATCACTGATGGGGGCCACGCGAATGCCGTACTGCCGTTGTTGCAGTGGCAGCTCCATCGCGTGTTGCTCCAGCACCATGGACAGTCTTTGGCGCAAGGCTCGCATGAGTTGCCGGTAGCTGCCACCCTGGTCACTGTGCTGGTAATGCAGGTCGGCGGGGGGGCGCTTGCTGTCGCAGCTGAAGGTGGATAGTTCGCCGAGCAGGCTCAGCAACAGGTTGAACAGCACGGCAGGCGGGGTGTGGCTGCCGCTGCGCAGTTGTCGCAGCAAGGGTTCCTGGCGGTTGAGCAATTGGAGCATCAGCAGGTCACCCAACTCGGCACTGGCGGCGGTGCCGCGGCTACGCAGCCGCTCGGCCAGAGCATCTGCGCGGTGCTGCACAAGGCTGATGGTCTCCTGCAGGCATTTTTGCAGGTAGGGGCTGTCCTGACAGTGCAGGTAGCTGGCGGTCAGGTCTTCATCCAGACGGATGTTGCCATCGCTACCGCACTCCTGTACCTGACAAAGCCGCAGACGGACCAGCGCCTGGTCTTCGCCGGCATCGCCCAGCACCAGACGAAAGGCTGGCTGCGCGACACGCAAGGTAGCGCTGGCACCCGCACCTGCGTTGGCGTCGCTGACCTCATGGTCGGCGCTAAGATAGCGTGCCAGCGGTGCTTCGCTCCCGGGTTGCTGTACCTCAAGATGGCCTCGGCTGGTGAGGGGCAGGGCAAGGTAGACAGGGGTACTCAAGGTGCCGGCCGGGATGTCGAGCGCAAGCGGCTCGGCGCGTTGCGCCAGGTCAAACAGACTGCCGTCCGGTAGCAGGCCGGCTGCATCGCTCAGCACGATCTTGCCCAGCGCGAGGAACTGGGTATCCAGATCGAGGCGAGTGAAGCCCCAGGCGTGGGCGTGCAAGCCGCTGGTGCGGCGGGTGAGCTGCTCGTCGTAGTAGCGGTCATGCTGCTGAAAGTGCTGGGGCCGCAGCAGCATTCCTTCGTGCCACACCACATTAAGCGTTTGCATGTCAGGGCTCTCCGGTGGGCTGTTGTTGGTTGATGCCGTGTTCGTCGAGCGCCAACGTGAACTGGTTGCGTGCGCCAGGCTGCACATCCAGGCGGATACGCCAGCGGGTGTTGGGCAAGTCACGATAGGCTGCGATCAGGCCCAGGTGTCGTGCTTCGGGGCCGGCAGCTATCTTGAACTGGCGTTGTTCGCCGGGGCGCAATTCAAGCTCCTGGAGCGCGAGCAGGTCGGGCGACAGGATCTGTTGCGGTCGTTGCTGCAGGGCAAAAAAGTCGGCTTGCTCAAAGGCCACGGGATGGCGCAGTTCTATCAGCTGCAGCACGACGGGTGAGGGGCGGCCGTGCAAATCCGGGTTGAGCGAGTCGGTGGCGCTGATCTGCAGGTCGATTTTGGTCATGTGCGAGTAGGGAGACAGCAGGCTGCACGCACTCAGCAGGCAGGCCGCCAGGGCAAGGAGGAGACGATGCATGGGCTTATCCGAAGGGGTTGTGATGGAGGCTGTTAAGCAAATGGTGCTGCTCCTGATAGGCCTCTCTGAAGGCGTGCTGGCAACGCTGTTGAAGCGGACCGGGCTGCTGGTAGTGCTGCTGCAGGGCGCGCCAGCGGGCGCCGTCGGTGCGCGGCCCGCCCGGGCCCAGCAGTTGGGCGGGCGCCAGAATCACCGGCAGCTGGTCGCACAGCCGGTTGCCAGCCTGCTGAATCGCCAGCTGGTGGGATCTGAGCTGACGCCAGGCGCTGCGGAGCAGTTCTTCGCCATCGGCTGCTCCCAGTAGTTGCTGCAGGGCGGTGACGGCATCCGCGCTGTCGCTGAGCGGGTGGCGCATGGCGTTTGCCTGCAACTGAGACGCGCTGTGTTGCTGTGTGTGCAGGCTGTGCTGCAGTTCGGCAACGGCGCTGCGCAGCAGACCGATGGCCTGGCGGCTGAGTGCGGCGGCCTGGGCCGAGGAGGCGGGCTGCAGCCCAAGTTGCTGGCACAGCTGCTCTGCCAGCTCGAAGTCGCCTGTCGGCTGCGGTGTGATCGGCGACTGGGTGCGTGGCAGGCGGACATGCTCCGCCTCCACCGGGTGATGCTCTGCGCTGGATGTTGGCAATGACGCCTGCTCGGGCGTCTGAAGCCATTCGGCCAGCGGGTCATCGCTTTCATGACCGCCTTCGCCCAACGACAGAAAGGCATCGTCAGGGATCAGTGGATGGGCACTGCTGCTGGTGACCTGCTGCAGCCGCGCGCGTATCTCCATCTCGCCCAGGCAGTAGATCTGGCCGTGCTCAATGCGTTCGGGCTCGCCCTTGGTCAGGCGGCGGCCATCGCTTTTGATGTGGATGCCGTTGCTACTGGTATCGGTGAGATAAAAGGCCTCCTCGCTGTAGCTGATCTGGGCATGGCGACCAGAGATGATGCGCTGGCGGTCGGGCAGCACCCAGTCGCAGTCGGCGGCGCGGCCGATGACGCCGCCGGCCTGACGGAACTGGCGGGTAAGCGGTGGCTCCTGCGCTGAGGCGGGTGGGTAGATGACTTCCAGCATCAGCTCCATGCGCGGGCCTCCTCAGTCAGGGGAGGCGTCCCAGGCCTGTCCAGGGGCTGATACTGGTCGTCATCGAAGCGCAGGTTGCTACTACAGGCGCACAGGGTGAACGCAGCAACCAGCAGCAGCGTGTGCCTGACCAGCGGGCAGGGAAATAAGAATAGACGCATTACAGAATCCATTAGGTGCTCAACAGAACCCGTCCTGGGTTATTGGTTGAGCTGCAGCAAGGGCTGTGCCTGGATTCTTGTGTCTTTTTAAATCAATGGGTTGCGCTAGTCTTTTGACGGTGCGCCGCTAGGTTGTGACGGTGATCGCGGCGCAGTGCGCAGATTGTTGCGCAAGGTGTGGGAAAACTGGCGCACCTAGGCCTGGCAACGACAGCGCCCCGTCAGCGGCAGACAGGAATCAGGCAGTCAGTGGCTGCTGCCTGGCTGTCTTCCAGGCTGGCTGCTGCGCAGCTGCGGACCTGTTGCGCGGCAGCGTCGCAGCCCATTTCCTGCATGCCGGTCGCCAGGTTGTTCCAGCCAGCCGAGTAGCCGGGAAAGCGGCGCACCAGCTCGCTGAAGTGCTCAATGGCCTCGGCTTGCTGCCCGTTGTGCCAGGCGATATTGCCAAGTCCCAGCAGGGCGGCAGGCTGGTCCGGCCAGCGCTCGGCGGCGGCCTGGTAGGCTTTGCTTGCGCTGTCGGTCTGGCCGACCTGTTCCAGATCGGCGGCGGCGGCCAGGAAGGGCAGCGGTTCGGCGGTGGCAGGAATGCGCTCGGGAGGGACGGCAACACGGGCCCAGCGCTCGGCTCGGTCCCAGGTGCGCATAAATACCGAGAAGGGCTCGCGCTGGCGCGCGTTCAGCCCGGAATGCAGGATCAGTTCGCGGGTGTTCAGGTCGTAGCCAACGGCAACGGCATAATGCCATTGGGGATACCAGTCGAAGGCCAGATTCTGCATCACCAGAACGGCGTTGCCGTCGTCCAGTTCGCGCAGGATGGCGTCCAGCTTCCCGGCCAGAGGGTAGACCAGCAAGCCCTGCTCACGAGCGGCGGCGACCATTTCAACCTGCAGGCTACCCTTGCGTTCGGGCAGGTACACGCGACCTGTGAGTTGCGCTGGGGCGATTTCAATACCGCGCTGGCCGAGCATCATCGACAGCGCCGCGGGGCCGCACTGGTAGGCGTCCTGCGCATGGAACGGCAAGTCGGTCAGCAGGCGATTGGGGGGCAGGTCGGTAGGGAGTTCAGCGGTGGTGCGGGGAGCGAGGCCGGCGCAGGCTGACAGCATGGCTGTCAGCCCGAGGAGCAGGCCAAGGCGAAAGGCCTTGTACATGAGCTCAGTTCACGCAGTTGACGAAGCTGTAGACGTTGGTGGCACACAGCATGTCGGTGATGATGAAGATGACCAGAAACAGCACGATGATGCCTACGACACCGGCGGCGGCAGGGGCGTCATCCAGTTGGCTGTTGAAGTCGGCCAGCTCGTCAGCGGTCAGGCTGTCGATACGTTTTTCAACCTGGTCCTGGGATACGCCCAGACTGGCCAGTTTGGCCTGTACGTCCTGATCGTCAAGCATGGCCTTGAGTTCTGCCCGGTCGACGCTCAATTGCTGCTGGGCAACGGCTTCACCGGTGCCAACCATGGCGGCCTGAGCCTGCAGGCTGGCCATGGAGGTCAGCATGAACAGGGCGGTCAGCAGGATGGACAGATAACGCTTGGTGGATCGCATGAAAGTCATGGATTGTTCCTCATTTGTTGTGGCTTCCCTGCATGGAAGCATTCAACCACCGAAGGGTGGCCGTCCGATGCGCAGGCTGCGCTCCATGTAAACGACCCGTGCAACGTCCAGAGGTTCCAAAGTGCCATCGCCTGTGTGATCTGTTTCACCTCTCGCGACTACCTGATCACAGCCCTAACTTGTCGCGCATCTGGTAGTACCAGGCACCCATGGCAGTAAATGGCACACGCAATAGGCGTCCGCCGGGGAAGGGGTAATGTGGCAACGCGGCAAAGGCGTCAAAACGCTCGGCCTGACCGCGCAATACCTCGGCTAGCACGCGCCCGGCGACGTGGGTAAAGGTGACGCCATGGCCACTGCAGCCCTGGGAATAATAGATGTTGTCGCCGATACGGCCGACCTGAGGAAGCCGTGACAGGGTCAGCAGAAAGTTGCCGGTCCAGGCGTACTCGATCTTGATGTCCTTGAGCTGCGGAAAGGTCTTGATCAGGTTGGGGCGAATGAGCGCCTCGATGTTGCTCGGATCGCGTGCGCCGTAGACCACGCCGCCGCCAAAGATCATGCGACGGTCGCCGGAGAGGCGGTAGTAATCGAGCAGGTAGGCGCAATCCTCCACGCAGTAGTCCTGGGGCAGCAGCGAGTTGGCCAACTCCTCGGACAGCGGCTCGGTGGTAATAACCTGAGTGCCGCAGGGCATGGATTTGGCCGCCAACTGCGGCAGCAGGTTACCGAGGTAGGCGTTGCCCGCTACGATCACGTAGCGCGCCTTTACCTGACCCTCGGCCGTATGGACCACCGGATTGGCGCCCTGATCAATACGCGTCACCGGTGAGTGCTCATGGATAACGCCGCCCAATGACTCGAAAGCCGCCGCCTCGCCAAGTACCAGGTTCAGCGGGTGGATGTGGCCACCACTCATGTCCAGCATGCCGCCGGTGTAGATGTCGGTATTGACGACCTCGCGAATGCGGCGCTCGTCGAGCAGTTCCAACTGGGTGTTGCCATAGCGCTCCCAGAGCTTTTTCTGGGCTTCCAGGTGCTTCATGTGCTTGTCATTCAGGGCGGCAAACACACCGCCGTCCTTCAGGTCGCAGTCAATGTTGTAACGCGCGACACGTTCGCGAATGATGCGTCCACCCTCAAAGGCCATATCGCCCAGCAGGCGTGCCTGATCCGCTCCCAGGGTGCGCTCGATGACGTCGATATCGCGACTGTAGCTATTGACGATCTGCCCGCCGTTGCGCCCGGATGCCCCAAACCCCACCTGCACAGCCTCCAGCACGGTGACCCGAAACCCCTGTTCGGCCAAGTGCAATGCCGCAGAGATACCGGTGAAGCCGGCGCCAATCACACAGACGTCGGTTTCGCTGCTGCCCTGCAGCGCAGGTCGAGCTGGCGCGGGGTTGGCTGAAGCGGCGTAGTAGGAGGTGGTGTGCTGAGTGTCGACCATGAAGGCACCTGTGCAGATCGTTTGAAATATTTGACAATATTTGCCGATGCTACTCGCAGGATGGCTCTATTGCTATAGAGCGCTCAAAAAAAGACACAGTTGCGGGGCGTGCTGCTCAGCTGTGCGCCGGTTGTGGCTCGGTAGTCGCGGCTGGCGCCGGTGCTTTGGGCAGTGGTCGGCAAAGCAGCACGAACACCATCGAGCAGCCGAGCATCATGGCGATCAGGTGGAAGGCATCGTTGTAGGCCATGATCGCAGCCTGCTGGTGCACCTGGTTGCTGAGTAGCTGCAGCGCACTTTGCTCGTTTCCGAGTTGGCTGGTGAGTAGCTGCATACGCTCCTCGAAGGCCGGGTTGCCCGGCGTAATGTGCTCACGCAGGAAGTCGAAATAGTACTTGGCCCGGCTGTCGAGAATGGTGGCCAGTGCGGCAATGCCGATGGCGCCGCCGAGGTTGCGCAGAATGTTGTACAGACTGGAAGCGGAGCCGGCCTGGGATGGTGCAATCATCGCGGTCGCAATGATCGACATGGGGACCAACACCATGGGCTGGCCGAAGGCCCGGAATATCTGGATCGCAATAAACTGGTCACCCGCGAAGTCCAGGCTCAGGCTGCCACTGTAAAAGCTGGCGAAGGCAAACAGAAAGAAGCCGCAGGAGCAGAGCAGGCGGGCGTCGATAAAGCGCATCAGGATGGGGACCAGCGGGATGATCAGCAGTTGGGGAACACCCATCCACATGATGACTTGGCCGATCTGCAGGGCGTTGTAGTCCTGGATCTGCGCGAGGTAGACCGGTAGTACGAACACGGTGCCGTACAGGCCGACGCCAAGGCCGATGTTGGCCAGACTGCCCAGCAGAAAGTTGCGGTCTTTGAGCAGTCTGAGGTTGACTAGCGGGTTGTCGCGCGTGAGCTGCACGATCACAAAGCTGACCAGCGCGATAAAGCTGATCACCGCCAGTGCGACCATCAGATTGGATTCAAACCAGTCCTCGCGGTGACCCTCTTCGAGAAAGACCTGCAGGCAGCCAAGGCCGATCGCCATGGTCACGATGCCGAAATAGTCGCCTTGGCGCAGCAATTCCCAGCGGGGTTTGCCCTTGTCGAGGCCATACATCAGACCGGTCGCCATCAGGATGCCCGGCACGATGTTGATATAGAAAATGTATTCCCAGCCGAAGTTTTCGGTCAGCCAGCCACCAATGGTGGGGCCAATGGAGGGCGCGAAGGTGGCGGTAATGGCAAACATCGCCATGCCCTTGGGGCGCTGGTCTGGCGGCAGCTTGGTCAGGATCAGGGTAAAGGCAAAGGGGATCAGTGCGCCGCCCGCCAGACCCTGCAGGGCGCGGAAGACGATCATGCTTTCCAGATTCCAGGCCATGGAGCAGAGCAGGGAGGCGATGACGAAGATCGCCGAAATGGTCACGGCAAATCGCCGTGGCGACAGGATCATGGTCAACCAGGCAGCCAGCGGGATGATGATGATTTCCGCGACCAGGTACGACGTAGAGATCCAGGAGCCTTCTTCGACGGTCGCCGACAGCGCGCCCTGAATGTCCTTGAGCGACGAGTTGATGATCTGGATATCCAGAATCGCCATGAAGGCACCAAGGATCGCACTCAGCAGCGCTATCCAGTCGCGCCTGCCGGGTGGCGGAATATCGTGGGCCGAGCCAGCGTCAGTCACGCAGGTCGACCTTGACCATAACCGACATGCCCGGACGAATCAGTCCCGTCAACGGACTGTCCGCATCGACCACCAGCTTGACCGGAATGCGCTGCACCACCTTGGTAAAGTTGCCGGTCGCGTTGTCTGGCGGCAGCAGGCTGAACTGGGCGCCAGAGGCCGGGAAAAGGCTCTGTAGGGTGCCGGTCACCGGCTGATCGGGAAAGGTATCGAATACCAGCTCGGCTTTCAGCCCTTCGTGCATGCGGCTGATCTGAGTTTCCTTGAAGTTGGCCTTAATCCACAGATCAGTATCGGGCACCACCGCCAGCAGGTTGCTGCCGGAGGAAACGTTCTGACCGATACGAACATTGCGCTGGCCGATCCGCCCGGCAACGGGCGCGCGGATCTCCGTGCGCTCCAAGTCAAGTTGCGCCTGCTGTACTGCCGCCTCGGCCACCTGAATCTGGGCATCGAGGCGGGCAATATCGGCAGCCAGGGTGTCCTTGGCCAGCTGTTGCGTCTGACGATCGGCCTGCGCCTTGCTGACTTGCGCGCGGGCCACTTCCAGTTGGGCGCGGTAGTTGCTGAGCTGCTCTTCGGAGGCGTAGCCCGATTGGCGTAGCGGGGTAATGCGTTTGATATCCAGCTCGATACGGCGCTGTTCCGCCTCACTGGCGTCGACGTTGGCGGCAGCCGCGGCGATCAGACTGTCTTGTTGGACCAGGCGTGATTGCGCCTGTTGATGCTCGGCGCGGCGGGTGGCGAGGTTGGCGTTGGCTTCAGCGAGGGCGATCTCGAAGTCGCGAGCATCGAGGCGTACCAGCAAATCGCCTGGGGCCACGGCCTGGTTGTCTTCGACCAGTACTTCGGTGACCTGGGCCGACAGCCGGCTGGAGACGTAGGTAATATCGCCTTGAACGTAAGCGTTATCGGTTTCTTCAAAGTAACGACCGACCAGCCACCAATGCGCGAAAGCGGCAAGTCCCACTGTGGCGCAGATAAGCAGAAAGACGAACAGACGGGCTCTAACTCGGGCAGACATACCATTTCTCATTTATTTTTCTGACTGCACTCTATCACTGTTCCCCATAGCGTCGGAGGCGCTAGAATCTGGAAACTTTGTTGCAGCCAGGGAACAGTACCTATGGGTTTGGATGATGCGCTGATTTTTACGCGAGTCGTTGAATGCCACAGTTTTACCAGTGCCGCCGCCACTTTGGGGATGCAGAAGTCCACGGTCAGTCGACGCCTTGCCCAGCTTGAAGAGCGCCTGGGCGTGCGCCTGCTCAATCGCACCACGCGCAAGCTGCGTCTCACGGAGGTGGGGCAGGCCTACTACGAGCGTTGCCGGCAGATCATGCAGGAGTTTTCTGAGGCCGAGCAGGCCATCATGCAGTTGCAGCGCGAGCCCACGGGGTTGCTGCGGGTGAGCTCTCCCATCGAATTTGGTCAACTGTTTTTGGGCGGCGTTGTGGGCGAGTTCATGCGCAGCTATCCGGCCATTCAGGTCGAAGTCGAGCTGACCACGCGGGTGGTTGACCCGGTGGAAGAGGGCGTCGATGTGGTCATCTATCTTGGGCGCCCCCAGGACTCCAGTCTGGTTGCCCGGCGACTTATGACCAGTCCCAGGCAGTTGTACGCCAGCCCCGACTACATTCAACGCTATGGCATGCCGCAGAGCCCGGAGGAGTTGTCCGATCATCGCTGCATTCACGCCCTGGTGGACGGCGCGCGCAAGTGGCGTTTCGACTCGCCAGCGGCCAGCGTGCCCATCAATCCGGTGCTGGTGGTCAATAACATTACCTTTGCTCGCGAGGCTGCACTGGCCGGCGTAGGCATCATCAACGTGCCGGCATTTATTGCCGAGCCCTGCGTCGAGGCCGGTACCTTGGTACGTGTGCTTGAGCAGGCCGAGCTGCCGTCCAGTGAGCTGTACGCAATGTACCCGTCGCGCCGTTTCCAGGCCATGAAGGTCAAGGCCTTTATCGATTTTGTCGTCGAGCAGCTGCATCTGCGCTCGTCGAGTCATATAGAGGTCGAGGCGTAAGCCCTGATAAAATCCGCTGCATCCCTGAAGTCAGTCCCGCCTTGGCGGGACGCCAGATCGAGAGAGTCCATGACTGTTCGTACCCGCATTGCGCCTTCCCCGACCGGTGATCCGCACGTCGGCACCGCCTACATTGCGCTGTTCAATCAGTGCTTTGCCCGCCAGCACGGCGGCCAGTTTATCCTGCGTATCGAAGATACCGACCAGGTGCGCTCCAGCGCTGCCTCCGAGAAGCAGATTCTCGACTCGCTGCGCTGGCTTGGGCTGGAGTGGGATGAAGGTCCGGACGTCGGCGGTCCCCACGGTCCTTACCGTCAGAGTGAGCGCAGCGCCATCTATCATCAGCATAGCGAGGAGCTGATTGAGAAGGGGCACGCCTTCCGCTGTTTCTGTTCCAGTGAGCGTCTGGATGCATTGCGCGCCGAGCAGATGGCCAACAAGCAAACGCCCGGCTATGACGGTCACTGCCTGCATTTGAGCGCCGATGAGGTGGGTGCCCGCGTTGCGGCAGGTGAGCCCCATGTCGTACGGATGAAAGTGCCGAGCGAAGGCACCTGCAAGGTGCAGGACATGTTGCGTGGCGAGATCGACATCCCGTGGGAACAGGTCGATATGCAGGTGCTGATGAAGGCCGACGGTCTGCCGACCTATCACCTGGCCAACGTCGTAGATGACCACCTGATGGGCATTACCCACGTACTGCGTGGTGAGGAGTGGATCAACTCCGCGCCCAAACATATCCTGCTGTACCAATACTTCGGCTGGGACATGCCTGCGCTGTGCCATATGCCGTTGCTGCGTAACCCGGACAAGAGCAAGCTGTCCAAGCGCAAGAACCCGACCAGCATCACCTTCTACCAGCGCATGGGCTATCTGCCTGAAGCGCTACTGAACTATCTCGGCCGTATGGGCTGGTCCATGCCGGATGAGCGGGAAAAGTTCACCTTGGCAGAAATGGTCGAGCACTTCGACATTCAGCGCGTCTCACTGGGCGGTCCTATCTTCGATATCGAGAAGCTGTCCTGGCTGAACGGGCAGTGGATTCGCGAGCTGTCAGAGGACGACTTTGCCACTGCAGTGCAGCAATGGGCGCTTAATCCGGCGTATCTCAAACCGATGATCTCGCTGGCTCAGACCCGGGTAGAAACCTTCAGTGACCTGCCGAACCTGCTGGGCTTCTTTATGGCCGGCAAGGTTGATCCCGCACCTGAGCTGTTTGTGCACAAAAAGCTGGACGCCGAGGGCGTGCGCAAGGCGCTGCAGTTGTTGCTCTGGAAGCTGGAAGCGCTGCGCGACTGGGATAAGGACAACATCACCGGTGTCATTCAGGCTGTCGCAGCCTATATGGAACTGAAGCTGCGCGATCTGATGCCATTGCTGTTCCCGGCCATTACCGGCCAGGCCAGCTCTGTATCGGTGCTCGACGCCATGGCACACCTGGGGCCAGACCTCACGCGCTACCGTTTGCGCCAGACCGTCGAACTGCTGGGCGGCACCTCGAAGAAAGAGAACAAGGCGTGGCAGAAGGAACTGGAGAGCATCTGAAGCGGCAAGCCTCAAGCCTCAAGCGGCAAGCTAGAAGCAAAAGCGGCGCGGGGTTCGACCCTTGCGCCGCGATTCGCCGCCACCCCAATCAGCTTGCGGCTTATCGCTTGCCGCTTGTGGCTGCTTTACCCATCAGCTTGCGGCTTACAGCTTCCAGCTTGTGGCTGTGTTTTAGATAAGTTGCTGTTTTGCGTAAATTTCTGTTGACAGGCCAGAGCGTCAATCTTAATATGCGCACCGTCGTTGAGACGGGGCTATAGCTCAGCTGGGAGAGCGCCTGCATGGCATGC
>CESO01019387.1_pt1 | contig 25833 bp, 22 predicted proteins | sample 356341 | NCBI WGS metagenome assembly CESO01 (sample SAMEA2621812, study PRJEB7988) | marine metagenome | biome: marine biome (ENVO:00000447); feature: deep chlorophyll maximum layer (ENVO:xxxxxxxx); material: "saline water (ENVO:00002010), including plankton (ENVO:xxxxxxxx)" | depth 35 m | reverse complement strand
TTTTATCTTTCTGCAAATACCGCATTATCAAATCCTAGTTTTTTTGTAGATGAAACTGAGGTCATTGGATTTAAGAATGATAAAAATATCAATGTGTACCTGGGTATTCCATATGCAGAACCTCCTATAAATGAACTCAGGTGGCATAAGACATTAAAGAAAGAATTTAAACAAGATAAATTTTATGCAAACAAATTTGGATCAGCTTGCATGCAAGGACCGAGGATTGTTAATTGGTACAGAGGCGTTGCAGAAGGATTTGGCGGTGATCCAGATTATATTGATAAACCAGACATAAATGAAGATTGTTTGTATCTAAATATCTGGGCCCCCGAAGATAGTATAAATAAAAAGGATATTCCTGTCCTTTTATACATCCATGGTGGAGCAAATAGAGCTGGCTGGGCATTTGAACCAAATTATATTGGTGAAAATCTAGCCTCTGAAGGCGTAATTGTTGTTACCGTTTCATACAGGCTAGGTATTTTTGGGTTTTACACACATCCTGAATTAGAAATATCGAATTTTGCACTTCTTGATTTAATTGAGTCCTTAAAATGGATTAAGACCCACATATCTAAGCTGGGTGGCGATCCAAATAATATTACAATATCCGGAGAATCAGCTGGTGCAACAAATGTGGCACATTTGATTGTTTCTCCTTTAAGTAAAAATTTGTTCCATAAAGCTATACATCAAAGTGCAGGGTGGTCAATTGCTGAAAAAAATATGGATCATGACATACCATTAAAGCTTTCAAATCAACTATCAGATGAATTGGTTGGAAATGCTAATAATATAAATGAATTAAGAAAGATTAATTCTGAAAAACTATTAAATGCTGCAGAAAAAATATATGGATTCCATGGTTATTATTCAGTAGTTGATAATTATTCTATTTTCGAACCTATATATAAATCGTTTGAGAATGGAAATTTCCATCATGTTGATTTAATTATTGGTACAAATGCTGATGAAGAACTAATGTATCTTGATAATGACTACTATTTATCAAATTTTTATGAAGAAAGGGAGAGTTGGGGTTTTTACAAAGATATTGAGGAAATAAACTTACTTATAGACGACATAAAAGACGAGAGGCAAAAAATTAACTACCTTTTAACAGCAAGAAACTGGACATGCCCCTCATTATATATAGCTAAGTCAATTAATGATCATACTAATAAAAATGTCTGGTTTTATTCATTTGACAGAATAAGAGATGGTCTTAAAAGTAAAGAAATGGGCGCATATCATGGCGCTGAACTACCATATGTCTTTAATACTCATGATGAATGGTTACCAACATCCAATAAAGATTTATACATAACAAAGATCATGCAAAGTTATTGGATAAACTTCATGAGAGACGGAAACCCGGATCCAAACAATAATTCATGGAAATCATTTGAAGCTAATAAATTTAACGTATTATCATTCAATGATGAAATTTCAATGCAAAAAAGTAAATCTGTAGATGTTTGCGAAGCTTTAGGCTATTGAATATTTAACGCAAAAATTTACTAAATTCATGTTTTATTGTATATTTTTGTTAACTTTTAAATTTTAGAGGAAAATTATGAATATATTTCAAGCTGAAAAGGTGCACGAGGCTGTTGTTAAAACAACAAAAGCAACTGCTATTGCATCTGCAGTTCTCGTAAGTGCTAATACTTTTGCACAAGAGGATATGATGATCGAAGAAGTTATTGTAAGTGCACAAAAGAAATCTGAGAATCTTCAAAATGTACCAATCAGTGTGACAACGCTATCGTCAGACGAATTGGATGCTTTAAACATTAAAGATTTTGCCGATTATGTTCTTCAATTACCTGCAGCTTCTGCAGTTCAAAGAAGACCTGGTCAAGGTCAAATTTTCATGAGAGGTATTTCTGATGGTGGAAATGTAAACCAATCACTTCAAGGACCTGCTGTAGCAATATATCTAGATGAGTCACCAGTAACAATGATTGGTGATAACCTTGATGTTCACGTCTATGATATTGAACGAGTAGAGTCATTAACAGGTCCACAAGGAACACTTTATGGAGCTGCTTCACAAGCTGGTAATTTAAAAATAATTACAAAAAAACCATCCTCAGAGTTTGATTCAGGATTTAACTTGAGTGCAGAATCTACCAGAGGTGGCGACGGTAGCACAATGATAGAAGGTTTTGTAAATATTCCTCTTTCTCAAAATGCTGCTTTAAGATTTGTTGGGTTTAATGATAGAGATGGTGGCTTTATTGATTCTGTAAATGATTCAATTACTTATCCAGTCAGTGGCATTACACGATCCAACGAAGTTTTTGTTGAAGATAATTTTAATGATGCAGTTAAAGAAGGTTACAGAGCTGCATTAAGAGTTGATCTCAATGAAAATTGGCAAATCGATGTTAATTATATGGGGCAAGAAACTTCAACAAATGGTGTATGGGATCATAACCCTGATGAACTTGGAGAGTATAATGTTAGTAGATTCTACGATGATAAAACTCATGATGAGTGGACCAGATTTTCTGCAACAGTAACTGGTGATCTTGGATTTGCTGACCTAACTTTTACCACATCAAGCCTTGAAAGGGATTTTGAAGTTTTAAGTGATTATTCTCATTATGCAGTCGATGGATTTGTAGAAGGTTACTATACATGTTACACATATTACTTTGGACCTTGTGTTGATCCTAGTATCCAATTTGAGAATGATACTCATCAAGAATATGACACAACTGAAATTAGATTATCCTCTAAAGAGGGTGAGAAGTTAAACTGGATAATTGGAGCTTTCCAAACTGAGAATGTTACTGAGTATGACTCACAATGGCATGTTCCTGCTATTAATCCTGCAGCAGCAGTTCCAGGCTCTAAAGATCTATATTATCAAACAGATCAAGTAAGAGCAGAAGACGAGTCAGCTGTTTTTGGTGAAATCTACTATCAAATTAATGACAAAATGGAACTCACATTGGGCCATAGAAAATTTGATAATGAAACTACCTTAAAAGGTTTTGTTGGTACTATATGGTGGCCTAGTTCTTTATATGGAAGCACAACGAGACCTGATAATGTTAATTCCCTATACGATGGAAGTGATAGCATTTCAAAAGTTAATTTATCTTATCAAATAGACAATAATTCTATGCTTTATATTACTAGATCTGAAGGATATAGACCTGGTGGCGCTAATAGAACAACTCAACTGGGAGCCACTTATGATGCAGACTTTTTAACCAGTACAGAGTTTGGATTCAAGTCAATTTCTATGGATGGAAGACTAAGATTAAATGGCGCAATGTATCAAATGGATTGGGATGATATTCAACTTGGTTGGTTTGATTCATCCATATCACTACTTGGTTTAGTTGATAATATTGGTAAAGCCAATAGTAATGGTTTTGAGCTAGATGCTAAGTATATTTTAAGTGATACAGTTTCTGTTGCACTTGGTTATGCTAATAACGAAGCTGTTCTTAAAGAGGATTATGTTTTAAGAGGAGTCGTAGAAGCTAAAACTGGTCAAGATCTTCCATTTACTCCAGATACTAAATATAACGTAACTATTAATGTAGATACTGGTGATAGTTCAAGCCTACAGTTCAACTATGTATATGTAGATGAAATGTGGAATGATCTTTTCTATGATGATAGAGAGATGCAAGATTCATATGGTATTGCTAATCTATCATTTACTACTCAAGTAGGAGACAACTCATCAATGCAAATTTATATGGATAATATATTTGATGAAGTAGCTCAACTTTATATAAATAGTGAAGATATACAAAGACTAACAACTGTAAATAGACCAACCACAGTTGGTGTTAAATTTAGTTGGAACTATAAATAATAGTTTTTAAAAAACTAATGAAAAGGCTGTATTAAAATGCAGCCTTTTTTATTTAAAGATAATTGAACGCATATACTAAAGAAAATATCCCAGAAGCCTTAATTCAGGCTGCAAAATATATTTCAGAAGAAAAGCTTAAAAAAGCTGAACCAATTTTAAGAGATTACTTAAAAGAATATCCAATGGATGTTAATGCAATGAAGCTTTTAGCAGATATTGGTGTTAAATTTAGAGCTTATAAGGATGCAGGATATTTACTTACTCGTGCTTTAGATTTATCTCCAGATTATGATCCTGCGCGATTAAGTTACGCAAATCTTTTGTATAAAAGACAGCTCCCTTTTGAAGCCCTAGAACAAATAAATATCCTTTTAGAAAAAGATTCAAAAAATAATCAGTATTTAACATTAAAGGCTGTAAATTTAGCTCTTGCAAACCAACATGATCAGGCTCTTGTAGTCTTTGAAAAAATTATTAAAGATCATGGTATTAAGAATAGTCAGCTTCATCTAAGTTATGGACATACATTAAGAGCAGTTGGCAGGTTAGATGAGGCAATTGAGTCATATAAAAATGCAATTTCAAGTAAAACAGGATACGGCGAAGCATATTGGAGTTTAGCAAATCTAAAGACTTACAAATTTACTGATGCCGACATGAAAAATTTGCATGTATTATTAAATGACGAAGATTGTAAAATCGATGATTATTATCATTTGTTATTTGCATTAGGTAAGGCTGAAGAAGATTCAAAAAACTTTAAATTGGCTATGGCTGCATACACAAAGGGTAACACTATAAAAAATAAACAAGTACCATGGGATTCAAAAAATTTTACCAATGAATGTGACGAAATAATAAATTTTTTTAGTAAAGATTTTTTTGATAAATTTAAAGACTTGGGCGATAAAAATACAGATCCTATATTTGTTGTGGGCTTACCTAGATCAGGCTCCACTCTTGTTGAACAAATATTGTCATCACATTCTCTTGTTGAAGGAACAACTGAATTACAAAACATAATTGCATTATCAAGAAAGATTGCAAATAAAAAAAACTCTTCCAGTAAATCTGAATATCCTTCTGCTTTAAAAGATATGAAAAAATCTGAATTCAAAAAAATGGGGCAAGCATATATTCAAAATACACTTGATCAAAGAGTGACAGACAAACCTTATTTTATTGACAAAATGCCTAATAACTTCGTTCATATCGGGCTTATTCATTTAATCCTTCCAAATGCAAAGATAATTGATACACGAAGAAATCCAATGGATTGTTGTTTTAGTTGTTATAAGCAACTCTTTGGCTCTGGCCAAGGATTTACTTATTCACAAAATAGAATTGGAAATTATTATCTTGATTATTTAAAAATAATGAAGCACTGGGATGAGGTTTTACCACATAAAGTCCACAGAGTTATATATGAAGATATGGTTAATGACACCGAGGTTGAGATAAGAAAATTAATAGATTTTTGTGAATTAGATTTTGAAGAGAGTTGTTTGAACTTTTTCAAAACAAAAAGGACAGTTAGAACGCCTAGTTCAGAACAAGTAAGACAACCAATTTATAAAAAAGGAGTTGGTCAGTGGGAATATTTTGAGTCCTGGTTAAATCCTTTAAAAGAAACTTTAAAAATGGAGCAAAACACATAATGAAACAAATAATTGCAATTGGTGGAGGAGGGTTTGGACGACAAATAAAAGACCTAAAAATTGAAAAATATATAGCCAACCAATCAAATAAAGATAACCCCTCAGTTTGTTTCATCCCAACCGCCACAGGTGACGATAAAGGATATATAGATAATTTTTATAAAGCCTTTAATTCTCTTAATTGTAAAACATCCCATATAGATTTTTTTAAAAGAACTATTAAATTAGAAAAGCATATTTCAAATCAAGATATAGTTTTTGTTGGAGGGGGAAATACTAAAAGCATGTTAGCAGTTTGGAGGGAGTGGGATCTAGATCGCATTTTAAATAATGCTTATCAAAATGGTGTGATTATGAGTGGTGTGAGTGCGGGAGCAATATGTTGGTTTGAGAAAGGAATTACAGATTCTTGGAAAGATCATCAAGCTCTTTTGCCCTGTCTTGGTTTTGTAGATGGAATATGCTGTCCTCATTATGATGAGGAGCCAGAGAGAATTCCCTTTGTAAAAAAAGTTCTTGAAGAAGGTTTAATTAATGATTGTTTTGCAATTGATGGATTTTGTGCACTGCATATGATTGATGATATACCAAAATTTGTTGTTAGCTTTGGAGATAATACGGACTCCTATAATGTAAGTTGCAAAGATAATAAAATAATTCATAATCAGATTAACAATACAAAAAATATTACATTATGAAGATTCAAGATATATTGTCAGTTTTCCTTGCAACAGTTCTCTTATTAATGGCAGCATTATGGATTTTTACGCCAAAATTTGCAGCCGAACAACTCTATATGGAATTTTTAGACAGTTATGGAAGAAATACACAAATCAGAGACTTTACTGCTCTCTTTCTTGGTACCTCTATAATGTCATTTGTATCTTTTTTTACTAAACAATATCAATGGATTTTTTGCACTGGGTTAGTGTATGTCTTGGCTGCAATTTTCAACATAACAGCATCATTTAATCACGATGCTCCAATTGTTTTTTCAGCTTTATTATCAGAAATAATTTTCTGTTCTATCGCATTTATTTCTGCATTTTTATATAAATCAAATAACTTATAAGTAACTTACGAAATCATTTATCTCTAGCGTAGGTATTTTTTTCTTTTTACCAACCTCTGTTCCTACATACAGATAACCAAGAATTTCTTGATTTGAGCTAAGATTAAATTTTTCTTGAATAGTTTTATTGAATGCTAATTTCCCTGTTCTCCATATACACGAATAATTCAAAGCATTAAGTGCAAGACTAATATTTTGCGCAGCAGTTGCTGTTGAAAGTTTTTGTTCAATAGCAGGTACTTTTGGATGTTCTTTAAAAGTACTAACAAGAACAATTATCATGGGCGCTCTATATGGAGCATTTTTGTATTTATTAATAATTTCTTCAGATAAATCATCTAAAGCTAGTGCGTATTCATGAAATATTTTTGATAACTTGTCTAGACCTTCATCCTTAACCTCAATAAAACTGCTTGGTCTGAGCCATGCATGGTCAGGTGCTCTTAAAGCAGCTTGATAGATTAATTTCATCTCATCTTTAGTTGGATAGGGCTTAGCTAATTCTCTAGCCGAGACACGATTTAGAATATTTGTTAATGCATCCATTTTATAATTATATTAAAAAAGAGTTAAGATAGTGGAAACTATTTATATTTAATTATGATGAGTATCTCAATTTTTGGTTTATTTTTAATTGTTGCACCACTTTTTGCTGGTTTAATTGTTGCTATTGTCCTATTTTTAAATAGGACTAAAAAAAATGAAAATGATAGTCTTGTCTATGAAGATGAAATGGGCGAAGAAGAGTTAAAAAATTTAGATGACGAAATAAACTAATTAACTTTATTAAGTTCTTTATCTAAAGATTTATAAAATTTTCTACAAGCAAAGACAACAATAATTGCAAAAGGAACGCCAGTTATAACAACGGACGTCTGAAGTGCTTTAAGTCCACCTGCGTATAAAAGAACACCAGCTAATATCCCTAATAAAATTGCCCATGTAGCTCTTGAGGTGATTGGCGAATCATCATTTATGCTTGTTTGTTTTTTTGATGAAAGCATTGAAGCCACCAATGCACCTGAATCAGAGGAAGTTACAAAAAATGTCACAATTAAAATTAGAGAAACTATTGAGATAAATTTTGTCAATGGGTAAATCTCAAATAAAGAAAACAACGCAACATCAAAATTATTATTTACAACTTGTTCAAGTTGACTGGTTTCATTTATAACTTGATGTATTCCAGCATTACCAAAAATACCCATCCATAAGAAAACAATTATTGATGGAACAAATAATACTCCAATAATAAATTCCTTAATTGATCTGCCGTATGAAATTCTTGCTATAAAAAGAGATACAAATGGAGCCCATGCAAACCACCATGAATAATAGAATAATGTCCAACTATTCTGCCATGAAGAGGTGTCGTATACTTCCGTCCAAGTTGCTGTTTCAATTAATGTATTAATATACGCTCCAAAGTTCTGTATTAATGCATTAATAATAAAAACTGTAGGTCCAAATAAGAAGACGAATGCAAGGAGCAAAATTGCTAAAACCATATTAACCTGTGAAAGTCTTTTTATACCTGAATCTAATCCTAATGAAACACTAAGAAGGCCTATTAAAGTAATTACAGAGATTATGATTATTTTATTTATAAATGTTTCTTCGAAAGAGAAGATATGACTTAAGCCAGCGCTAATTTGCTCAGTACCCAGACCTAAAGATGTCGTAACACCAAATACAGTTGTAATAATTGCAATAACATCAATTGCTATAGCAAGTGGTCTATTGTTTGCTACTTTTGATCCTAAAAGTGAACTTACTCTAAACGGAAGATTTTTATTGTAAGTTGCAAAAGCAAAGCATAGGCCTAATGCAGAATATATTGCCCAGCCGTGAAGACCCCAGTGAAGATTAGCTAATCCAATGGCTTTACCTGCATTATATGAAGTATTTCCTTCTTCCATTCCAGGATAAGAGGATAAATGCATGATAGGCTCTGCAACCCCATAAAAAAGTAAACCTATCCCAAGACCAGCACTAAAAAGCATAGCTATCCAGTTCGTATAGGAATATTTTGGAATTGCTTTTGGTCCACCCAATCTTATGTCTTTATATTTGGTAAAAACTAAAAATATTGAAAAAATCAAGAAACCATTAGCAAGAATGATTATCATCCAACCAAGATATTTTGAAAGAAAAGTTTGTAAACTAGCAAATAAATCATTTATAAGGTTTGATTGAATGCCTTCTGCAGTATATGCAGTATTTATTGAAACAAAAGCAGTTAATATAGCTATACCAACAATCAGAACAACTGATGTAATAAATCTTGGTTTGCTTATATTATGCATATGAGTAAGTAAATTTATTCTAGTGAAACATAATTAATTTTATTTATCTAGTTATAAGTAGATTGTATTATTTATTATATTCAAAATTTATATCTATATTGCATCATTATTTTAAGATGTTATGATTATCGCAAGACCGATTTAAAGAAATTGCTGGTCTATAAATATGGCTAAACTTCCGTAGGGGGAATACTTCTGGGGTACCAGGCTGGTTTATTTTGCAATTTATATTAACTAACTATGAGGATTCATATGTTTAATTTTATTAATACAAAAGAACAATTAAATAAAATAACAAATAAGCTTTCTTTAGGTGTTTTAGGTGCTGTTGCTGCAATAGTTCCTCAAACAGCTGAATCACAAGAAAGACAAATTGAAGAAGTTGTTGTTTCTGCAACGAAGAAGGACGAAAGTGCTTCTAAGGTTGCTGTAACAGTTACTGCTTTAACAGAAGAAACATTAAAAGAGATGAATGTATCAAATTTTGATGAGTATGTTCAATTCTTACCAAACGTTTCATCAGGCGGAAGAGGACCTGGTCAATCAACTATCTATATTAGAGGTATGGCAGTTGATCCAGTGAATGTTTTTCTATCTGCCGCTCAAGGATCTACTCCTAACGTAGCTCTTTATTTAGATGAACAACCACTTCAGGTTCCTGGAAGGAACTTAGATGTGTATGTTGCTGATATGGAGAGAATAGAAGTATTGCCTGGGCCACAAGGAACATTATATGGTGCTAGTTCACAAGCTGGTACTGTTCGGATGATTACAAACAAACCAAAATATAATGAAAGAGAAGGTGGTTTTAATATGTCTCACTACGGAACAGCTCATGGCGATCCAAGTTATTCATATGATGCTTTTTTAAACGTACCTTTAATCAATGACGTTTGGTCTATCAGGGGTGTTTTCTATAAATCACAACAAGGTGGTTATATAGATAATGTTCCAGGAACATGGTCAGGTGCTGGAAGAGGAAGTTTCCCTGCAGCAGGAGCAGCTATGTTCGTTGAGGAAGATAACTCAACTTTAGTAGAAGATAACTTTAACGATGCGTCATACGAGGGTTTCAGACTTTCATCTGCGTCTTCAATTGGTGAAGATTGGGAAATGTTAATTACACACATGAGCCAAGATATAAGTGCTGATGGTGTTTTTGACTATGATCCAGAAAAAGGCGATCTAAATGTTAGCAGATTTGTACCTGATACATTAGATGATTCATTTACTCAAACATCTCTTACATTAGAAGGAAGAATGGGTAAATTAGATGCTTTATATACTGGAGCATATCTAGAGAGAGAATCTGAGCAACAAGTTGATTATAGTGGTTATGCAAACGTTGGTGCATGGTTACCATACTATGTTTGTAACTACACAGCTTATAATCTTTGCGGACCTGCTACAGTTTCTGTTGAGTTATTAGATGATAATCAAAGAACAACTCATGAATTTAGAGTATCTAGCAATGAAGAGAGTGATTTACCGTTCTCATACACAGCTGGTGTATTTATTGATGAAAGTATTTTAGAAACAGAAAATGATTACTGTTACTTAGGTACTGATCATCCTTATGCTTCTGCAGGAACATGGGCTGCATATCAGGCCAATAACCCGTTACCTGGAGCATGGTCAAGAGAAGGTAGAGTTAGAAGACCTGCATGTAGATTCTTTAATGATCTTAAGAGAACTGAAGAGCAAACAGCTTACTTTGCTGAAATGACTTTCCCAGTTAGTGATAAGTTAGACCTTATTGTTGGTGCTAGAAAGTACGACCTTGATGTTGACTATACTGGTCAATCAAAGTTTGGTTATAGAGGCTCAAATGTTGCAAATGGCAGAGACTATGATGTGTCTGGTGATCATAGCGCTGACCCACTAAACATGAATGATACTATCACTAAACTTTCAGCTAAATACACAGTTGATGATGACACAATGTGGTACTTCACAAGATCTGAAGGTTATAGACCTGGTGGATTTAATAGAGGTGGTGGACTTGCTTCAAGAAATGCAGCATTGCCTGCTGTATTAATCACATATGGAACTGATGACACTACCAATACTGAGGTTGGTGTTAAAACTGTAATGCTAGATGGAACATTAAGACTTAATGCATCATATTACATGGTGGATTGGACAGACGTTCAAGTATCACAGTTTGATCCAGTTAATGTTGGACTACTAACATTTATAGAAAATGCTGCTGATGCAGAAATTAGAGGTATGGAAGCTGATATTCTCTGGTATCCAAGTGACAATGTAACTGTTGCAAGTGCTGTTTCTTATAATGACACAGAAGTTACAGCTGATAAGTCTAGAATTATCCAAATATCAAATGTTGGAAGTTCTATGCCATTATCACCGAAACTTCAGTACAACATTAGAGTTAAAGTTGACTCAGAACTAGGTGGCAACCCTGCTTATACGCAAATCGCTGTTAAGAGTTCTGATAAAGCATATAGCTCACTTGAAGCAGCTAAACGTTTAGAGCAACCTTCATATACTATATGGGATGCTGCTTATGGCGTAAGCATTAACGGAACTGATGTAGAGTTCTTTATCAGAAATATTACTGATGAAAGAGCAAACTTCTATTATAACGATCAGGATGATATTCCAAGAATTACAACCAATAGACCTAGAAATATTGGTGTAAGAATATCTTATAAATTCTAATCTGAGATAATATTTTAAAAGGCCAGTTTTTTACTGGCCTTTTTTTTATATAAGTGTATTAAAATTAGCTTATGAACATGACTTCAGAAATTACAAAAAAAATTGAAAATTCAATAAAGAATAAGGATTTTAAAAAAGCATTATCTCAGTGCAAAAAAAACTCAGAATCATTACAAAAAAAAGATTATTTTTATTTAATATCTGTATGTTATAGGTATCTTAATGAACCTAATAAAGCTCTAATTAATTTAGATAAATTAATACAGATCGATCCAAATTATGGAAGGGCATATCAGGAGATAGGACACACTAATATTTTATTAAAAGATAAAAACAAAGCTCTTAAAGCCTACTTAAGAGCTGTTAGACATAACCCGTCGCTTCAATCTTCATGGCTAGGTATTCTTGCCTTAGAGAATAAAAATGAAGAATTAATAAACTTTGTAGAACAAAATGTAATCTATCTTAAAGACTTACCGCCTGAATTAAAAACTGTGATTAGCTTTACACATGAAGGAAAACTATCAAGGGCTGATAGGATTTGTAGAGAATACTTAAGAGATCATCCTCATGATATTGAAGCTATGAGATTGTTGGCAAATATTGGAAGAGATTTAAATATATATGAAGATGCTGAATTTCTTCTAGAAAGCGCATTATTATTTGATCCAGATAATGCAAAAATCAAATATGACTATATAAATATCCTAACTAAAAGACAAAAGTATGGTGAAGCATTAAAACACGCTCAGAAATTCTACAACGAGGATAAAAAAAATATTAATGCAATGAAACTCCTGTCAACTGCATTATTTAGAACAGACAGATATAAAGAAGCTATAGACATTTATAATGAAATTTTAAAATTAGAACCCAAGAATACTGATGTAATGTTATCTATGGGACATTTATATAAAACATCTGGAGAAATTGATAAGTCAATTAATTCTTATAAAAAGGCCTATAAAACTGATAAATATTTTGGTGATTCATATTGGAGTTTAGCCAATCTAAAAACTTATACATTTTCCGCATCTGAGGTTGCATCCCTAGATAAAATGGTTAGTGATCCCTATGTATCAGAAGACGAAAGGGCCTTTATGCATTTTGCATTAGGCAAGGCATATGAAGACCTTAATGAATATGAAAAATCTTTTAATCATTATAAAGAAGGCAACTTAATTAAAAAAAATAAAGCTTTATTCAATATAAATGATTTTGAAAAAGAATGCTCAAACCAAATTGATGTGTGCACCGATGATTTATTTAAAATGAAATCTGAATGGGGCTCCAAATCTAAAGCTCCTATATTTATATTAGGATTGCCTCGAGTTGGATCAACTCTTATTGAACAAATTCTTTCATCTCACTCGTTAGTTGAGCCAACACATGAGCTGCCTAACATCATCTCAACCGCATTAAGACTGAATGAGAGGAAATCCCAGGATATAAAATCAAGATATCCAGATATTTTATTAAGTCTATCTTCTCCTCAATTAAAATTAATTGGAGATAAATACATAAAAGATAGCGAAGTTTTTAGATCTGATAAACCATATTTTATTGATAAAATGCCAAATAATTTCAGACATATTGGCTTAATAAAACTCATCTTACCAAATGCAAAAATCATTGATATTAGGAGGTCTTCAATGTCTGCATGTTTTTCATGCTATAAACAGCTGTTTGCAGAAGGACAGGAATTTACATACGATCTCAAAGATCTAGCCGGATATTATAATAATTATGTTGAATTAATGGATCATTGGAATAAAGTTTTACCTGAACAAATACTTTCGATAAATTACGAAGATGTAGTAAATAACTTTGAAGAATCAGTAAGAAATATTTTAAATTATTGTGATATTCCATTTGAACAACAATGTCTTGAATTTTATAAATCTAAAAGATCTGTAAAAACACCAAGCGCTGAGCAGGTTCGCCAACCTATATATAAAAGCGGAATGAATTACTGGAAAAATTACGAACCGTATTTAGATGATTTAAAAAATAATTTACAATACTAATATATAAATAAATTTAATAGAGGTAATGGATATGGAAAATTTAATAATTTGTGTTGGAATGTTTTATGTACTTCATTTATTTTTAACAATGAGCTTTTCATTACACAAAGTACCATTTATTAATTGGACTTATTCAGGTGGTGACATTTCTGGAATGACAGATCTATCATCTAGGATGGCATCAGCAAGTGACAACTTAAGACAATCTTTGCCATTATTTTTAGCTTTTGCTGTTTTGTCAGTAGCTATGCAAAAAGGAGAAGTGAATTTAATGCTTGCACAAGTGTGGTTTGGATTAAGAATTGCATACCTGCTTGGTGCTGTAGTAAATATTTATAAAATTCCAATGATAAGGCCATTGGTATGGCTTCCTTCTATAGTTGTTCTGGTTATGATGGGACTAAATTTGTGTATTAATTAAATTTTAATTAAAAATATCATTTAAACTTCCGCTCAGTTCTGCTTTTACCTCTGTAAACACAGCTTAAATTAGAAGTTTTACTATCTATGAGAGTAACTATTTCATGGTTAAACATACACATGTTTTGGATGAGATCAGTGATATATACTTTACTAATAGATTCTTCTAAGAAACTAGTAACTGATAAAATATCATTCTGTTCACACTGTTTTATTTTATTTAGAGCATCCACATATGCGTCCTCATTAGATTGAAACCTCAAAGTAATAAGAACAGAACATTTTTTATCAAATTCGCTCAAAACAGAAGTACAGAAAAATAACAAACTAAATATAAGAATCTTGTGCATAGACTGTAAGTATAAATAAAAAACAAGAAAATATTCTATATTTTAATGAATAGTGATATATTTTATACATATATATTTTTTTTTATTATTATGATCGAAAAAATTGAAAATTTATTAATAATAATTTCAAGATATTTCTTGATACTTATAGGCTCTCTTGCGCTCATTGGTGCCTTTATCGCACTAATATATAGCTTATCGTTAATAATGGATTCACCAAATACATCAAAAGGTAATTTACCACAAATATCATATAACGAAATTTATAAGTCAAAACTTTTTCCTAAGCCAAAGAAGCCAGTAACACAAATCAATGCGCCAAGAAATCTTTCTTCAACTCCAACCAACAATCAACAACCTGTTGATAAAAGATTTGTTGATCTAAGGGCGGCAATAGCTAAGCAGTTTAATGATTCTCAAGCTAATATAAATAAATTATATTCAGAAATAACACCAAGAACTTTGGAAAACTTTTTTTCTAATAATTATGCATATTTAGGTGATGATTACGATACATTAATTTCTGGATTAACAGATTTTTTTGATGATATAGCTAACATTAACGATTTTAAAAGAATTGGAAACTTTGACAGCCGATATGATTTGGTAGTAGAAGCTTTGACTATGTATATTGATGATTTCCAGGATAATATCGAAGAACGAGAAGATAAAATTCAATCCAATGTAAGTGAATCTTCTTTTAATAACTCCAGGGGTTATGCAAGTCTATCAAATGTTCTTTATGGACTCGCCTTATATGCTGCAGCAGTTCTTTATTTGATGATATTTAAAGTTGAGATTAACTTAAGACGAATTCCACCAGCCATTAAGAGAGATGATGATTAGAATTTTCTATTTGGTATTTTTTATATTTCCGTTATTTATTAATGCTCAAGAGGTAATTCAAATAACATGTGATGAAGACATACAACTTGAAATAGATGAAATCAATATGACTGATGAAGAGATTGTTAAAGCCAAAGATATATATTTTCAGAAACTTCTTGCTCAAGCCAATCAAGAATGTATATCGCAGCTTGCACAAACAGATGATTTAAATGTGACTCAAACTAATGCTGGTGGTTCAATTTCTGGAGCTGACATAAAAAAAGCTAAAGTAAGCACTGCAACCAAGACACTTGGAACTCCCAAACTAAATAATCCAACTAACAAAACTGTTACAAGTAATTCAAGTTCTGGAAATTCTTCTACTGGCAATTTAACAAACCAAGTTGGTAATAACACTTTAGCTAATGGAACTGTTCCTTCATGTATTGCCAATATAAAAGATAATAATCAGGTTTCAGTTCAGTTAAAAGAAAGTATCGCCAAAGAGAATGACCCATTATTAAAAAAAGAGCTTATTAGAAAATATGCTATATATAACAATCTTAAACCGGAGAAATTGAAATGTTAAAAAATATTACAAAATCATTTGCCTTATTATTTATATTAGTAAGTTGTGAATCAACAGCGCCTATTACAAATTCTATGACCTATGAGGAGTTAGAATTAGATGCTTCAACAATGTCAACAAAACTCGATATTAATATCGTGGAACTCGACCCTGGATTATCAGGTGATGATGGTGCTGATCGTGAAAACGGTTTATGGCCAGAGTTAAGAAGAGCAGAAGCAAGAAGATTTGCTGTAAAAATGATGAGATCTCTCAATGAAACAAATGCCTTTGCAAATGTTTCAGTGACTACAAATGCCGAATTTTTAACAGATATTGTAATTGAAGGAACCGTTAAAGAATCTAATGGTGAAGATGTTCATTTACAAATAACTGCAACTGATTCTACAGGTAAGCCACTTATAAAAAATAAACTTTATAAGCATAGAACAAGTGAATACTTCTATCAAAATATTAGGAATAAAGGCAAAGATCCTTTTGATGTTTTATATAGATCTATTGCAGGTGACATAATTAAAGAGCTTAAAAAAAGAGATCTTGAACAAATAGAGCTAGTAACAGATTTAAGATTTGCACAGAAACTTAATTACATGCAATTTGGTGATTCATTGGATGTTGAAAATGGAAGATATTCACTGGGATTTGTACCTGCTATGGATGAGCCAATGTTTATAAGAGCGCAAAATGTTCAATTAAAAGATGCGCAATTTAAAAATGAAATGCAGAAACATTATGTTTCATTTACAGACACAATGGATGAGAGTTATAAAATTTGGCAAGAGGCAGCATTAACAGCCTCAAAGCAAAAAAGAGAAGCTCAAAGAGCTGCAGCTGGAAAAGCAATACTTGGAGCGCTAATTGTTGCAGCTGCTGCCTCATCATCATCTAGTAGCGATAACTACAACTATAGTTCCGGAGCATCTACTGCAGCACTTCTTGGTGCTGGACTGATAGCATCAGCTGTTGGTGATGCTAGAGAAGCTAAAGTCCACGAATCAACAATTAATGAGGTTTCAAAGTCATTTGATGGAGAGATTGCTCCTAAAGTGGTTGAAATGGAAGGGCTTCAAGTCAAACTTGAAGGAAATATTCAAAACCAATTTGATCAATGGCAAACTATTCTTGTAGATATATACGAATCAGAGTCTAGTCAGACCAATGAATTCGAGATTTTATAAAAGCTTAACAGGTATTATCCTCTTCTCATTGCTATATAGTTGTAGCAATGAGGAGAGCAATGAAATTATTACTTATGAAATTTCACCAACTGTAGATCCAAATACATCACTTGACTGCACAGGAGTATGGGCCAATTCTCCTCTTTGTACAGAAAGAAATGAGGCTCTAGTTGAGCTTAAAAAATTAGATCCACTCTATCAATCTTTTAAAGAAGTTGAAAATTCTCAAGCAAAAGATATCTTAAGTGAAGTTGAATCACTAAAAAAAGAAGGTGATAAATTTTATTTTGAAGAGTTTTACTTTAAATCAAGGGATTCTTATAAAAAAGCTTCTGAATTAATAAGAGGTTTTAATGATAGAAACAGATTAAAAGTTTTAGAACTTATTGATAGATCTCAATCAGCTTTTGACTTGGTAAATCTCAATGAAGCAAAAAGCTTAATAGAGGAAGGCCTAAGCATTGATCCCACCAATTCAAAATTGTTAAATTTAAATAACCGTATTAATAATTATCAAATAGTCACTGATTTAATATCTTCAGCAAAGTCTTACTCAGCATCTAATCAATACAGCCAAGCTCTTCAAACTATTGATAAAGCCATAAAAATTGATCCTAAGCGTGTTGATACAAAGCAAACTAAAAATACTATTTTAGAAGAATCAAAGGTTTATTATTTTGATCAAAATTTAAAAAATGCATACAAAGCCTTGGCCTCTAATGAGTTTACTAAATCTTTAACTTTATATAACGATGCTAAATCAATATTACCTAACAACCAAGAGCTTCCAATACTCAAAAAAGAGATTGAGATTAAAAAGAAAAGTTATGATATACGTCTTTTTTCAAATTCTGGAGATAAGAGTTATGTTGCAGAAAATTGGGAGTCAGCGCTCGATGCATATACAAAAGCTTTAAAACTTGACCCAACTAACTCTGACTTGGTTAGACGAGCTAATAGAACATCTTCTATTAAAAAAACCTTTGATGATTTAAATAAATATTTACGTAATATTGATAGATTAAGTTCACCAAATATTAGAAATAATTTTGAAAAAGTTTTAAAGGTTGCTAATAATCTTAATCTTAAAGATGAAAAAAAATTAATTAATTTAATATCTAAAGCTAACGAAACCTTTGAAAAATATGGTCAGATGGTTGTATTGAATCTAATATCAAATAACGAAACATATTTAGATATTCAAAAGACTAGACAATATGAACCTTTTGATGAAGAAAATATTAAACTTTATCCAGGTAAATATGTTCTTGTTGCAAAAAAAAGAGGGATGCAGTCAACCAGAAAAGAAATTAATCTGGAGCCTGGAATTGAATTTTTATCTATAACAGCAAAGTGTACAAACAAGTGTTCTATTTATGAGACAGGAGATGTATCAAAAGATGATATTGATTTATCGAATGTTGAAGAACAACAAGAAAGTATAGTTAATAATGAACAAAGTAATACTATGCAAAACATAGCTGATCAAAAATTTATTAAAAATGCAAAAATCGTAAGTTCCTCTTTTTCTAAAAACATAAAATGTAATAAAACAACAAGAAATAGCCCTCTGCGACTAACATTTACTCTTAATGTTGACAAAGCTGGTAAGGTTGTTTCATCTAGAGTTACATCAATAAGAGTGCATCAGGAAATGCAGCAAGCTAAAAATCTTAAACCAGACGATAGGGCCGTAATAGTGATAATTGAAAAAGCATTGAAGAAATCAAAATTTAATGTACCTAAACTTAATGGTCAGCCCCAAGTTGGAAAAATAAATCATGTTGTAGTGATTCCAGCTGGTTTCTGTGTTGCATGAAAAAACTATTAATTATCATTGGTGTATTGCTGATTGCAGTTCCGCTTTTTCTTTTAAAGTCATCTAATATTAATTTCAAAGAAGATTACCCTGAACTTAAAATCAGTTCATCAAACTCTTTAGTTATTAAAGATACCGTTTACTCTTTTTTTTCAAAATTTAAACTTAATGTTGAAGCATATGGTTATGAATCAAAAACTATAGAATTTAACCATCGTGATGCTGATAAAGAAATCATTCTTATTGAAAAGCCAGTAACTGTTAAATTTAAAATCAATGAGCCTTTCGATCAATTTATTCTTAACAATGAGATTCAAACTTCAATTGATAATATCAGTTTAAAAAAAGGATCTTATTCGTATGAAATAATATCTAGCAATCACTTAACATATAAATCAGATATTGAAATAAAAAAATATACAGAAGAATTATTAATACCAATAATTTTAAAGAAAATTGATAAACCAATACAGATATCCTCAAATCCAACTAATGCTATAGTTCTTCTAAATAACATCGAACTTGGTGTCACGCCAATAACTATTAACCTGGATAAATCTAACAATGAGATAACTCTTAAAAAACAGGGATATAAAGATGAAAAAGTTAAATATTCTGTTGATAATAATAGTAGAACTGAAATTAAATATTCACTTGATGAGGACGAAAACTTAATTTCTCTTACAACAACCCCAGCAAGCGCATCAGTATTTTTAGATGATGAGTATGTAGGGATAACACCAATAAAATTTACCAATCCAAACAGAGGCATTATAAAAATTAAAAAATACGGATATCTTGATAAATTGATAAATTTTAGAAATCAATCAAATGCTATAAATTCTATTCTTGAAAAAGATATGGCAGAAGTTCAATTTAATACTAATGTAACTTCTAAAATATATTTAAATGATAACTACATTGGTTCAACTCCTTTAAAAATAGATATTCAAAAAATAAAACATAATATTAGATACGAGGCATTAGGCTATAGATCTATCAAAGAAATATTTGAACCATTAAACGATAAACTACAAATATATAAAAACTTGTTAACTGATAAACAAGCATCTTTAGTTGAAAGTAAAGATAATTCTACTAATTCTATTGGCTCAAAATTAATACTTATGGAACCTGGATCAATTACAATGGGGTCTCCAAAAAAAGAATCAAGAAGAGATATCAATGAAATAGAAAGAAAGGTAAATATATCAAAACATTTTTTTATCAGTAAAAATTTAATTACTCATAGCGAGTTTAAAAATTACAAAAAATCTACAAACGCCTCTAATCTACCAATAAATAATATATCTTGGATTGATGCAGCAAAATTTTGTAACTGGTTAAGTCAGAAAGAAGGACTAGAGCAATTTTATATCATTAAGAATAATATACTTATTTATTACAATACAAAATCAAACGGTTATAGACTTCCTACAGAAGCTGAGTGGGAGTATGCTGCAAAATCTAACAACCCAACCCAAGGTGATTTGATATATTCTTGGGGCTCAGATCGACAAATCACAAAATTAGTTGGAAATATAGCAGATCAATCTACAGAAGGTATTTTAACTAACTTTGTTGCTGATTATGATGATGGTTTTATAGAGAGATCGCCAGTTGGTTCATTTAAATCCAATCAAAATGGTCTCAATGATATAACTGGTAATTTATCAGAATGGGTAAATGATTTTTATGAAACGAAGATAATAGACCCTTCTAAAGTATTTACAGATTATATTGGCCCAACGGTTGGTACCACTCATGTAATAAAAGGGTCAAATCATTATTCATCTACTTCACTTCAACTTGGTTTATCATATAGAACATATGGAAACGGACCAAATGAACTTATAGGCTTTAGGGTGGCTAGATGGATTTACTAAAATTACGTTATTTAATATATTTATTGGTAATGGTTATTATTGCTGGTGCTTTATATTCTCAATCAAATAATTTAAATTTAAAAAGTAGACTTACAATAAACAACTCGATCGATTTACCGAAGGACATATAATGAAAAAATTCTTAAATAAATCTAATTATTCAATCTTTATCTTCCTATCTTTCTTTATATCTTTAATTATTGTTCATATTTTTTACCTTGCAGTAATCAATCCATTAGCTTTTGAATATATGGCAGATGCTGTGTCAAAGAATATTTCACCCGAAAGACACTTTTCGGTTATTTTAAAAGATCCAGAACAAAAAATATGCCTTACTTTGTTTTTATGGAGTTTAATTATTGGAAGTTTTAATTATTTTTTATTACGAGATGATTATAAATCTCTTGAAAAAAACAATGATCCATTATTAGTAGAGCTTAATAAAAAAATAGATAGCGAAACTTCAGATAAAGAAATTTATAGCATTTTAATTGAAAATAAATTTGATCTATTCCAATTAGATCTTTCGTTTATTAAATATATTTCGTGGGCAATACCATCTATTGGATTTATAGGAACAGTTAGAGGAATAGGTGAGGCCTTATCTCAAGCTGCTGAGGCAATCGATGGTGATATTACCGGAATGACAACAAGTTTAGGTGTTGCATTTAATTCAACGTTTACAGCTCTTTTACTTAGCATTATTTTAATGTTTTTTATAACTAGAATTGAGTATAAACAAGATAACCTTATTGTAATGCTGAGAGCTAAATTCTTGGCTAACTAATTAATTGAAACGAAAACAATTAAACCCATTTTCATTATCTTTCATAGATATAATGGCATGCGGATTAGGTGCTGTAGCGCTTATGTTTATTTTTGTAAAAGAAGCTACTTATTCACCACTAACTGAAAGCTTTAAAGATGAGATTCTTCCTCTAGAAGTTCAAATAGAAAATATTGATAATTTAATAGAATCAAAAAAAAATGAATTATCAAACGTTACAAAAACGATTGATAGTGTAAATTCTGAAATTACTTTAGCAAAATCAAAGACGGAAATAACCAATAGTGTTATTGACAATCTTGTTAATCAAAACACTAAGTTAACATCAGCTTTAGAGGAATTGAACAAAAAATCCGATACCAAATATAAGCCAGTTAAAAAGTCTTATATATCAGGTTGTAATGTTGAAGGAAAAAGAATTATTCTATTGTTAGATTCATCTGAAAGTATGCTGCACAAGGAATTGGTTGAGATAATCCGTTTGAGCGTTCAAACAGATAACATAAAACAAAATACTGAAAAATGGGCTAAGGCAAAACAAATCTATAGATGGCTTGTAAACAACCTACCAGCAGATTCAGAAGTCATGCTTGCTAGTTTTAATAAAGATTTAAAGATTAAACCAAATACTACCAAGTGGATAGATTCTAACAATAGGATTGAAATTGAGAGTCATTTAGTACATTTGTTAACTGAATCACCAGATCATGGTACAAATCTTCAGCTAGCTTTTAAAAAATTAGAACAATGGAATACAGCTGATAGTATTTATTTAATTACTGATGGTTTACCTACTCAAGCAATTGAACCACGATCCTTAAAAGAAAATATTCAAAATAGATCCACATCTCAAGAGTTAAGTATCAAAGAAAAAAGGATTGAGAGATGCCTTAATAAAGAATTAATCGATCTTGAATGCAGATTAAACTTCTTCAATGCATTTAAAGATACTTATAAAGATACATTCAGATATGCAAAATTAAATACAATATTGTTACCATTAAAAGGTGATCCAAAAGCAACCTATCAATATTCATTATTTTCAAAGAATACCAACGGATGTTTTTTAACGTCTAGCAAGGATTGGCCATCGTGAAAGAAAAGAAAACCACTGAAGTTTTCTCAATGTCTTTTTTAGACATCATGGCCTGTGGATTTGGAGCTCTTGTTTTAATTTTATTGATTAGCGAGTTTAATGAAATAGAGATTATTGAAAATAAATATACTGCTGATTTGTTTGTAGAAAAAAAAGATGAGGTTATTACCAAGACTAATCAATTAGATGAAGTTGATAAAGAGCTAACTTCAAAACTAAGAAACTTAATCTCAATACAAGAAGAATTAGATAAAGTTAAGAATTTTCTTACCAAAAGAACAACCGTGGCAGAAAGTCTTACAGAATTGTCACAACTCAAAGAAAGCCAAATAATTGTAAAAAAAGAAGATAAAAAAGAACCTGAAGAGCAAGTAGTTGCAAGTGGTATTAGAATAGATAGCCGTTATTTAATTTTTATAATAGATAATTCTGGAAGCATGGTTGAAGGTGCTCCTTGGTCAAGGGTTGTTAAAGAAATTGAGACAATTATTACGACATTTCCAAGTTTAGAAGGTTTTATGGTCATGAATGATACTGGTAAAACTATTGTTGGTAGTGGTAATTGGGTAGAACCCACTAAAAGCAATAGATTAGATGCTGTTAAAAAATTAAGAAATGTTAATGCTATGACAAACAGCAACCCGATACCTGCAATTGAGAAATCTATAAATTTTTATGGAAAAAAATTTGAGGATGTTGGTCTTTTTATAATTGGTGATGATATTCGTGAAAACAAAGATGTTGATTCAAGACTTTTACAGATTAATAGAATAAATACAAAAAGTGATGGATCAAAGTATGTAAGAATTAATGCTTTAGGTTTCTTAACCTCTAGAAGACTAAATGTTCAAGGTTATGCATTTGAGGACGATAACACTAAATACCTTACACTTATGAGAGAGTTAACTGAACAAAACGGTGGAACACTTGTAGTTATTGATTAAAATAAAAGAATAATTTTATAAAGCTTATGAAAAATACCTCATTTATACCCCCAACAAGAATTCTAATGGGTCCTGGTCCATCTGATGTAAGTTCTAGGGTTCTAGATGCAATGGCAAGACCTACAATAGGTCATCTGGATCCTGTCTTTATTAAGATGATGGATGAAGTAAAAACTTTACTTCAGTACGCATTTCAAACAAATAATGAACTAACTTATGCAATATCTGCACCTGGCATGGCTGGTATGGAATGTTCTTTTGCAAATTTAGTAGAAGAAAATGACAAAGTAATAATTTGTAAAAATGGTTTTTTTGCTGAAAGGATGAAAGAAAACGTCGAGCGATATGGGGGAGTGCCAATTATTGTAAATGACGAATGGGGTAAAAAAATTGATCTAAATAAAGTTGAGGAAACACTAAAAGAAAACAAGGACGCAAAAATTGTTGCTTTTGTCCATGCCGAGACATCTACAGGGGTAAAATCTGATCCTGAAGCTTTAACAAAATTAGCTCATGATTATGGATGTCTATCAATTGTTGACACTGTAACTGGTTTAGCAGGTATTCCATTGATGGTTGATGAGTGGGGTATTGATGCAATTTATTCCGGCACTCAAAAATGCCTTTCTGCCTCACCAGGCTTATCACCGATAAGTTTTTCAAATGATGCAAAAGATAAAATAAAAAATAGAAAAACTAAAGTTAAAAGTTGGTTTCATGATTTAAATTTAATTATGTCTTATTGGGAAGGAGATGGTGCTAGGTCATATCATCATACAGCTCCTATAAATGCTCTCTATGGGCTTCATGAGGCCTTGGTCATATTATCTGAAGAGGGCATAGAGAACTCTTGGAAAAGACATTATGACAATCATATTTTACTTAGAGATGGTCTTGAGGAGATTGGCATAAATTTCTTAGTTAATAAAGAAGACAGATTGCCTCAATTGAATACTATTTTTATTCCTGATGGAGTTAACGATGCTGAAGTTAGATCTAAGTTACTAAATGAATATAATCTTGAAATAGGCGCCGGCCTTGGATCGCTTGCTGGAAAAGTTTGGAGAATAGGCCTAATGGGACAATCATCCAATAAAAAGAATATTGACTACTGTTTGAATTCAATATCAGAGGTTATTTAAATGTATAACTATCACCCTCATTTCTAGAAACATTAATAGTTTCTAACATTTCATTAATATTAAATGTTTTTGTAAATAAAAAATTTTTTATAAACCCCTTGGTCATTTCAGGATTATTTCCAGTGATAAATAATTCTTTTGATCCTAAAATCTTAGCGGCCCTGAGAGTATTTTTGTAATTCATTCCTAATTGAATAAATCCGAATAACTTTGTCTCATCAGCAGCAAGTATAGCTATATCGGCTTTGATATTATTTTTAACTAAATACTTAAAATTAACTCTGTGTCCTTCATGAAAAATTTTATGATGATCTTGATCTTCAAATAATATAGAAAAAGTAGATCTGTAATAAGGATAGCTTGTAGGTAAGGATCTAACAGTAATTGAATTTATAACCACACCCTTTTCATCAAGTATTTTTATTGGATTATTAATTTTATTTTTTAATAATATTTTTTTTACTATATTTGACGTATATATAGTTATATCTTCAGGAAACATCCTAATTGTGTCAAAATGAAGATGATCCTCAAACGGAGCTGTAATAATAATTGCATTAACTTTTTTTATTTGTTCTAAACCTAAGACCGTAACATTGTCTTTATTTCTTTGAATAAAAAAGGAATCTTCTGGTTGCAATGAATTAGTTAACCAGGGATCTATCAACATAGAATTATCTAAATTTTCTAAATACCAACTTTGATAGTTATCAGCTTTTATTAGTTTCATTTACATATATTTATTTGAGATTTATATGCGCACAATAGTAAGTTATTCATATTTTTAAAAATTTTAATGTAACTCTATTTATTCCTCAAGTAATGCAAATGAAGCTTTTAAGAAAAAAATATTTTAAAATATCTATATGAAAAAAATTAATTTACTTTTGTCACTGGTAATTTATTTATCAGCTCCTTCTTCTTTATTAGCACATGACTTAAAAAGTGCTATCAATAGCCCTGATAGAACATCAAAAAATGTAATGAGGGATAAATATAGAAATCCTTATGAAACTATTACATTTTTTAAAATAGAGCCAAACATGACGGTTGTAGAGCTCTCTCCTGGAGCAGGGTGGTATACAGAAATATTTGCTAATTATTTACATGAGCCTGGAAATCTTATTGCTGCACATTTTGACTCAAACTCTGATAGAGAATACTTTAAAAGAGGCAGAGCTAATTTTGAGAAAAAAATAAAA
>CESO01026949.1_pt1 | contig 25867 bp, 33 predicted proteins | sample 356341 | NCBI WGS metagenome assembly CESO01 (sample SAMEA2621812, study PRJEB7988) | marine metagenome | biome: marine biome (ENVO:00000447); feature: deep chlorophyll maximum layer (ENVO:xxxxxxxx); material: "saline water (ENVO:00002010), including plankton (ENVO:xxxxxxxx)" | depth 35 m | reverse complement strand
AAAACATATAGAAACTACTTACGCAGATTCTTTTACAGCTGCTGCCCAAATAATCACACCGAATGCGATTTTATTAACAAAGTCAGCTAAGTTGTAAACAATGTTTACTGTTGCTGGGTCTGTTCCACCTGCTAAGTAGCCTAAGAAGTAGCCTAGAGGATAAATAGCCCAACCTACTGTAACAATTAAACGCATAGCGCCGAAAGCTGTTTGACATGCTGCACTTCCGCTAGCTGCGTTAGCTTTACTTGCTTCACCAGCAAAGATCTCATAAAGAATGTATAACCAACCGATCATCCCTATGATAAAACCTGTCATTGCAGACATCATTCCTGCTTCTCCAGCGAAACCACCAACAAGCATTACTAATGTACCTATTAATAGTCTCCAGAAGACTCCTGCAGAAACAACTGTGACAGCTGCTAGAATCAAGTAGAATTCAATCATTTGTAGAGGTACAGTTAATAACCAATCTATGTATCTTAAAACTGTTGGTGAATCTCCTGTAGATACCCAAACTTCTCTCATGTAGAAGTAGTGCACTGCAGCGATTAATGTAACCAAACCTACAACTGTTAATGATGTTTTCCATTTAGCGCTTACTCTGTCTCTTTCAATAAGAAAGAATACAGTAGATGCGACCATAGCAATGGAAATTATCCAGAAAGTAACCCCAACCGTATCATCAGGACTTAAGCCACTGCTGTGACCACCTGCTAGTGATATTGCTGGCAAAGAGATTACTACTAGAAGTGTTGCAAAAAGTTTTTTGCTAAAATCTAATAATTTAATCATATCGTTTTTTCCTCGAGTTATTATTAAAATATATTTTTTGTACATTAGTCATTCTAGTCAATTAATTTAAAAAATAAACCCTTAATTGTATGCAAAATCTGTACATTTTACGTAAAATAAGTAATTGATTATATTCATTTTTTTTATGTGAATGATAAGCATTATTATTTATTTAAATATAATAATAGACTAATATTTAACAAAGCCAAGCATTTTTTCACAAATATTTTTATGAAACTAAACTTCATCTACTAGCCTATTAGTGTATACTCACTTTTTTCTAAAAAATTTTATAAATGATTGAAGGCTTGGTAGCTCAGTTGGTAGAGCAGTGGACTGAAAATCCTCGTGTCGGCAGTTCGATTCTGCCCCGAGCCACCATCATCTATATACTATTTAATTTCTATTATTTCTAAATTCTATTAAAGTAGATCTATAGCATATTTCCTTAATAATTCGATACTTATTATTTCCAATGCTTTGGCATTTGTACTTTTTATTAATATTGGAGGAGCAACACCATCATTTAATGCTTCTAACCACCTTCCTGCGCAGACACACCATTTATCACCTTCTTTAAGTCCTGGAAAATTAAACTCCGGTCTGGGAGTTATTAAATCATTTCCTTTGTTCTTAGAATAATCTAAAAATTCTTTTGTAACTTTTGCACAAACTGTATGACTTCCAACATCATCATCAGATGTTTCACATAGTCCATTTCTTAAATAGCCTGTCATTGTTTCTTCACAGCAAACTTCTATGGCTTCACCGTAAACATTTTTGTTAAATTTATTATTACCCATACTTCCTCAATGTTAATATTAAAATTAGAGTTGATACCAACATACTAAACGAAACAAATACAAACCCAAATTCTACATTAGTTAAACTAGTCACTATGCCTAAACCAAGTGCTCCTGTTGCGTATCCAGTATCACGCCAGAACCTATATATACCTATAGCTGAAGCTCTCCAACTATCTTCACAATTATCGTTGACTGCTGAGCTAATAGATGGATATAAAAAAGACATTCCAACACCTAGAAAAAAACTGCATGAAATCCACCAACTAAAATCTAGGCTTAATAGACAAAGTGGAAGAGCTATTGAACATATTAGCATGCCAGTAATAATTAAAAGATTTCTCCCAATATAATCAGAATATAATCCAGTAAATATTTGCAAAATACCCCAGGTAATTGTATACGTTCCAACAATATAACTTATTTGTAATAATGTAATACCATTATTAAATAAATATATTGGAAAGAAGATCCATATACAGGAATCTAAGAACTTTTCTACATGCCCTGCTTGAGAATATGCAAATAATTTTTTATTTTTCCATGAAACATAATAGAAAATATTTTCTGGACTATCATTTGAATATATATTTGCATACTTTTTTGTATCCTCGACTAAGAAAATACAATATATTAATGCTAGCGATATAAATATAATACTAAAAGAAAATAAAGCAGCTTTAACTGGTAGAATATAAGTCATGTAACTAACTAAAATTCCGCCAATAGCCACACCAAAATATCCTGAAAATTCATTCAAACCTACTGCGAAACCCCTTTTATCACTTCTAGTTATATCAACACTTGCTATTTGTGTAACAGACCAGGTTAAACCTTGGTTTATACCAATAATAAATGTTGCAAATATTATGAAATACCAATTAGATGCAAAATAAATTATAAATGGCACTGGCAAAGCAACTACCCATCCCGCCAATAAAACAAATTTTCTATTCAGGGCGTCTGCAAGCACACCAGCATAATAATTAGCTATACCTTTAATGATTCCAAATGCTATTATAAATGTACTTAAAAAAATAAATGAATTCTTTGGAACATTGAATATACTTTCAGATAATGCTGGAAGAGCTGTTCTAAATAATCCAAGTAATATTCCAACGAACATTACTTGTAATAACAAGTTAACCAGTAGTGAATATTTTTTTTCTGTAATCATAATATCCTGAAAATATAAAACAATATAAATATAGATTAAATGAAATGTAGCTCAATAGATACGATTTTTTTAGACCTTGATGGAACACTGCTAGACTTAGCATATGATAACTATTTTTGGCATGATCACATACCTAATTTAATTGCAAAAAAAAATAAATTACCTTTTGAAAAAGTAAAAATTGAATTTGAAAATATATATAAGAGTAAACAAAATACAATTGAATGGTACTCTCTCGATTACTGGAGTAAAATTTTTGAAATTGATTTAAAAAATGAAGTTTTAAAAACAAAAAATAAAATTAAAATATTTCCAAATGCTCACAATTTATTAACAAACTTAAAAAAAAGAAAAATAAGAATTATATTATTAACAAATTGCCCAAGAGATATGTTAGATATAAAATTAACACAAACGCAGCTATGGGGATTCTTTGATAAAGTAATTTCATCAGAAGATTATGGGTTTTCAAAAGAAGATGATAGATTTTGGCATAATCTAAATACTGCAATAGATTTTAATAAAATGAACACTTTATTCGTTGATGACAGTGAAAATGTTCTTAATTGCGCATCTAGAAATGGTATCAAGAGTATTTTCTATATAAAGTTTCCTGATTCAAATAAGGAGGGACAAATAATTAAAAATTTTAACCCTTTGGATAGTATTGATTTAATAGAGAATATAATTATTGATTAGCCTTTGTGCAATTTTTTGCAAGCCTTAACAAATATTTTCTTAGTTTTTTCCAATCAGTTTCTGTAACTATAAAGCCTACACACTTTCTTGAACCACATTTACATACATGATCTCTAAAATCATCAACATCAAAAACAAAACCATAATCATAGGTTAATTCATCTCCTTTTTTTATATCTCTGAATGATCTAATCCAAATTTTTCCATCTACAATATCAGTGTCACAATTTGGATTACAGGAGTGATTCATTAATCTTGCATTATTGTAACTAACATTTCCATTGATATCGTATTTATTATCTAAAGTAAAAATATAAACTTGTCCTTCGTCTACATTTTTTTGAGATTTTTCTAACTGAGCTTCTGCAATCTTATCGGATTGTGCTTTAGTAATCTTCTCTCCAACGTATTCAACTACATTCGTACCTGCTTTAATATTTTGTTTAGCAAATAATCCTTTTCCGTGTAACTTTGAATTTTTAATTGTATATAATTTTTTCATAAATATTTTTTAATTTGTAGATGAAGAATTCCAAGCAAAAGTGCAATCTAATTCTGATCTTACTTTACATAATCCATTAACGCCTTCTTCAAGAATTATATGTAAAGGTGTATTATTATTAAACCTTCTGTGCTCAGTTTTCATCCATTTTTCTGCCATGTTTATATTTCTAGGGAATGTAGTCCTTAACGCGTCAGATATTCCAACAATATGGCTCAATCTTCTGATTGTTACATCATTTTTAGGGAATGCTTTTAAGCTTCTATATTTGTCTAGCTGACGCTTTTTTGTCTGCTCGGGCAGACCAAGCACCTGAACGGTCTGTTCAGTAGTAAGATTCCAAGCGTCTAAAACTTTCATAACAGTTTTTGTTATAAACATAAACTCTTCTTCTGTATAATCAGCCATAATTTACCAAAAAAATTTCTGTTACTTTATATCTTAACAAAAAATTTATCAATACATCTTTGTTATGTACAATTGACAAAGGAAAATAGTTATTTAATATCATAATAGTTGTTCAGGAATAAATTATGATATCTTTTATAAAAAAAATATTTTCAAAAAACAAAATTAAAGAAGAAGACAGTATTAGCGATGTAAATCTTGCTTGTGCAATACTTCTTATAGAAGTAAGTTATTCAGATTTCTCAATAGACAATACTGAAATTAGCTCAATTATCGAAATTTTTAAAAAAGAATTTAATCTTACTGAAAAAAAAGCTCAATGGTTAAGTGATGAGGCCCTTAATTTACATAAGGACGTAAATTGCTTAAGAAAATATATAAAACTAATAAATTCAAATTATACAAATACTCAAAAAAAGAATTTATTAAATATGGCGTGGCTTGTTGCAAGAGCTGATAATATAATCGACAAACATGAGGAGCATAGAATTAGGAGATTTGCAGAGCTTCTTCATCTTAATCATGCAGATTTTATACAATCTAAAATTGAAACTAAAGACTAATCCTTTTTAAATCGATATAATGCAATTTCTCCAAAAAAATTTGGTGAGAGTTTACATAAAAAATTACTTGAATAACTATTATCTAAAACCTTTTTTTCAAGAATTTTAATTTCTAGATCTTTACATAAATCTTCAAAATCTTTAAAAGTACACAAATGAATATTTGGAGTATCAAACCATTTGTTTGGCAATGACTTTGATATTGGCATACGTCCTAGAAATCCTAGTTCTACCCTGTTTTTCCAAAAACCCATATTTGGAAATGTTACAATACCTTCATTTGCAACTCTCAACATTTCTTTTAAAATCTTATCAGGATTCTTATTTTCTTGAAGAGCATGAGTCATAACAGCATAATCAAAAAAACTACTTTCGAAATATTCTCCGAGCCCAGTGTAGAAATCTGACTGTATTACGCTAATATTTTTTTTTATAGATTCCTTTACTTTTTCTAGATCTTTCTCAAAACCATAGCCTGTTATATTTTTAGTTGATGTTAAGAAATCTAATAATGTAGAATCCCCGCATCCTAAATCAAGTACAGTTGAATCTTTTTTTATCCAATTAGATATTATTTTAAAATCTTTTCTATCCATATATTATTACCAGTATTTAATTTATGTTATCCATAAAGTTTTTCAAAACATCTAGATACTGAGGTATAGGCATTAAAAAAGCGTCATGCCCCTGATTTGCCTCAATTTCTGAGTACGATACTTTCTTTCTAGCTTTCACGAGTGATTTAACAATTTCGCGTGACTTTGTTGATGAAAATCTCCAATCACTAGTAAAAGATATGACTAAAAATTTAGAATCTGTTTTTTCAAATGCTTTTGAAAGATCACCTTCAAATTCTTCTGCAGGATCAAAATAGTCTAAAGCCTTTGTCATTAACAAATATGTATTTGCATCAAATCTTTCTACAAATGCTTGCGCCTGATATCTTAGGTAACTCTCAACTTGAAAATCTACGTCATATCCAAAATGAAGCTTGCCTTCTCTAAGATCTCTTCCAAATTTTTGTCTCATTGAGTCATCTGATAAATATGTAATATGTCCCAACATTCTTGCAATACTAAGACCTCTTTTTGGTATTACGCCGAAATTATTGTATCTACCGTCATGAAAGTCAGGATCTGTAATGATTGCTTGTCTTGCGACTTCATTAAAAGCAATGTTTTGCGCTGATAGTTTTGCTGCGGCTGCGACTACAATAGAGTTTTTAATTTTGTTAGGATAACTTATTGACCATTGCAATGCTTGCATGCCTCCAAGACTGCCGCCAATAACACAAGCCCATATATCAATTTCTAAAAAATCTGCTAAAAGTTTTTGACTATTTACCCAATCTTTAACAGTTACAATTGGAAAATCAGGCCCGTATTCTTTTTTTGTTTTTTTATCAATTGTATTTGGCCCCGTCGACCCTTGACAGCCTCCAAGATTATTCAAAGAAACAATAAAGAACTTATTTGTGTCAAACGGTTTTCCTGGTCCAATACATGAATCCCACCAACCAGGCTTCTTATCATCTTCCTTGTGATAACCTGCAGCATGATGATCTCCAGATAAAGCATGACAAATTAATATAGCGTTATTTTTTTTTTCATTTAATTTTCCATAAGTTTCATATACTAATGAAAAGTTATCTAAAGTTTTTCCACAATCTAGCTTAAGACTTTGTTTTATCTCAACAGTCTTAGGTTCTACAATGCCAACAGAATTTTTATTAAATTTATTTGTCATATAAAATTCCAAAAATTTCAAATTTGAAATCATTTTTTTATATGAAGGGAATTAAGCTGTGCTTTTAATATATTCGCTTTAGCTGTATTTTCCCACCCGCAAGCTGACTTCAAATCGGTGTTTTATGCAATATACTTTATTTTATATAAATATACAAATTTGGTTACAAAATAATATTTAAAAAATTTTGTAAAAAATGTATTAGAACAAGGGCTATAATGACTGAAAAATCTATAACCCCAACTGACGTTGGAATAAATCTTTTTATAAACAATAAGATTGGGTTAGATATTTGAAAAACAATATCTATAGCAGGATTTCTATTGGCTTGAAATGATTGAGTAAACCAACTAGAAACTGCCAGAATTATAAAAATTATTGTCAAAGCATTCAATAAGCTAAATAAAGAACTTTTAAAAGAAAATATTATTAATTTTTCAATTAAAATACTACTTCCTAACATACTAGTTTGTAAATAAATGCCCGATAAGTGACATAGAAAAATAACTGTCAAACTAGATAACTCAAATTTCCCTAAATTTGGTATAAAAATAAATAAAGATCTAATTGGCTTAGATATTTTTATTATTGATTGCGTGATAGGATTATTTGTATTAGTACTAAATAAAGCCAAAAGAATTCTTAAAGTAAAAATCAATACTAAAAATGATAAAATTAAATCAATTATAAAAAATCCTAATTCTGGGAATGTATTTGACATTATTTTTTCTTATTTGCTATATCTATAGATTTATTTTTTGCGCCTTTAATAGCATCTTTTATAATTTTATTAAAATTATTTTTTTCAAAAATTTTCAAAGCTGCTTCAGTCGTGCCTTTTTTTGATGTAACTTTAGATCTTAAATCATTTATATTTTCGGTGACAAATAACATTTTTGAAGTACTGTTTAACATATGTAAAATTAGTAAAGATTTGTCCTCTTTTGTTATATTTTTAAAATCATCGCAATCCACTAATGATTCTATAAAATACATTATATATGCAGGTCCGCTTCCATATAAAGCGGTAAATAAATGCATTTCATCCTCATCTATATTTCTAATATGGCCAACACATTTAAAAATATTTTCTACATAATCTTTGCTAGCTTCATTTATTGTGTTTTCAGCACATAAACCTGTAATACTTTCATTGAAAATTGCGCATAAATTTGGCATTGCTCTCACTACAGCAATATTTTTATTTATGTTTTTTTTAATTGAATCTATTGTTATGCCTGCTACTACAGAAACTATTATTTGATTATCTTTAAAAATTTTACTGTTCTCTAAAATTGCTTTTTCTAGATCTACTGGTTTCACACATAAAAATATAATATCAAAACTATTATTACATTCTTCGCTAGAATTTAAAAAAGTACATTTATCTAAACTATAATCATTTTTTGTTTTATTATGAAATATGTATAAGTTATCGGCTAATGTAATATTATCAGCTGACAGTATTCCTCTTACCAGAGCATTTGCCATATTTCCAAAACCTATAAATGCTATATTCATTTTTTTCTTTCACCAAAAATTGAAGTTCCTATTCTGACTATAGTAGAGCCAGCAGCAATTGCTGCATGAAAATCTGAGCTCATTCCTATTGATAAAGTATCTAACTTATATCCTTTATTCACTAGAGTATCAAATAAATTCTTAATACGCATAAAAGTTTCATATTGAATATTATAATCATCATTATGTTTTGGAATAGCCATTAAACCCCTAACATTTATTTTTTCTAATTTCTGAGCTTCTTTAATAAATTGTTCTACTTCATTTTCACATATCCCAGATTTTGTAGCCTCTTGGTCAACATTAATTTGAATACAAACGTTCAAATTATTTTTCAATATTTTTCTATATTCATTAATTTTTTTTAAAGTAGAAATTTTATCTATACTGTGAGCCCAACTAAAATTTTCAGCAATTTGTTTTGATTTGTTGCTTTGTATTTTTCCTATAAAATGCCATGTAATATCCAGATCTTTTAATTCATTAATTTTTTGAATTGACTCTTGTAAGTAATTCTCTCCAAAGTCTTTATGTCCACACGAATATGCTTCTCTAATTTTCTGAGCAGAATGTGTTTTACTTACTGCCATTAAAGTTACGCTATCTGCAGCACGGCTCGATTTAGACTCTAATTCTAAAATTTTATTTTTTAATTCAATGACATTTTTTTGGATTTCATTCATATTACGGAATTATTTTCTTTCATAGACTAACTTTCCATCACATATAGTTTTTTCAACAACTGTTTTGAAATTTTTATTAATAAATGGACTGTTCTTTCCAGAGCTAATAATTTTTGATTTTTCGTATTTCCATTCTTTATTTTTTAGTATACATAAATCCGCAGGTGATCCTTTAGAAATAACTCCAGAATTAATTCCTAAAATGCTTGCTGGGTTAGATGTAACTTTTGATACGGCTGTTTCTAAATCTAAAATATTTTTATCAACAAGCTCCATTAATAATGGTAATAATAATTCAATTGATGATATTCCAGGCTGTGTATTTGAAAATGGCGCTTGTTTTGCATCTTCATTATGAGGTTGATGGTCTGAACATATTGCAGTTATAGTCTTGTCATTAATTGCCTTTTTTAAGGCCAACAGATCTTCATTTGATCTAAAAGGTGGCATAACATGATAATCACTATTAAAATTATTTATAGCTTCCTCATCAAAAAATAATTGATGAATAGCTACATCACAAGTTACTTCTAATCCAGATGAATGTGCATTTTGTATTAATGCTATTGACTCAAGACATGATATTCTACACAAATGTAATTTTACACCTGTTAATTTACTCAATGATAAAGCCTCAGCTACAGCAATAGATTCCGCTGCAGATGGAATACCAGGCAACCCTAATTTATTTGAAATTTTTCCCTCATGCACACAACCATTGTTAGCTAGATATTTATTTTGAGGTTGATAAAAAATTGTCATATTCTGCCCAGAAGCATATTCCATTGCTCTTCTTAAAACTAATAAATCTTGAATAGGATTTAAGCAATTTGTCAATCCAACAGCACCGGCTTGCTTTAATTCCATCATTGGGCTTAATCTATTTCCATCAAGATCTTTTGTAAGTGATGCTAAAACCTTTACTTTGCATAAATTTACATTTTTAAATATTTCTTCGACAAGCTTTATTTGAGCTGGTGTATCTATAACAGGTTGTGTATCAGGCATATAACATACTGTGGTAACACCTGAGGATACTGCCGCCATTGATTCACTTAAAATAGTTGCTTCTTTTTCTAATCCGGGTTGTCTAAATCTTACAGATAAATCAACTAAGCCAGGGCATATAATACAATTTTCTGCATCAATAATAATTGGGGAATTTAGTTTTGTATTATCTTCATCAATTCCAATAATAATTCCATCCTTTATATAAATATCATGATAACCAGAAACTTCACCTCCCGGATTTATAATATTTCCTGACTTTATTATTATATCTTTCATCTAATTATCCGGTTGAGGTTGCATAGATAATGACAATATAGCCATTCTAACTGCTATGCCATTTGATACTTGTTGGAGAATTACCGATCTATCACCATCTGCTACTTCTGAACTTATTTCTATACCTCGATTAACTGGGCCAGGATGCATGACTATGCCATTTTTAGAAAGCAGTTGTAATCTATCTGGAGTAAAACCATATAAATTATAATATTCATGTTCATCAGGTATAAAACTAGAATTCATTCTTTCATTTTGCAATCTTAGCATTATCACAACATTGCAGTCCTTAATGCCAGCATCCATATCTACATAAGATGTTACTCCCATATGTTCAATCCCATTTGGCAAAAGTGTTTTTGGACCAATTACTCTTATGTCTGGCACCTCAAGTATTCTAAGCGCATGTATTAAAGATCTAGCAACTCTTGAATGAAGTATATCTCCAACAATTGCTACTTTGATTTTTTTAAAATCCTTAAAATATTTTCTTATAGTAAAAACATCTAACATCGCCTGGGTGGGGTGGGCGTGTCTTCCATCACCTGCGTTTATTACACTAATATTTTGCGAAACATTCTTAGATATAAATTCGGCAGCTCCAGATAAAGGGTGTCTAACAATAAACATATCACAATGCATTGCTTCTAGGTTTCTAAGTGTATCAAGAAGTGATTCTCCTTTTTTGGTTGCACTGAAGTCAACATTAATATTTAAAAAATCTGCTGATAATCTTTTGGCAGCTAATTCAAAAGTTGTTCTTGTTCTTGTGCTGGCCTCAAAAAATAAATTTACTATAGTTTTACCTCTTAATAATGGAACTTTTTTTACTGGCTGACCAGAAACTCCAGCAAAAGATTCTGCAAGATCTAGGATATCTAAAATAAGTGACTTGGGTAAATATTCTATATCTAAAAAATGACGAAGATGTTTTTGAGAAACAATATTATTATTTTTGTTTTCGTTATTTAAATCTTTATTTTCGTCATTCACATTTATTTACCTCTTAATGATCTTTATCAATTATTTCTATTATTAGTGGGTCAGGCCCCAGTAATTTTACATTCTTATTATTCTCAAGTTGCATTTTTTCCCCAACAATATCTGCAGATATAGGAAGCTCTTTACCATTTCTTTCTATCAAAACAACCAATGTGACTGTAAGAGGTCTTCCAAAATCAAATATTTCATTTATAGCGGCTCTTGTTGTTCTCCCAGTAAAAAGCACATCGTCAACTAAAATTATATGTTTATCATCAATTGATACTGGCATTTCAGTTGGCTCTACTCTTGGGTTAACCCCGGCTCTACTAAAGTCATCTCTGTAAAAACTTATATTTAAAGATGCCGCTTTGCCTTCATATCCTAATTTGCATTGGAGCCAGTCGGCAATCCATGTTCCACCAGTATGGACACCGATAATAATTGGATTTTGGATTTTATTTTTTGATAGATATTCCCTTAGAGAATTCTCAATCTTTAGAAGTAATGCCTGTGTTTGCTCTTTTGAATATTTCATTTTCAAAATAAGATTGTAATATTATTGTGGCAGCAATTCTATCTATTTCTTCCTTATTTATCTTTTTTTTTCTACCTGCCTTCATTTGGCTAGCTAGGTCCGATTGAGCATAATTTGATGAAAAATCTTCATTGAATAAAATAACATCTATTTTTAATTTTTTTCTGAGAATTTTACTAAAATTTGTAATTTGTTTATTTATATTTTGGTCTGGATATGATTCTGGAATACCTATTACTATTTGATTTATTTCCCATTCTTCCACAATTAAAGATATTTCTTTGAGTATACTTTCGTAACTAATATTTTTTATAGTTTTTAGCGGTGTAGCAATTTTATTTTCTAAATCACCAATGGCAAGCCCTATTCTTCTTTCACCAAAATCAATAGCAAGAATTTTGATATCACTCATAGAACCTCTTTCCAAAATATTTCTCCTAAATTTAAATTATGAAATTTATTTATTTCAGCAATGCATGTAGGAGAAGTAATATTAACTTCCGTTATTTTTTCCCCGATCATATCTATGCCAGCAAATATTATTCTTTCTTTTTTTAAGTACAAAGCTACTTCTTCACAAATAGAAATTTCTTTTTTATTTAAAATATATTTTCTTATAGTTCCTCCTGAAGCAATGTTTCCTCTATGATCATCAGATGAAGGAACTCTAATAACCGCTTCTTTAAAAACTTTTCCGTTAATAATAATAATTCTTTTGTCGCCTTTTTCTGACTCAGGCAAATATTCTTGCGCCATTATGTATTTGCTGTCTAATTTTGTCATATCCTCAAAAATTACGTTAGCATTTTTATCATTTTCATCTAAAAGATATATTGACCTTCCTCCCATTAAATTCAATGGTTTTAAAATTATTTTTTTATATTTAAGTAAAAAATTTTTTAGTTCTTTTGTACTGCAAGTTACTATTGTCTCAGGTATATGTTTTGGAAAATTTAATGTTATTAATTTTTCGTTATTGTTTCTTATAGAATTACCAGGGTTTATTACTTTTATATTATTTTTTTGTATGATATCTAAAATATAAGTTATATACATATAATTATCATCTACTGGGGGATCTAATCTCATTAAAACATAATCAAATTTTTTAATTATTGATTCTGATATATTTGAGATCTCGTAAAAATCTTCTTTATTTTCATATAATTTTATATTTCCAATATGTCCTTTCGCGCTAGAAGAGCTTATACTTAATGACCCAGGCATTACATAATATAAATCATGTCCCATTTTCTGAGCGGCAACCATAAGTTGGTAGGTACTATCTTTTGAAATATCAATAGTTTCTATTGAATTCATTATTACCAGAACTTTTTTACGCATTATTTTTACTATTTCTCATTAAATTTAAATATGAAAATGCTGATATTGCAGCTGTTTCAACTCTTAAAATATTATCACCTAAACTTACAGATGAAAAATCTAACTTTTTGGCATACTCATATTCCTCATTCGTAAAGTCTCCTTCAGGTCCAACTAATAAGGTGCAAGATTTATTATGCTTAGTATGAATGCTTGTTAACATTTTTTCTGTTCTTGTATCTAAAATAATTTTTTGATCAAATAAGCAATTTTCAAGGTAGTCTTGAAAAGATATTATACTTTTTATATTTGGTAAATAACTTCGTTCTGATTGTTCGCTAGCACTTATTGAAATATTTTTCCAATGTAATTTTTTTTTATCGTAATCTATCTTTCTTTTACTGAAAATTGAGTTTGTTGAAATTAATGGTTGTACTGATTTAACTCCAAGCTCGGTTAATTTTTGTATAATTAAATCTGAGCAGGGATTTTTGCATATACTAAAAGCAACTTCCAAGTTAGAACTTTTATCTTCAATAAATATTTTTTTTTCTATAAGAATATTAAAACTTTTATTTGTAAAACTTTTTACATTGCCATAATAATTATTACCAGAGCCATTAAATAATATGACTTGCTGGTCTTTTTTTACTCTTAGTACTTTGGAAAGATAATGATGTGAATTTTTATTTAGAGAAACCGAATCACCAACTTGCATTGGTTCTTCGGTATATAATCGAATAGTTCGCACAATTTATTTAATATCTATATGTGTCGTTTTTATAAGGTCCGTCTTGTTCTACACTAATGTAATCGGCTTGTTCCTTTGTTAATTTTGTTAACTTTGCACCAACTTTTTCTAAATGTAATCTAGCAACTTCCTCATCTAAAAATTTTGGTAGAACATAAACTTGATTTTTATAATCTTTGGCATTTTTCCATAATTCTATTTGAGCTAATACCTGATTTGTAAATGAAGCTGACATTACATAACTTGGGTGGCCTGTAGCACATCCAAGATTAATTAGTCTTCCTTCCGCTAGTAAAATTATTTTTTTTCCGTCTGGGAATTCAACATGATCAACTTGGGCTTTAATATTATCCCATTTACATTTCTTGATTGCTTCAACGTCAATTTCATTATCAAAATGGCCGATATTGCAAACTATGGCTTGATCTTTCATGTTACTCATATGGTCATAATTAATAACAGATGCGTTTCCAGTTGCTGTCACAAATATATCAACATCTTTTATAACATCTTCAATTGTTACAACTTTGAAACCTTCCATTGCAGCCTGTAATGCACAAATGGGATCAACTTCGGTAACCCATACAATCGCTCCAGCATTTCTTAAAGATTGAGCTGATCCTTTACCGACATCGCCAAATCCACAAACTAATGCTGTTTTGCCGGATATCATTACATCTGTAGCTCTTTTAATTCCGTCCACTAATGACTCTCTACAACCATACAAATTATCAAACTTAGATTTTGTAACTGAATCATTTACATTAAAAGCTGGGACTTTTAGCTCATCTTTTTTTACCATCTCGTATAAACGGTGAACACCTGTGGTTGTTTCTTCAGATAACCCTTTTACACCCATTAATAATTCTGGGTATTTCTCATGCATTATTGATGTAAGATCACCGCCGTCATCTAATATCATATTTGGTTTCCATGATGGTTCTCCAATTATTGTTTGGTCGATACACCATAGATATTCTTCTTCAGTTTCACCTTTCCAGGCAAAAACTGGTATTCCTTTTTCGGCAATAGCTGCTGCTGCATGATCTTGAGTAGAATATATGTTGCATGAAGACCATCTAACGCTTGCGCCAAGGCTTACTAAAGTATCAATAAGAACAGCTGTTTGGATCGTCATATGCAGACATCCTACAATGTTTGCGCCTTCAAGAGGTTTTTCATTACTATACTTATCTCTTAATGCCATTAAACCAGGCATTTCTGTTTCTGCAATTCTCATTTCTTTATGGCCCCAGTCAGCTAGAGAAATGTCTGCTATTTTGTAATCTGGTCCAATTTTTTCTACTACCTTACTCATAGTTAAGCTCCGTTACATTAAACTTTTAATTATTTCAATTTTATCTGTTTTTTCCCAAGAAAGATCTAAATCGCTTCTTCCAAAATGTCCATATGAAGCAGTATCTCTATATATAGGATGTAATAAATTAAGCATATTGGTTATACCCCAAGGACGCAAGTCAAAAACCTCATTAATAATATGTACAATTTTTGATTCATCAATTTTTGACGTTCCAAATGTATCAACACTTATAGAGGTCGGTTTTGCAACACCAATCGCATAAGATACTTGAATCTCACATTTATCAGCTAATCCTGCTGCAACAATGTTTTTTGCTACATATCTTGCAGCATAAGCTGCTGACCTATCTACTTTTGAAGGGTCTTTTCCTGAAAAAGCACCACCTCCGTGCCTCGCCATACCGCCATATGTGTCTACTATAATTTTACGACCTGTCAAACCACAATCTCCAACTGGCCCACCAATCTCAAATGATCCAGTAGGATTGACATGAATTATCGTTTTATTTGTCATATATTCAGGCGGAATTACATCTTTAATAACACAATCATTAATATAATCTTTTATCTCATTTTGACTAATATCTGGTGAATGTTGGGTTGATATTACAATGGTATCTACTGACTTAACCTTGCCAGAGTCATATTTAAAAGTTATTTGGCTTTTTGCATCTGGTCTCAACCAATTAACATCTTTACTTTTTCTAAGAGTTGCAAGCTTATGAACTAATCTATGCGAATAAGTTATTGGTGCCGGCATTAAAACATCAGTTTCATTATTGGCATATCCAAACATTAAACCTTGGTCTCCAGCGCCTTGATCCTCATTGTTATCTCTATCAACACCTTGCGCTATATCAGTAGATTGTAATCCTATTTTATTTATAAACTCTACGGTTTTAAAATCAAAACCGAGGTCTTCTGAATCATAACCAATTTCACTTATAGTTTTTCTTACAATGTCTTCATAATTTATATTTGCAGAAGTTGTAATTTCACCGCCAAGAACTACCACACCTAAAGATCCAATTTCAGACTTTACTAAAGTCTCACAAGCAACTCTCGCATTTTTATCTTCAGCAAGTGCTGAATCTAATATAGCGTCAGATACTTGGTCACAAAGCTTGTCTGGATGACCTTCGGAAACTGATTCAGAGGTAAATACTTTTTCTGCCATGATTTTTCCTAAATTGATTTTAAGCAAATAGTATCACAATCATTTTTTTTGAGCTACAAATATAGCTCTACAAACTGGGGGGTACCCTTCAATTGTATTTCCATTTGGTAATAAAAAATCTTTTAAACTCCTTCCTTGCATCCATTTTGTAGTTCTTTGCTCGATTGAAGATGTAAAACTTTCATTAACACACTCTATATTGTGAAAACCTTTATTTTTTAAAATTTTGATTAGATTATCTTTGCCAAAGATGGTCCCTATATTTTTCATTCCAGCATAAGTTTGGCCTTTATCGATATTTATATTTTTTTTTGAGGATGAAATAATAGTCTCTAAAATTAAATAGCCATTTTTTTTCATTAATTTTTTAACTGCTTCCATGTGCTTAGCATAATCTTTTGTGTGGTATAATATTCCCATCGAAAGTATAAGATTAAAATCCATATTCTTTGAATCAAATTCTTCTGCTGAGCAAGGTAATATTAATAATTTTTGGATTTGCTTTGCAAAATGTTTTGTTGCTAGGAACTGAAATACATATAAAGCAGTTTTATCCATACCTACGACTAATTCAGGATTTAGACCTAACAATTTATAACTGTAATAGCCATTACTGCATCCTAAGTCGCCCACTCTCATATTAGTTATGTTTGGTAAGAAACTTTTTAGTCTTTCCCATTTGTAATCAGACCTCCATTCTGAGTCAACGTTGACACCACAAATATTAAAAGGGCCTTTTCTCCAAGGGCTTAGATTTAAAAGTAAGTCTTGCAATTTTTTTTTGTCATCGCTTCCAAGTGAAGATTTTTCACCAAGTTCAATATGAGAGCCAGAATAGTCCGTATAATTAGAGTTAGAGTCAGGGAGTAAATTTAATATATCTTTCCATTTTTTTAAATTTCCGTGATTGCAAAATTTTTCATTCTCCAAAAATATTTGAAAAAGAGAATCATACTCTTTAAAAGTTTCTCTTGAGTATAAATTTTTATTTTTAATATAAGATAATATATTTATTTTATTAATATCCATGATACAAAGTTATAGCACTGAAACCATTTATAAAAATTTTCACAACCTATATTCAAAAACCTATTCTCATGTATTTGTTCGCTTTCAATTATCATAGTCTTTTCAAGAGCTATTTTTTTTCTATCAATTTCTTCTTTTGTGTACCCGTTATTTTCTTTATAAAAATCATGAAACTTTTTAAAGAAAATATCATCTGATTCTTTTTCCAAGGTTATTTTTTCTGTAATTATTATTACACCATTTTTATTTAACTGTAAAAATAACTTCTTTAGAAGATTTTCTCTTTTTTTTATGTCAATAAATTGCAATGTTAAGTTTAAAATAACTATTGATGCATTATTTATATCTATTTCGCAGACATCTGAATTAATAAATTTAATTTCCTCTCTATTAATATTTTTTTTACATATATCAATCATTGCCTTTGACGAATCAACAGCAAATATCTTACCATTAAAATGATCTATTTTTTCGAGTGCTGATAATGAGCAAGAACATAATGATGATCCTAAATCAAATATATTTGTATTTGCCTGATAGAAATTTTTTGAGAGTACACCTATGTTATCTACTAAAAAATCATAACCAGGAACCGATCTATTAACCATATCTTCGAACACATTGGCCACTTCATTATTAAATGTAAATTTGTGATTATGCGGAAATTTTTTTTTATATAACTTATCTTTTTTAAGCTCTTTCATTTATCTATATTTTTATTTTTTTTACTTTTTTGTTTTTGAAAGACGTGTATTCAGGTAACCCATTTTTATAAGATGGAAAATCTTCCCCGTCTATTAGTGGAGCCATATATTTTCTGCACGCGCTAGTAATATGATATCCATCTGCACTTATAAAATTCTTTGGCATCTTTTTTTCTATATTTGCGACTTTTTTGAGGGGTACAGTTGTTAACTTCCATTTATATGGTTTATTTGAAACTCTATTAATACTTGTCATTACAGCGTTTTTCCCAGCTACTGCCAAATCCACCGCATAAGATCCTAAAGCATATGCTTGTTCTACGTCAGTTTTTGAAGCTATGTGTCTTGCAGACCTTTGAAGATAATCAGCGACAGCCCAATGACATTTGAAGCTGTTTTTATTCTTTATTAGTTCTGAAAGATAAGGCGCAACACCACCTAATTGTGCATGCCCAAAAGCATCTTTAATGCCACTATCTGACAAAAATTTTCCATTTTTATTTTTCGTTCCTTCTGAAGCTACTACAACGCAGTAGCCATACTTTGATATTGTTTCTTTAACTTTAGTTAAAAATAATTTTTCATTAAAAACTACTTCTGGAAATAAGATAATATGTGGCGGGCTATGTCTTGTGTCGCTTGCCAGTGCAGATGATGCAGCAATCCAACCAGCATGTCTTCCCATTACTTCTAAAATAAAAACTTTAGTTGATGTCTCGCACATTGACTTCACATCCAGACCTGCCTCCAAGGTTGATATGGCCGTATACTTTCCTACAGAACCAAAACCAGGTGAACAGTCTGTTAGAGGGAGATCGTTATCGACTGTTTTTGGAATTCCAATACATTTAATATCTAATCCTTTTTTTAAACAATACTCTGAAATTTTATTAGTTGTATCTTGGGAATCACCACCACCATTATAAAAAAAATAACCAATATCATGAGCTTTGAAAACTTTTACAAGTTTCTCGTAATCATTCTCGTTTTTCTTATAATCTTCAAGTTTATATCTGCAAGACCCAAAAATGCCACCTGGAGTATATTTTAGTTTTGCTATGGCAGACTTGCTTTCATAAGATGTATCTATTAAATCTTGATTAATAGCTCCCAATATCCCATTTTTTCCAGCATAAAGCCTATTAATAAATTTTTTATGTTTTCTTGCAGATTCTATAACACCACATGCGCTCGCATTTATAACAGAAGTTACTCCCCCAGACTGAGCATAAAAAGCATTCTTTTTTTTATTTTTCATAATAACAATTAAGATTATATTTTAATTATAATGACATTTTAGCATAGTAAAATGACGTTGAAAGCAAACTCGCTCGATGTTTTTTATAGGTTTATACAAGTTACTTATTTGATAATTAATAATCGTGAGGTTATATTGGATTTATTAAAAATAATAAAAATCACAATTAAGGGGACTTCGCATGAAGATTATCTTACTAGGTGCTCCGGGAGCTGGTAAAGGCACACAAGCACAATTTATTTCTGAACATTTAAATATTCCACAGATATCTACTGGCGATATGCTTAGAGCAGCTGTAGCTAATAAATCGGATCTTGGTTTAAAAGCAAAAGACATAATGGAAAAAGGCGAACTTGTTCCTGATGATCTAATACTAGACTTAGTAAAAGATAGAATAACAGAGAATGATTGTTGTAATGGCTTTTTATTTGATGGATTTCCAAGAACTTTAGACCAAGCTACCGCTCTTAAAAATAGAGGCGTGGAAATTGATTGTGTAATTGAAATTATGGTTGATGATGATGAAATTGTTAAAAGAATGAGCGGTAGGAGAGTTCATTCAGCCTCTGGAAGAACGTATCATATTACTCATAACCCACCTAAACAAGAGGGTTTGGATGACGAAACCAGCGAGGCTTTAATTCAAAGACCTGATGATAATGAAGAAACAGTAAAAAAGAGACTAACTATATATCACGAGCAAACTTACCCATTAGTCGAGTTTTACAAAAATTTATCGACTAACAATAAATCATGCAGCTATATAGAAATTAACGGAATAGGCGGTATTGACGACATACAGTCACAAATAACAGCTAATATCGAAAAATTAACATAAAACCCTTATAAATAAAGATTATAAGTTGTATATATCATGATTCTTGGGTATTATTCACATCCTTGAAAGAGTAAATATTATGATGACAAAAACAACAATTAGCGCTAAGAAAGAGACAGTTGAGAGAAATTGGTATGTAATTGATGCAACTGATAAAGTCCTTGGACGTCTTTCAACAGAAATAGCTGATACTTTGCGAGGTAAGAATAAACCTTGTTATACTCCACATTGCGATACAGGAGATCATGTTGTTGTAATTAATGCTGAAAAAGTAAGGGTTACAGGAAATAAATTTGAAGATAAAATGTACTACAGACATACTGGATATATTGGAAATTTAAAATCAACAAATTTCGCTAAGCTCCAAGCAAAAAAGCCTGAAAGTATTATTGAAAAAGCTGTAAAAGGAATGATGCCAAAAAATAGATTAGGAAGTGCAATGATTAAAAAACTTCATGTTTATAAAGGTTCAGAACATAATCATCATGCACAAAAACCAATAGCCAAGGAAATATAAAGATGGATAATGTTTTTTACTCAACAGGAAGAAGAAAAGAATCTACAGCAAGAGTATTTCTTTCGAAAGGTACAGGTAAAATAACAGTTAATTCTGATCCAATAGAAAAATATTTCGGTCGCAAGACAAACATTATGGTTGTTAAGCAAGCATTAGAATTGACTGAAACAACCGACAAGACTGATATCAAAGTCACCGTAAAAGGCGGCGGATCTTCTGGTCAAGCTGGTGCAATAAAATTAGGGATTGCTCGAGCACTCTTAAAGTATGACGATACCCTAAGACCAGTGCTCAAAAAAAATGGCTTTCTTACAAGAGACTCAAGAGTAGTTGAAAGGAAAAAAGTAGGTCTTCGAAAAGCTAGAAAAGACGTCCAGTTTTCAAAAAGATAATCTTTATTACTATAAAAGATATAAATGTAAATATATTACGCTTATAGTTATTATACTTCGCATAATTAAATATATTAAAAATTCTTTGGCCTTTATAAATAAAAATAGATCTATTAACCATGCGATAAAATATCCTATTGCTAGAACTAACAAATTATCTGGAAAAGAAAAGAAAAAAGCCGAAAACGCTATAATTGACGGCGTAACACTTAAATAAAATAACTGGGAAGATTTTTCTAAAGAATTTCTGCCCCAATTAATTGCACCTATAAATGACAAAATAATTGCACTATAATGAATAAAAATTGCAATACCATGCTCAAAATCATATTTTTGCAAGTAATAAATTGTAAAGACAAATGGTAATAAACCTAAAAGCATTAGGGCTATTGACGTTTTACTAGCATATTTTTGATTTTCAATCATAGTTGTAATTTTAAACTGTTATTTATTTTTTTAAAGGGAGAAATTATGCCAATTTACGAATATCAATGTGAGAAATGCGGACATCATTTTGATATTATCCAAAAAATCTCTGATGAAAAGCTTACTGTATGTCCTAAATGCAATCAAAAAAAATTAAAAAAGCTAGTTACTGCAGCTGGGTTTAAATTAAAAGGTACAGGATGGTACGAAACTGATTTTAAAAATAATAAAAAAACAGATTCAAAAAAAACAGATTCAAAAAAAACAGATTCAAAAAAAAATTAAACCATAAATAAGTTCATGAAATATTCAACACTTGGAAATACAGATATAAAGGTAAGTAAAATCTGTCTAGGAACTATGACATTTGGTGAGCAAAATACTGAAAAAGAAGCTCATGAACAGCTTGATTATGCTTTAGATAATGGTATTAATTTTATAGATACTGCAGAAATGTACCCCGTGCCGCCAAATTCTAAAACTCAGGGTTTAACTGAAAAATTTATTGGCTCTTGGTTAAAGAAAAATAAAAATAGAGATAGGGTTATAATTGCTTCAAAAGTTACTGGGCCCGCAGTAGATTTTTCGTATATTCGTGAATCTCTTTGTATAGATAAGAAAAATATTGAAAAAGCAATTAGTGGAAATCTTAAGAGATTAAACACTGATTATATAGACTTATACCAAATTCATTGGCCACAAAGACAAACTAATTATTTTGGCCAATTAAATTATGTTTATAGTAAGCAAAATATTAACATGATTTTAGATAATATTAATGAAAGCTATGAAACACTTAATGATTTAGTTAAAGCTGGAAAAATTAGAACATTAGGGTTATCTAATGACACCTCTTGGGGTGTTATGAAATTCTTAGAGATTTCGAAGCAAAAATCGTTTCATAAGATTGTTACGGTTCAAAATCCATATAGTCTTTTAAATAGATTATATGAGATAAATATGGCTGAAATTTCAGAGATAGAAAATATAGGCCTTCTTGCTTATTCTCCTCTTGGGTTTGGAATGTTAACTGGAAAATATATTAGCAAATCACCAAAAAATTCTAGGCTATCAATTTGGAATAGATTCAACAGATACAGTAATAACAATTCAAAAAAAGCTACGGTAAAATATGTAGAATTGGCGAAAAAATATAATATATCACCTACCCACTTAGCTTTGTCATTTGTAAACCAACAACCATTTGTCACGAGTAATATTATAGGCGCTACAAAATTAACCCAGTTAAAAGAAAATATTGAAAGCATTAATATAAAGTTAAACGAGGAAATTTTAACTGAAATTGAAAATATTCATATTAGCCAACCAAATCCTGCGCCATAATGAGACTATCTAAATTTTTAGCACACTCTGGTGTTTGTTCAAGAAGAGGATCTGAAAAATTAATAAAAGAAAATAAAGTTATTATAAATAATAATATTTGTAATGATTTTTCATATCAAGTGAAAAAAAATGATTTGGTTTTTGTTGACGGTAAAAAAGTAAATTATCAAAAAGAAATAGAGTTATATATTCTTAATAAACCAAGAGGTTATATTACTTCAAGAAAAGATGAGCTTAATAGAAATACAGTGTATGACTTACTTCCTCAAAATAAAAAACATTTAATTAGTATTGGCAGACTAGATTATAACACTGAGGGTTTATTACTTTTTACAAATAATGGTGATTATGCAAGATATTATGAATTACCAAAGAATAAAATTAAAAGAACTTATAGGGTTAAGGTTTATGGAGAACTTAATGATTCTGATATTAAAAAAATTAAAAACGGTATTACTATCAGAGGTGTAAAACATAATGTTGATGAAATAAAACTTATTAAAAAATTAAAAAAAAATAATTGGTTTGAAATATGTCTAAAAGAAGGCAAGAACAGAGAAATTAGAAAAATTTTCGAAAGCTTCAATATTGTTGTCAATAGAATAATTAGAACGAATTACGGAGAATTTTTTTTAAAAGGATTGAAAAATGGTGAATTTAGAAAAATAAAAATTAATTAAATGATTATTATTTTTTTTCTAAATTAATTACTTCTTTTTCATTACTTACCAACACTTGATCTGCACCTCTTTTTGCAAAAAGTCCAACTGTAACAATACCTGGTATTTGATTTAAATCATTTTCTATTTTTATAGGCTCAATAATATCCATATGGTTTATATCTAATATAATATTTCCGTTATCTGTTACAAAGCCCTCTCTCCACGATGGCATAGCTTCTTTTTTTATAATTTCTCTAGCAACATATGATCTTGCCATTGGAAGAACTTCTATAGGAAGCGGAAATCTCCCTAGAACATCAACTAATTTTGATTCATCAACAATACATAAAAACTTTTTAGAGGCTGCAGCTATAATTTTTTCTCTTGTAAGAGCACCGCCCCCGCCTTTAATTAATTGAAAGTTACCATTTACTTCATCAGCACCATCTATGTATATCGGAATTTCACTAACTTCATTTAAATCAAAAACTTTTATACCATTTGCCTCAAGTTTTTCTTTTGTTGAAATTGAACTTGCAACTGTGCCAGATATTTTATTTTTAAGTGGCTTTAAATATTCAATAAAATAATCAACGGTTGACCCAGTACCAACTCCAACAATATCATCATATTCAACATATTCGATTGCTGCTCTTGCTACGGCTTGTTTTTTATGATCTGAGTTAATCATTATTTTTCACTATAATATAAAAATTGTATTATAATTCATATATGTCTTACTTTGTATTTAAATATCAAAATAATAAATTTAGATCGGTCGATCATATCGACACTTTTGAAAGTTTTAAAGAAGCTAAATTGCTAGTTAAAGAATTGCGACAAAAGAATTCGCCAAGTAATCCAGACGCTTATAAGATTGTATTTGCTGAAGATATGCTTGAGGCAGAAATGTTAATTTTGGAAAAAAGAGATGCTCCCATACTTAGAGAATGGGAAAAATAAAAATTATAATACAGTGTTATTTTTCTAAATTATGCCTATCGATAGAAGCCTTTGCTTCGTCGTTTGCATAGAATTCTCTTATACTTTCAACTGTTTCTGTTCTATTTGCACCTGAGCCAACCAATACATTTTGGTTTTTATCAACAGCCCAAAGAATATAAGCTGTAAAATTTTTTAGGTCCTCTGGAAATTGGTCGCTATGTGGTATTCCAGTATGTTCAACTTTATCTTTGTTTTTCCTAAGGTTTGCCCTAGCTCCCATTAAAACTTTTTTAAGATCCTCGACACTCTCGCCATTCCATTGACCGACAATCTCACCATTTTTTGATACAATATCATCTGACATTTTTATACCCCTAATTTTTTTAGGGGTATATTATACTAAATAACCTTTGTATTCAAGATAAAATAGCATGAAATCAAATATAACTTTTAAAGAAGCAATATTATATTGGTTAAAATTGGGCTTCATAAGTTTTGGTGGCCCAGCTTCACAAATAAGTATGATGTATGAAGATATTGTTGAAAAAAAGAAATGGGTAGACGAAAAAAGTTTTTTTCATGCTTTGAATTTTACAATGATTTTACCAGGTCCAGAAGCTCAACAATTAGCAACTTATTTAGGCTGGCTAATGCATGGAAGAATTGGTGGATTAATTGCAGGCACTTTATTTATTCTACCTTCTTTTTTTATTTTAAGCTTTTTAACTTATTTATATATTCAATACTCTAATAATGTATGGGGAGAAGGTATATTATATGGAATTAAAGCTGCTGTAATAGCAATAATTTTTTATGCATCAATAAAGATTGCTAAAAAAGTTTTAAAAAAATTCTATTATTGGTTAATGGCAATAACCGCTTTCATTGCTATTAATATTTTTGACATAAATTTGCCAATAATAATAATAATTTCCGGGTTATTAGGTTTCGTTTTTCATTTTTATAAAAATTATAATAAATCTAATGAATTTAAGAAAAATAATTTTATAAATAATGAGATATTACAGAGTTCTTTAAAAACTTTAATAAAAGTTTTATTTATATGGTTTATAATTTTTTCTATTATCTTTTATACAAATGAAAGTATATTAATAAATCTTTCTATATTTTTCAGTCAAGCTGCCCTTGTAACATTTGGTGGTGCTTATGCATTACTACCTTATGTATTTCAAAATATTATAGAATCTCAAGGATGGCTAACGAGTCAACAAATGATCGACGGTCTTGCTTTGGGAGAATCAACTCCTGGCCCGCTTATTATGATTGTAACTTATGTTGGTTTTATTGTTGGCTGGTACAATGATATTTTAAATATAAGCTCACCGCTTATTAGTGCTATTTTATGTGGTTCAATTGCAACATTTTTTACATTCCTTCCTTCTTTTGCGTTTATATTTATTGGGGCACCAATAATTGAATTAAGTAAAGAAAATAAAAGTTTAGAAATACCATTAAAT
>CESO01060466.1_pt1 | contig 25908 bp, 17 predicted proteins | sample 356341 | NCBI WGS metagenome assembly CESO01 (sample SAMEA2621812, study PRJEB7988) | marine metagenome | biome: marine biome (ENVO:00000447); feature: deep chlorophyll maximum layer (ENVO:xxxxxxxx); material: "saline water (ENVO:00002010), including plankton (ENVO:xxxxxxxx)" | depth 35 m | reverse complement strand
TTCAACCGCCGAAATCACATCGTCTGGCGTCTTATTGAGAAGGTAAGTCTCAACTTTTTCGAAGATTCACTGGCCGATTTAGGACCATAAAAAAATGTGGGCGGCCTCACGGTCGCCCACATTTTTTTGATTCTTAAGCTCAGGAGAAATTAGGACATCACCTTGGTCTTGCCGGGAATGGCACAAGGGTAGAGTCCATCCTTTCCTGGCTTCGGCCCAGGATCAGCATCCCACGCAAAGGATTTCGGCATAATTGAGAGTCCTTTCTCGAGCGCATCGGCATACTTAATTTCCTGCCCAGAATTGGTCGCCATGCGCCCCAAAATGGCCGTCATGGTGGATGCTGCGGTGTAGTAAGCATTATTGATCGGCTTATCTTCGCGAATGTGGCGATAAAGCTCATTATGCTCAATCTGGTATGGCGAAGTCTTGTCCTTAGAACGGTGGCGCCAAACAGTCTTGCCTGCAGCATCTACAATACGGCCCGGATATGCTTTACCGCCCTGACAACCAATGATCTCGGTCACACGATTTAAAGCTCCCTTTTGATGGCGGCACTGGGAATTCATAACAGTTCCATCCTCATAGGTAAACTCGACATAGTGGTGATCAAAAATTTCCCCGTAATCTTTGCCGACCCTGACTTGGCGTCCGCCCATTCCTTGAGCTTTGACTGGAGGACCGCCCTTGAACCAGTTCATGACATCAATGTTGTGAACATGCTGCTCAACGATATGGTCACCGCAAAGCCAGTTGAAATAGTACCAGTTGCGCATCTGATATTCCATCTCCGTCATACCTTCCACTCGCGGCCTGACCCACACACCGCTACTATTCCAGTAAACTTGGCCATAGTTGATATCGCCCACGATTCCCTCCTTCAGCTTGGCTAAAGTTTCAATATAGCTCGGCTGGTAATGGCGCTGAAGGCCACAAACAACTTTAAGCCCTTTCTCATCAGCTTTCTTTGCCGCCTCAAGAACTTTGCGAATCCCAGGAGCATCGGTCGCAACCGGCTTCTCCATAAACACGTGCTTCCCTTGCTGCACCGCATACTCAAAGTGCTGGGGGCGGAAGCCAGGGGTTGTGGTCAAAATCACAACGTCTGCGGCATCAATCGCACTACGAAAACCATCGAAACCATCAAAAATCCGATCCGCAGAAATATCCACCTTATCGGCATACTGCTGACGGAAGGAACTTACAGCCTCTTCGGCACGATCCCGGAACGCATCAGCAACTGCAACCAGCTTAGTTCCGGGCACGTTGAGAGTCTGGGCAGTCGCACCACGTCCACGTCCACCGCAACCCACTGTTGCCACTTTGATTTCATCACTGCCACCTGCTTGCGCAAACCCAGCGATAGGGAGCGTAGCCGCTGCTGCGGCACCCGTCTTGAGAATGGCCCGTCTGTTTGTATCTTGAAGATCGCTCATCTTTTTACCTTACGTTGTTTGTTGGGAGAATCTAACGAAGAAGTTCATCTTCGTAAACCACCGTCAATCCCGCCCGATTCAAAATTGAAGCCCCAAATTCACAATCTTCTAAAAATAATGCCAATAATGCGTGCCCCTGATGCTGTACCATGAGCGAAAATGCGTAATCAAGGTTAGTCTCAGCCTCATAAAGTTTGTTCAGACATTTCTTTAAATCCCCGCATTCTTTCATCTTCACTACCAAAAGCTCGGTAAGGGTATAGGCAATCCCCTGCTCCATAAACAATTCCTCAGCACTATCCGGATCATTCACAATCAAGCGCGCCACCGTAGCGTCACGAGAATCCTGTACACTGAGACCAATCACATCAATTTCACGGCGACTCAAAAGGTTTGAAAGCGAAGAAAAAGCCCCCACTCGGTTCGGCATCATGACTGAAAATTGCCGGACAAATTCCCTCCGTTTACTCACATCTTCACTCACCGTCATTCTACCTACCTAAAGAATTATCAGAATCTTCGCTTTTGTTCAATCAACATCTGGGTCAGAAAGTCGTCCTGTGACCGAGGACTATCTCAACCGCTTTGGCGGCATCGCTCGACTTTACGGCATCGCTTCGCTCGAGCGATTCTCCAAAGCACACGTCATGGTTATTGGACTCGGCGGAGTCGGATCCTGGACCATCGAGGCCCTCGCCCGCTCCGGTGTGGGACAATTCACGCTTATCGATCTAGACGACCTATGTGTCACCAACACCAACCGTCAAATTCACGCTACCACCGAAACCATTGGGCAATCCAAAGCGATCGTTCTTGCCAAACGAATCCTCCAAATCAATCCCGACCTCCGCTGTAGTGTTGAGCAGACTTTCTACTCCGAAAAAAATTCCGAAGATCTCCTTTCCAGAGCCCCCGACGCTATTGTCGATGCTATTGACTCGGTCCGAGCCAAATGTCACCTCCTCGCAACCTGCCATAAAAAAAAGATCCCTGTCATTACGAGCGGCGGCGCGGGTGGCCGAATTGACGCCTCCCAAATCCGGGTAGATGACCTTTCCCGCACCTTTGGAGACGCCCTCCTTCTTTCGGTCCGAAAACAACTCCGCTCCGAATACAACTTCCCAAAAGCCAAAAAAAAGGCTCCAAAATTTAAAATCCCGGCAGTTTTCTCACCAGAAGCGCCCCTCTTTCCAACTTGCGATGGAAAAACTTCCACCACCCGTCCCAAAGAAATGCCTGGCAGTATAAAATGCGACGCTGGCTACGGAGCCGCCACTCACATCACTGCAACCTTCGGCAACCTACTCGCTGGATGGATTCTTAAAAAACTTCAAGCCGCAGATCCCGCCACCTAAACTTGAAAATTATTCCACGAGATCGATCCAAAAGTGTTTCTTCGCCTCGGCGGTCGAAACAAAGGAGCTTGGTCTGACACTTCACTGTTTTCCAAAAAAAAGCGACCCTCCGAAGAGAGCCGCTCATAAAAGTTTAAAGATCGTTCGAAACCCTAGTTTACGCCCTTCTTCGACATCTTGGTGCCCTTTGTCGATCCTTGGCGCGCCTTGAAGCGTGGATTCGTTTTGTTGATAACGTAAAGAGTCCCCTTACGCTTGACGACTTGGCAATCAGCGTGGCGGCGTTTGGCGGAGGCTAGGGAAGAAAGAACTTTCATAGGATCAGACGTTGAGGGCGGGAGACTACTCATCAACTCCCGTCTGTAAAGCCCATTCCTCACAAAATTTCGGGTGCAAGTGAACCTCTGGCATGTTTCACTCCGGTAACAAAGGTTTACATGTCGGAGTCCTATTTTCAAGAAGCAGTCAATACCCCAGAGACTCCCGAAGATCTCACTCTGCGCCCCCCTGGCTTCGAAGATTTCCACGGGCAAGACAAAGTCACAGAGCGTCTTATGCTCATGGTTACCGCGGCTAAAGGGCGTGATGATGTTCTTGAACACGTTCTCCTCTCGGGGCCCCCTGGTCTTGGGAAAACAACCCTCGCCAACATTGTTGCCACCGCCGTTGGCACCACTCTACACACCACCTCTGGCCCTCAGATCGAGAAAGCGGGTGACCTCGCCGGGATTCTTACAAACCTCCAGCGAGGCGACATTCTTTTTATTGACGAAATCCACCGCCTCCATCCAGCAATCGAGGAATATCTCTACCCCGCAATGGAAGATTATCGGCTCGATATCATCATCGACTCCGGCCCCTCAGCTCGGTCTATCCAACTTCAACTCCCAAAATTCACTCTCGTCGGCGCCACCACCCGCTCTGGCATGCTCACTTCCCCTCTCCGTTCTCGCTTCGGTTTGATAAACCGTCTCGACTATTACACCCATGAGCAGCTTTCCACCATTATTCGACGCTCCGCCGAAATCCTCGATATCGAAATCGACGAAGAAGGGGCTATGATCATAGCCTCGCGCTCCCGCGGTACTCCACGAATCGCTAACAACCTTCTCCGCTGGACCCGCGACTTCGCCCAAGTGAAATTCGATGGGAAAATCTCCGCTCCGATCGCCCAAGCGGCCCTCGAAATGATTGAAATTGATGAAGACGGCCTAGACGAGATGGATAAGCGTATTCTCGAAGCTATGATCTACAAGTTTTCCGGAGGCCCAGTCGGACTCTCCTCCCTCGCCGTCGCTATCGGCGAAGACGCTTCGACCCTTGAAGAAGTGCACGAGCCCTTCCTAATCATGCAAGGATTCGTTAAACGCACTCCGCGTGGCCGTGTGGCTATGCCCGCTGCGTTCGCTAAAATCGGGGCAGCTCTTCCACCCAATCACTCAGACCAAACTTCCCTTTTTTAAAATAATGTCATTACACAACAAGCTCCTCGAAAGGGCCAAGAAGGCTGGGCTTCGCCGCACCAAGGCTCTCGAAGCCATTCTCACCTGCCTCTCCGTATGCAACCGGCCGATGACGTTAGCCGAAATAACTTCTTGCGGTCATCTTGCAAAAAAATGTGATAAAGCAACCGTATTTCGACTCCTTCAAAGGCTTAGTAATATAGGTATGATCCGTCGTCTTGGCCTTCATGAACGTGCCGCTTACTTCACTCTTCTTATTCCTGGCCAACACCGCGACTATCTTATTTGCACCGACTGCGGCACCATTGAATCTATAGATGCTCCCTGCCCTGTCCATAAACTAGAAGAAGAAATCAGGAAGAAATCAGGATTCTCAAACCTCTATCACGAGCTCGAATTCTTTGGTCGCTGCCCGAAATGCACTGATTGAGAACGCGAAAAAATGACTCGTCTACGCTATGAAAACATCCTGAACTAAGGAGCTGAAATTTAAACTCCATGCTTCATGCTAGAATAGAAAGAGCAATATTATGAAAACAACTTTTGGTTTGTTTTTGATCATAATCTCGATGATCACAACCTCTTTGGCAGAGCTCTACATCACAGAGTTCATGGCCATCAACGGTAGCACACTAAAAGATGAAGATGGCGATACATCCGACTGGATAGAAATCTTTAATTCCGGATCCGAAAAAATTAATCTTGGCGGATACACTCTAACCAATGATGCAACTTCGCTTAAAAAATGGACCATGCCGCCAATCGAATTAGATGGTGGTTCTTTCCTTCTTGTATTTGCCTCGGAAAAAAACCGCCGCGTATCTGGCTCCGAACTCCACACAAATTTCAAAATTGCTAGTGAAGATTATCTCGCTCTGGTCGCCCCCGATGGGTCCACCGTAATTACGGAATTTGGTTCCGCCGCCGATCCACTCCCACCTCAAATCGAGGACACCTCCTATGGTCTTATGCAAAATGGCAATCGCACTTCCGCGATTCTCATCGCCTCTGCTCCATCAGGAAGAGCTCTGGTCCCTGCAAATGGCTCTCTAGAAGAAACCTGGCAGAAACTTGCTTTTAACGACAACTCCTGGATCTCGATCACTGCCGGCGTCGGCTACGACGAGTCCACGACCTATGATCCCGAATACGGTCCAGGTGGTGATCTCGACAACAACCTCAACAACCTCAACACCACCGTCTATCTCCGCTTTCCATTTTCGATGAGTGCAAGCGACTCCATTTCGGAACTCACGCTCAAAATGAAATATGACGATGGCTTCGCGGCCTTCCTAAACGGAGTTCGTGTCGCAGGTGCCAATGCGCCAGGAACGCTTGAGTGGAACTCCGAGGCCACCGGGCAGCATAACGATAACGAAGCAGTCACCTTGATTGACTTCAATATATCAAAACATGCCCAACTTCTTGTCGATGGTCCGAATCTCCTCGCGATTCAAGGCCTCAATACCTCCATAACGAGCTCCGATATGCTAATCTCCCCGGAACTTCACGCGATCCGAGTAACCGAGCCATCCATTGGCGGCTCCGGATTTCTGGACACGCCCTCACCCGGTAGATTAAATGGAGAAACTTTTAGTGGCTTTGTCGCCGATACCAAATTCTCGGTCGACCGCGGATTCCATAACACATCCTTCAATCTGGAGATCAATTCCGCCACTCCCGGCGCAGAAATTCGCTATACCCTCGATGGCACTCCCCCCCGCACCAATGTCGGTCAAATATACACTGGCCCTCTTTCGATCACCGCAACCACCATTGTCCGAGCTATCGCTTCCAAGCCTGATTTTCGGCCAACTAACATCGATACTCACACCTACATCTTCCCCAAAGACATTGTAGCACAAGCCCGTATGCGCGACTCAGTCACCCAGTCAGCAACCCTCGGGCCACAAATGGTCGACTCCCTGAAATCGGTGCCCACGGTATCCATCGTCACCGATAATCCCGGTCCCTTTCAGAATGAAAGCGGAGGCAACATCCGCAGTGAGTCGCCCGCATCCGTGGAGATGATTTTCCCTGACGGCACACCCGGCTTCCAAGAAGATGGTGGGTTAAAGCATTTCGGTGGATACTACACCAACTTTCCAAAAAAGAGCCTCCGCATCGGCTTCCGCTCGAAATACGGTGCCACCAAGATCCGTTACCCAATCTTTGAGGGCTTTGATTACAAGCACTACCCACCTACCGACCGCTTTGACGTCATGGATCTCCGCAGCGGTTCGCATGACATGAACAGCCGCGGTGCCTACATGTCCAACCGTTTCACTGATGACTCTATGCTAGACATGGGTAACCTTGCGCCCCATGGCCGCTTCGTTCACGTCTACCTCAATGGCAGCTACTGGGGGCAATACCACCTGCGCGAGCGCTGGAATGCCGATATGGCCTCAAGCTATTTCGGCGGTCCCAAGGCGGACTATGACGCGGTCAACCTCAACGACAACTTCCGCGCAGATGAGAAAGTTTACGACGGCACTGGCATTTTCTGGAACGAGGCGAAGGCACTGGCATCAGGCTCTAACCCTTGGGAAAACAACGACAACAACATTGATGTCGCTAACCTCATCGACTTCATGCTGCTGTGGGTCAGCGGAAATTCAGAAAGCGAGGTTAGGCTGCTCGGCTCCAAGGCCCAAGGGCAACCCTTCCGCTTCCAGATGAAAGACGCTGACGGATACCTGCGCAATCCCGGGCACTCCGCAAACGATGCAGGACCATTAAGCCTGATGTCACGCCTGCGCAGCGGCAACACGGATTTCGCGATGTTGCTCGCGGATCGAATCCACAAACACTACTTCAATGACGGGGCAATGACGCCAGCGAAAAATATCGAACGTTTGCAGAAGCGGGTCGACGAGGCACGGCCAGGCTTCATTGCCGAGTCCGCACGCTGGGGGAACCGCTTCCGTGAATACCAGAACTGGCTGAACTACCAGAACAACCTAGTCAGTAACCACTTTCCGGGCCTCGCTCAAACCATGGTTGGACGCTTCAAATCTGCCGGAATGTATCCAGACATCATTGCTCCAGTCTTCAACCAACACGGTGGTTCAATTTCAGATGACACCCCACTCACCATGTCGACCGACGCCGACAAGATCTACTATACCTTGGATGGCAGCGACCCACGCCTTAACGGCGGCGCCCCAAATCCTGCCGCAACCGAAGCGTCATTCAACGGTGGCGGCGGACCCGGCGAACAGCAACCTGTCACTTATATGACAACCGGTTACACATGGAAATATATCGACAATGGATCCGATCAAGGCACCAAGTGGAGAGCAATCGATTTCAATGACACCGCATGGTCGTCCGGTCCCTCACCACTCGGTTACGGTGGAGACGGCGAAGCCACCGAACTCAGCTTCGGAGGTGATTCTGGAAACAAATACGCAACAACCTATTACCGCACCGCGATAGAAATCCCGAACCCAGCTGTGTTCCTAAACTTCCTCCTACGCGTAAAGTATGATGATGGAGTCGCGATTTACATCAATGGTGTCGAACAGTTCCGCCAAAATCTTGGGAACAACGCCTCCTTCGACGACTACGCCAATGGCACCACTTCAGATGAAGGCGGATGGAAGGACGCCACTATTCCAGTGTCTGCTCTCGTCTCTGGCACTAACACTATCGCGGTGGAAGTCCATCAAGCCAGCGGCACGAGTTCGGATACCCGCATGGATCTCACCCTGCGAGGGCAAACCACCAACGTTGGCGGTGGTGACAACGTCACAAGTCCATTTAATCTCAGCAAGCCCACCCTGCTCCGCGCCCGAGGTTACAATAGCACCAGTGGTGAATGGAGCGCACTCAATGAAGCGTTCTTTTCTATCGACTCAGTTCCAGCAGACGCCAGTAACCTCGTCGTTTCCGAATTCCACTATCGCCCGGCCAAGCCGACCACAACCGCAGAACTTGCCGTCAGTTCAGACCGCGATGATTTCGAATTTCTCGAACTCCTCAATATCGGCGAGAGCGCCCTTGATATGAAAAACGTCCGCTTTTCCTCAGGGATCAACTTTAGCTTCCCCGACAACGTATCCCTCGGAATTGAAGAACGGATTCTTCTTTTACGTGACCGTGCCGCCTTTGAAGCGCGATATGGCCAACCATCGGTTCAATCGTTTGAATACACTGGTCGACTCAGCAACGACGGTGAGCAAATCCTCATTCTAGGCACCAGTCCAGATCCTATCAAAGACTTTACCTACAATGATCAGGAACCTTGGCCCGCCACCGCAGATGGCGAGGGACCTTCCCTTGTCCTCGTTGACCCAACATCGAATCCTGCTCACAACGAACCCAATAATTGGATGAGCAGTCAAAACGAGGGCGGATCACCGGGAACTGAAGAATCCTCGGGACTTACCTATGACACTTGGGCTGCTGGCTTTGACCTCCAAGGAGGCCCGCTCGACGACGACGATGGTGACCAACTTCTCAACTTTTTCGAATTCCTCCATGGCTCAAGCCCAGTCGATTCATCCGACGCACCCGGACCCGTTGCCTCCGTGCAATCGATCGAAGTCGACGGTTCAACCAACGACTACCTGACCCTAACCTTTAATGAAAACTCTGGAATCAGAGGCTCTCTTACGGTTGAAGTTTCCACCGATCTTAAAAACTGGTCAAGCGATCCTTCTTTGACAAAAATAGTCACGCGTATCGATAACGGAAATGATACTTCCACCATCACGGTGCGAATCGCTTCGCCTGTTGGAACAGATCAGGACAAAACCTATCTTCGTCTCCGTGGCCGCTAAACTCCGGAAAACCTCCAGAACCGAGTATTCACAGTTGGACCTTCCACGTTCGACGATCAGTATCTTGGTGTCCTCATTCGTCTCATGACATCCAAACGAACCACTGTTCTCGCAGGCCACTCCACCACTAACGCCACTCTTTTTCATCGCTGCCGTTTCCTCGTTGGTGACTCCTCGGTCGCTATCGACTTCGCCGATGGCACTTCTACCTACTTAGTCCGAGACATTGAAATGGATCGCGCCCGTAAAGCCGTCCAGGCCGACCAAATTAAGTGTGCCGCCGACTTCATTCCGGAAGGTGGACTCTCCGGGGATCGTGATACAGCCCTTGCCCAAGCCACCGCAGAGTGCCTTCGTCAAGCTGGAGAGTCTAACATCACAGTCGACCGCTCGCTACCCTACCTTTACGCCCACTTCATACAGGAAGCTGGAATCTCTATCCACTACTCGGCTGACTTCGGCGTCCTAAACCGTCGAATTAAAGATGCTCAAGAAATCGAGCATCTTCGGCTCGCTCAAAAAATCACCGGAGAAGCTATGACTTATGCTTGTCGCACCATCGCTCATGCTAATCCAGACAAGGAAGGAATCCTCCACTACGACGGAGCGGCTCTCACATCCGAACGCCTGCGTGCAATGATCACGGTCTTCCTTCTCGAACGTAATTTTTCAAACTCGCACGACTCTATCGTCGCCACCGCACCCCATGTTGCCGACTGCCACCACTATGGAACTGGGCCCCTCAAGACGGGGCTTCCTACGATTGTCGACATTTTTCCCATGGACAACACAACTCGCTACAATGGCGATATGACCCGAACAGTCGTAAACGGGACGCCCTCTGATGAGGCCCTCAGAATGCACACCGCCGTCTGCGAAGCCAAAGCTGCCGGGTGTATCTCCTTAAAACCAGGCACCACCGGTGAAGCGGTTCACCTTGCGACCACTGCCGTTCTCAAAGAACACGGGTTCGCGTTAGCACGCGGAGACAGTGAACATGACACAAAACATCCCTTTATGAGTCATGGCACCGGACATGGGATCGGACTCGAAGTCCACGAACCTATCCTGCTCGATCATGGTGGCAGCAAAATTTTCGAAAAAGAAATCTTCACTGTCGAACCCGGCCTCTATTCCTCTACCCTCGGAGCCTGTCGCGTCGAAGATATGGTCTTGGTCACTTCAAGTGGCCACGAAATTTTATCTCCGCTTTACGAAGGCCTTGACTGGAAAGACTGATTTTCCGAGCAGCCAAAAAATCCTAAGCTCATCAAATTTAGCGAAACAGGATCCAAATCTTGGTCTACCAAGCCCTCGCTTCTAACGTATTAGGTGATCGCTTAAAATAGACCCGTTACACATCAAAGCACCGCTCAATAAAACGTCTCACTAGAAGATGGGAATGACTTCGTCTAACTTCCTTTTAGTTCCAAAAAAGTCCGCACTTTCACTTGGCAAAACGCACCGATCCTCTTACCTCACCAGGGATGCTTTCACAAGAAACGATTGAATGGCCAGACCAAATTGAAGTTCTCATAGATCGACTTGAAAACGAATCTTCTGAACGAGACTTCACTCGAGAGGAACGGGCTCTCATGGATATTTATGAAACCATCCCCATCCTTCAAAGCGATGACTCACTCCACGAATTTTGGCAAAGCGGAATAGATCACCAGCGAATCATCAACTCCTTCGAACTCATCGGAGCCACCAGTCTCGTCGACCCTCTCAACGCCAGTCGTTGGTGTGAAACCCGACCCGAAGATCGCAACGATTACAGTGAAACCGAAGCGAATCACCTTGCAACTATCGAAGAGGAACTGATTGATGGGATGGATGAGCTAATTGACTTGCTCCTCGTCTTCGTCGAGGAAGAAATCAATTAGCGGCCCGTCAATCACATTCAGAATTACCGACCCTCTTCTCACTCGCCCTCAAGCGCGAAGCGGTAGAACTTTTTACCAGCCTCAAGAGGCATAATAAGCTCATTAATCCCGCCAGGAGACGTCCAGTTTCTAAAATCATCAGTCTCTTCAATCGAGAAGCGAATCTTAATGCTATTGTTCGCACGATCCGGCTGCAGGACAACAGATCCCAAGCGGGCATCCTTGACTTCACCAAGGGTCAGACGGGTATCTCGTTCCTGAACGACCAAATTGTATTCTTCACGTGTCGGCCTTGAATCGCGCTGGGCAACCATTGAACTATAGGCAACTTGCGTTGGCCGAGCGTCCCTTTGTTCAATCGCAGTGTTGTAGGAAGAAATTGTCGTCAATTCGTAATCCAGAGGATTGCGCGTCACATCCCCTCTTCCTGTGATTCGGGCGTTAAGAACTGAATCCTGATAAACTCCTTCGAGATAAAAGATCGTTACTTCCTGAGAGTCAGATGACAGTTCTGCCTCTTTAATGTCAGTGATACCATCAGCATCCGTATCCACAAAGCGTTCATCTCTTTGCTCAACGACATCTTGATAAGCTTCCTGAGTCGGTCGAGCATCACGCTGCGCAACAACCGCGTTGTAAAGCGTCTGACTAGTCAAATTATAATTAGCAGGATTATTAGTGACGGCATTTCGACCTTCTACCTGCGCCGTTAACACAGCTGTCTCAAAGACACTTTGGAGATAAAAAGACGTTTCTTGTTCAGAATTTGTATCCAATTCCGCCTCTTTTAAATCGGTCAACCCATCTCCATCGCTATCCACAAAGCGGGCATCTCGCTGCGCAATAATAAGGTTGTAGGCATCTTGTGTTTTGAGCTGATAGATTTGTGGATTCGCAGTAACTTCGGTGCGTCCAGTTTGGCGTGCATTAGCAAGAGCTGAATCATAAGCACTCTGCAGATAGAAATTTGTTTCTTCTGAAGCATTCGAAGCCAATTCGTTTTCTTTATCATCGGTGAGACCATCACCATCGCTGTCAGGGAACCGAGCATCACGCTCTGCCAGCACCGCTGCATAGGCGTTACTTGGAGTCAGTTCATAATTCTGAGGATTAGCGGTGACATCGGCACGCCCCCTCTCCCAAGAAGAAACCATGGAAGCATCGAAGGCATCTTTTAGATAGAAAACTGTCTGAGCTTCCGGATTAGTATTCAGCTCCTCTTCCTTAGCATCAGTGATTCCGTCCAAGTCTGAATCTGCAAACTTAGCGTCCTCAGTAGTGGCAAGAGCGAATTGTAGGCCACCAGAAGTAGATTCCCACCCTTCATCGGCAACCTGGGCCAGTGCAAAATCAAAATTCAGAGGTATTGTATCGATTGAAAAGAGAGTTTCGACATTTGGATCCGTTTCGAGCTCCTTCTCCTTATCATCAGTCAAACCGTCTCCATCAGTATCAAGGACACGCTCATTTATTTGCGCCAACAATGCGTTATAAGCGACCCTTGTTGCTAGATTGAAGTTCTGGGGGTTAGCAGAGACATCGTCACGACCAATTTGAAGGGATTCAGTAATTGCTCTTTCATAGACTTCTTCGAGATAGAAGTTCGTTTTTTCGGCAGAATCGGTTGCAAGCTCACGTTCTTTTTCGTCAGTCAAACCATCTCCGTCTGAATCAAGGAAGCGGCTATTGCGCTGTTCCAAGACGACGTCGTATGCCTGTTTGGAAATCAGCCCAAAATTCTGGGGGTTCGCTAGAACCTCTTCAACCGCTGCCCCTTTAGCATCCGTAAAAAGATTCTCAAAAGTATTTTCAAGGAGAAATGATGTCTGCTCAGTGGCATCGGACCCTATTTCCACCTCCTTTTCATCAGTCAAGCCATCACCATCACTATCAAGGAAGCGAGCATCGCGCTGGGCAACAATGCTATTAAACGCAGCACGTGTTGTAAGTTCAAAGTTTTGGGGGTTGAATAAAACATCATTCCGACCTGTTTTTCGTACAGCCTCGAGGGAGATCTCATGATCATCTTCGAGAATAAATCTAGTTTCAGTCGCTAAACTCGATTGCAACTCTCCTTCTTTGAGGTCGGTGAGCCCATCTCCGTCGCTGTCGAGATAGCGAGCATCTCTCTCGATAACAATGGCGGCATAAGCCTCAGCGGTAGGACGAGCATCACGTTCTGCCAATACCGCGTTGAAAGCGTCTTTTGTCGTGAGATCAAAATTTTGTGGACTCTCAAGAATGTCATTGCGGCCTAGTTGCCTAGCCTCAGCAATCGCGGTGCGATAGGCCGAACGAAGATAGAAGACGGTTTCAAGGGATTGGTTCGTTTTAAGTTCTGCCTCCTTGAAGTCAGTGAGCCCATCACCATCAGAGTCAGAGAACCGTTCATCACGTTCCGCTACAACTCTATTATACTCTTCGAGCGCAACAAGCCCGTAGCCAAAAGGAAAAACCACAACATCATTTCGGCCTGTCTGCCGGGCCGCCGCAACCGCATCTTCAAACCCAGTGTTTTCCAGATAGAAGACAGTTCCATCATTTGGATCTGTCTCGAGTTCAGCTTCCTTGAGATTTGTAATACCATCTCCGTCGGCATCTTCGAAGCGCGCATCTCTTTGAGAAACTACGAGATTGTAAGCCTCTTCGGTTTTAAGGCTGTAGTTTTGAGGGTTGGAAAGGACTTCCGCTAGTCCTGACTCTCTTGCATCAGCAATTGCACTGTCATAAGAGTCTTGAAAGTAAAATATCGTTTTTTCAGAGGGATTCGAAAAGAGCTCGCTTTCTTTTTTATCAGTTAATCCATCCTGGTCAGTATCAATAAAGCGACTATCCCGCTCTGCAACTACAATCCTGTAAGCTACCAAGGTGGTAAGCTCATAACTTTGAGGGTTTGCCGTGACATCATTACGTCCTACCTCTCTCGCATCAGCGATTGCGCTGTTATAAACCGACTGTAAATAAAAGCCGGTTTTTTCAGTCACGTCAGTTTTAAGCTCAGCCTCCTTAACGTCGGTAATCCCATCAGCATCGGTATCCACAAAACGAGCGTCGCGGTCCGCTACCACCGCATCATATAAGGCAGTCGCGGTAAGATCGTAAGCGCCAGGAGCCCCAGTCACGTCGGACCGCCCAACGATACGCGAATCAATCACGGCCGCCTCGTAAGCCTCTTGAAGGTAGAACACAGTAGTCTCAGTAGTGTTAGTTTCCAGCTCAGCCTCTTTAACGTCAGTAATCCCGTCAGCATCCGTATCCACGAAACGGGCGTCCCGGTCCTCTAGAACATTGTTATAGGCGACTCGCAAGTCACTCAATTCCCTGAGAAGGTCTTCTATATTTGTGGCAGTTTTCGGATCAAGGTTAAGACGGACCTCCGTGGAGTCACTTAGCCCGTCGTTATCAGTATCAGCAAGGAAAGGATCGGTGAGGTAAGTAACAATCTCCTGCGCATTTGTAAGACCATCATTATCAGTATCTTCCTCCCCGTCACGAGTTCCGTCGCCATCAGAGTCTACTAAGATCGGATCAGTATTGGTGATAGTAAGCTCGACCCCGTCAAGGAGACCATCCGCATCGGTATCGGCAACAATTGGGTCAGTTGAGCCATTAACTTCGTCCCAATCGGATAATCCGTCGGAGTCGGTATCGACTAGCTCAAAGTTCGTCCCTAGAATATTTTTTTCCCGATAATCAGAAAGTCCATCTCCATCCGAATCGTCAAATACTCGGTATTCAAAACCTTGTTCAGTCGAGCCAGAAGCATTGGATACAACCACGCTCCAACTTCCATTTTCGGTAGCAGAACCCAACAGATTAAAAACACGACTTTGTCCTCCTTGATCAGCACCAATTGCACTGCCGTCAAAATACCACTGGAATTTAAAATCAACGGGATAACCATTAATTGGAGTCGCATTGATTTTTATGGGCTGATTTAGAGTAGTTTCATAAAATTCCTCAACTTCCAGAACAGGTGAAGACGGTTCAGGAGTATAAACCCGATAATCAAAAGTGTGTGAGGCAGAGCCCGCCGTATTAGAAACAACAACCGTCCAAGTGCCGTTATCTGCCGCGCTTCCTGCAAACATCAAAGCAGCCCCTCCCCCTCCTTGGCTAATGAGATGAGCATTGCCATTATAATACCACTGGTATGTGAAAGAGCTTGGAAATCCATCCACAGGGGTGGCATCAACGGTAAGGGTTTCACCCTCTTCAGACGGATAAAAATCTTTAAGGTCAGCGCTGAGGATCGGAGCCAGAGGCACGCGGACAGTCGTGAGTCGGATCGCTTTCTCAAAAGTAAGCCCAAGACCAGTATCTACTTCGGTCATAATATCACCCACCAACAAGGAATCTGAGGTCAAGTTTTCGCTTGTAATTGTGATATCCGCGGCGCCCAACCCCAGCACGTTCTCGGTCCCAAAAGTCAATCCGGAGTCGAAAAGCGCGAAATCGGTAGAAGTAGAAAGACTATCACCATCTCCAATCACAACATAAATCCTCTCACCAACTGGAGCATTTGTTGTTCCCGATGGGATTGGAGCTGAACGTTGCAGATCAAAAAAACCAGCTGCAATGCCGTTAAATGAACTTGATCCATCCCCGAAGACCTCAAATTCATCGAAATTGGTAATTTGCTCAGGAGGAGTCGAAAAAGTCCCCGCAGCGACATAGCCAGCTCCGCCTTCAACAGAAATACCCGTATTATCCAAAATAGGCACGGCTGTAGGATCGGCCAATTTGATATTATTGAACCAAACAGTGAAGCCCGAGCCCTGACCTACAAGCAGAACAAAAGTAGTTAAGTAACGAAGCATAATATTATATGTAGTTGTTGATTATCTTAAAGACCTAATATTAAGGAAACAAGTAAGATTTTTAAAGTCTGTAGACCCCGCATGGGCCATTTGAGACTGAAAATGGGAATTTTAGCCGAAGCTCAAAAAACTAATCCATAATCCTTCCCAGATCAATTTAAGTCTCAACCGCCCCACATGAAACCACTCAGGTATGCCCGAACTCAGTTATTTCACCATCAGGCACAAAAACTGGCTGAAGGAATGAGCCCTCAACCATCTAATAAAAACCCCTCCTTAACTTTTCCCGCAACAAGAAGAATGCCTTCTGGAAAGTGGGATTCCCAAGATCATCATTCAACCTTGGTGCAGGAAATGAAATTGTGATGAGATTACCCTCAGCGGTTCCTTGGACAGAATCATCGATCTCAATGAAATCTAGGCCGCCAAGTAAATCCAGAGACCAGAGCAACGAATAAAACCGGCCCGGCTTAGAAGTGAAGGTCAAAGAAACCGCCTCATCACCAGAGTCAAAACTTATATCCGTAAACCTCAAGCTGGCCAATGAGGTTCCCCGTTTGGAATCATCGCGGCAAAGATCTGTTCTGGCACAAGCACCTCATCATAAATCCTAACTTCATCGATTAGACCATTGAAGCTCTGTCCAGCAGGACCAGCTGCATCACGCCCGTGACCACCAATGATCAAAACGGGAACTCTCGACTCCGTTAACAAAGACAACCTTATCGGTGCCGTCGTATGATAATGTAAGGTGAGCCCACTCACCAGGGGTAGCAGTTCCAGCATCTACAAATCGCGAGCCCTTTAGATTCAAGAAAGAGAAATTATATCCTATTTAGTTGTATTTAAGAATTCCTTGGCAGGGCTACTCAAAAAAAATAATCTTCCCCAGATAATGAGAACGTTAAATCGCCTCCGAACTCTTACCGCGTTTGCTTTTGGCATCTGCCTATCCACTTCGTGTTCACAAGCTCAAAATGAATCCGACCAACTGCTAACTCCTTATCGTGAAGCAGCACAAAACAAATGGGCCAAAGCCATCGACGCCTTCGATGAGTTAAACAAGAAGGAAATCAATCCATCAGATGCAATTCTGTTCATCGGCAGCAGCAGCATTCGCAGATGGGAAACGATGGCGAAAGACATGGCTCCCTACTCCACTATTCGTCGAGGATATGGAGGTGCTAAATTTACTGATATGGGGGTATTCGCGAAACGTATTGTGACACCTCATCATTACCAGGCTCTCGTCATGTTTATCGGTAATGGAGTCACCGGTGACTCGAAAGACCATACCCCAGATCAAATCGAAGCCCTTGCGCGACAAATCGTCAGTGTTTCCCAAAGACACCAACCCAACACTCCAGTATTCCTAATCGAAATCACCCCCTGCGAAAAACGTTTTAAAGCCTGGCCTAAAATCCGGGCCGTTAATTCCCGTCTTCGCGAAATCGCACTATCGACACCCCACACTTACTTCATTCCAACAGCCAGTCACTACCTAAGAGCAGATGGAACCCCTCGATCGGAATTATTTGTTGAAGATCAATTACACCTCAGTAAAGCGGGCTACAAGTTATGGGCCAAACTGATCTGTCGACGCCTGAACGACGTCCTCGCGACACAAACTACAAGGAAATAAGTGAGTAGAAGCTGAGATGGAGAGAATCAGCTTATTGGCAAAATCCATCTTCACTCACGAAAGACATAAGTGCACACCGATCTCTCTGGCAGGATGGAACAAAGCGCAACTGACTCACCTTTCCGCCTTTTCTCTGTCTGTCTCGCTTGGGCAAATTGAAATCCTTCAGGGAGTTGAAGACGGAATCTTTAGGGACGATCAGTGTCGTTGATTACGATAAAACACAGCTCGTTTTTCTTCGGCGCGATAAAGGCGAAAACTTAAAGGTGATTCGGCATCTCAACCTTAACCCTTTGATAGCCTATGTTCAAATCTCAGGAGTTCTGCTGAAAGGTGTAAAACTTTTTGGTCTTTTCGAGAAATTTCTGCCCAGTCTCAAGATGAGTCACACCTTCCGGACCAGGACTGTGAACGACCCCTCACCGAAGAAAGGCATTCGCAAGAGTGGTATAAATGTAACTAAAGCTGCCTCAATCGCTTGTTCGTCACAATAAGGCACGACACAAAAAAACTTCAGAAACCCGGTATCTTTTCTATGAAAGATGCCCCAAGCCTCTTTAATGCCCTCCAACCTATAAACATCAGCAGCATGAAACTCCTCCTCGCACTCCTCCCCTGGTTCTTAACGCTTCAAGCTCAAAGCTCAACCACACCTCTGTTCAACGATGGAACAGACACCCCCCTTCTCACTTTTCGAATCCCTACCACCGAGGAAAAAACTCTTTCATCGATCGATTTTTCCGGAAGCAAGCACTTAAAAGATATTGCCAAAATCTCTCTTAGCCATCACCGCAAATCCGGGAATCGCTTGTTCGCCGCGAGCCAAACCATCACCAATAATTTCACTCTAAAGGGCTCCCTCGACTTACCGCGCGGGAACCATCTCTTCGAGCTTATCATTTCTCTTAAACCAGGAGCCAAACTCCTCCACAAGATCTCACTCGCCCCCGTCAAATATACCTTTTCAGACGGAACCAATCAAAAAATCGACCGCATTTTATCTCATCCTCAACGCCTCGCCTTCCCCATCCATAAACGCGGTAATTACAACTGTCACACCTTCCGCATTCCCGGCATTGCCCGTGCCAAAAACGGCAACCTCCTAGCAGTCGCCGACATGCGTTACAATTCCCGCCGGGATCTCCAAGGCCACATGGACATTGGACTTCGCATATCGCAAGACGGCGGACAAACTTGGTCTCCTCCCGCACCCATTATGGACATGGCTGAACACGGAGGAAAACCCCAAGACCAAAACGGCTGCTCCGATCCCTGTATCCTCGTCGATGACGAAACTGGTGAAATTTTCGTTGCAGCATGCTGGACCCACGGAAAACCCGGTACACACCAATGGCGAGGAAACGGCTCTGAACCCGGCTTCGATATTCATAAATCCACTCAATTCCTGGTCGTCAGATCCACCGATCACGGAGCCACGTGGTCTCAGCCTGAAAACTGGACAAAGAAACTCAAAAACCCCGCCTGGCATCTCTTCGCTCCCGCTCCAGGGAATGGCATCACTATGAAAGACGGCACCCTCGTGATGCCCACCCAAGGTCGCGATGCCAAAGGCCTACCCTTTTCCAATATCATTTGGTCCAAGGATCACGGAAAAACCTGGCACGTCTCTAGCCATGCTCGGGACAATACTACGGAATGCGCAGTCGCAGAACTCTCGGATGGCTCGCTCCTCCTCAACATGCGCGACAATCGAAACCGCGCCGACAAGTCGGAAACTAACGGTCGTGCAATCGCCCAGACCAAGGATCTCGGCAAGAGTTGGCTCACTCACTCCACAGACCACTCCGCGCTGCCCGAACCAGTTTGTATGGCTTCCCTCATCGCCGATCCATACCGAAATGGAACTCTCTACTTTTCCAATCCCAACAACAAAAGATCCCGCTCACACATGACCCTTCGTCGCTCCACCGACGACGGTAAAACATGGTCCTCCCAAATCCTCCTCGACACAAAAGGCGGGGCTTATTCCTCCCTCGTCATGATCGACGAAAACCATCTCGGAATCCTCTATGAATCTTCCGTCGCTGACATGATTTTTCAAAAGATCTCCATTTCAGAATTCAATGAAGAGACTTCCGATGAACCACTCATCCAATCTCTATTTCAGGGTGAACGCTTTCCCAACATTGTTGTCTCTAAGAAAGGAACTCTGATCGCCACGTGGGGGAATAAACACATCCGCGCGCGCCGCTCCACCGATGGTGGCACGACCTGGGGCCCCGAGATTACAATCGCAAATCCTGGCTTCCAAGGTGGCGGCACAACGGTCGACGAGACCACTGGTGATATTCTCGCCTTCGTTGAAGAAGGACACCCACCTGCCAAAATATTTATTTACCGCAGTAGTGACGACGGACTCACCTGGAAGAAAGAAATCCCTACAATACGACCAGACGCCAACGGTCACCAGCCGTCCATGCACATGAACGAGCACGGCACGACCCTCCGTTATGGAAAGCACAAAGGCCGACTCATACGCCCCACCCGATATTACGCCGGAAAAAATGACAGCGAAAAATGGCCCGAGCACTACACGAACGCAATCTATTCCGACGATCACGGTAAAACTTGGCAAACTTCTGAACCCTTTCCAGAAAACGGCACCGGAGAAGCATGTCTCGTAGAACTCTCCGACGGTTCACTTTACTACAACTCAAGAGTCCACTGGCAGAAGCGACCAAGAAACACCCGTCGCCGCGAAGCCCGATCCACCGACGGTGGACACACTTGGAAAGATTTCCGTATTATCGACATCCTTCCCGATGGACACCAACATCGCTCCTATGGTTGTATGGGAGGCCTCGTCCGTCTTCCTGTCGACGGTCAAGACATTCTCATTTTTAGCAATATTGACACTCCCAAAGCGACCCGCGAACAAGGCACCGTCTGGGCAAGTTTTGATGGTGGTAAAACGTGGCCCGTCAAACGCCTCATCCTCCCTGGGCCCAGCGGCTATTCCGCCCTCAATGCCGGCCGGCCCGGCACCCCTTCTGAGGGTTACATTTACCTCCATGCCGAGAAAAATAATGGTTCTCGCGTGGCCCGCTTTACCCTCGATTGGCTTAAAAAAGGAACCCCAACCGGGGACGGCACCATTCCTATTGAGTCAAAATAATACTCTTTTCCTCTTGAGAGAACGTCAAAGCCCTCTGCTTTTCAGCCCCCCAAAACTTGGGCATCGCTCAGAAAAGTCACCTTATCCTTCAAGCATTTTCCAGCAATACCATTGCATACGGGGAAGATGAAAGGGGCCTTTATAATGACTCCCTTTGAGGGTCGATGATATTCTACCATCCCGGTGAAGGTAACCAAACCACTCACCGTGTTCCTCATCGTGAAATGTTTTATGGGCATACTCGTGAATCATTCGATGCCACCCAGCATACTTCTCATTACCTGTCAGCTGATAGGCCAATAAAGTAGCAATAATAGCCTCACACTGGGGCCACCAGAACTTCATGTCATGCCAGTATTCTTGCACGGGTTTATCGTAAACGTCTTTTAGGTAGGTAATGCCGCTATATTCTTCATCCCATCCCCTCTTCCACATGTAATCGAGCATTCGACACCCAAGGCCCACCAGCTCTGAATCGCCTCCCCTACGCTTTGCTTCATCCAAAATGAACCACGCTCCCTCGATCGCATGGCCTGGATTCAAAGTTCGCGCATCAATATGATCGACCACTTCCCCATCAACTCCAATCTGCTCCATGACACACTTGATGTCATCCTTAACGAATCCACGGATTTCCTCAATAAGCCCATCAATTTTACGCTCCGCCAGTTCGTCTCCACCGTTCGCCACCAAAACCTGCGCCACCTGCAAAAAAATCATCGGAACTCCGATCCCCTTAACCTTTCTCTCGTCGGTCCACTTTGGCTCACCTGCCGAAGCTGTTCCGTCCACGTAATCCATGCACTTTGCAAATAGTTTTCGGGCTTCTTCGAGCCACATCTCGTTCTCCGATGCTTTTCCATAAGCCGCGAAAGCCATGACCGCAAAAGCTTCGGAATAGAAATACCTTCTCTTCCGTAAGGGCTTCCCTTCTCGAGTTACCAAAAAGAACATCTGTCCATCCTCGTCAAAACAATGAGCCTTCAAGAACTCAACCCCACTCTTCGCTGCCGATAGCCACTCTTCCTTCTTCTCGACCGTATTGCATAAGGTCGCCAGCATCCACGCAAACCGTCCTTGTAACCAAACCGATTTATCGTCGTCGATCAAACTTCCGTCCCGATCACGCATTGACAGATATCCCCCGAATTCTTCATCGACAATTCCGGGCATCCAAAACGGCAGGGTATCCTCAAGCAAACTCGCCCGATAAAAATCCCGTAAAGCCTCTAGCTCTTGCTTCGAATATCCACTCACTACTTTTTCTGCGTCCAAATCGTCAAACCTCTCACGTTCTCATCACTCGCCCGCAACCAAAACCCCAAAACACCGCCCGTTCCCAAGGTTGTTAAAAATCCCACCGCGCCATAAAGTAGAGGCATCAGATCGATAACACCTGCTTCATTGAGGAAGCAAGTCACAGTCACGGTCAACACCCCACAAATTAAGGCCACCAAGCCAGCCAGCCCATTCGGCCGTCTCGAAAAAATCCCAAGCGCGAACAAACCACCCAGTGGCCCCAGAGCAAATCCGATGAAACGATTAAACAGCATAAAGACCCCATCCATCCCCATTTTTGCCAAGACACACGATATCCCGATCCCTACGACACCAAGAATAACCACGACCCATTTCGCTACGCCCAGCCTCTGATCATCCAAGCTCTCCGGCTTTAACAAACGCCCATAAACATCGGTCACAAAAGCTGTCGCAACCGAATTCAAGGAACTCGAAATCGTCGACTGAGCAGCTGCGAACACTCCGGCAATAATCAGACCCGCTACCCCAACCGGTAGGTTTTGCATAATAAAGAAAGGCAGCACGCTGTCCTTGGCCGGAAGTGTGGGATCCATCAACTCGGGGTTTTCTTGATAGAAAACAAACAAGGCTGTCCCCAATCCAAAGAAGATCGCCGACCCCACGAGCACCATCACGATATTCATCCAGAGCGATTTTGCCGCCTCTTTTTCAGAGGAAGTCGTAACGTATCGCTGCACGACATCTTGCCCCGAAGTGTAAGAGGGCAAATTGGCCAACATAAAGGCCACGAACAAGACAAAACCCGACGTCGATTCCTTCCCGATTGAAATATCGTGAAAGCTCCAGCTCGCCGTGATTCCCTTCCCTTGTTCACTCATCGCTGAACCAATAGCGCCTAATCCCCCATCGACCTGCGACACGATCAATCCAAAGCACAACAAAGCGCCTCCAATCAAGACAAGCGCCTGAATCGCATCAGTCCAAACCACTGCTTCAATCCCACCCATCACGGTATAAATTACACACAAGATTCCAATCACTGTAATCGCCGTAAAAACGTTAATATCAGTGACACTCGAAAGCGCAAGAGCCGGGAGATAGAGCACTATTGCCACCCGCCCGATGTGAAACAACATAAAGGTCACACTCCCGATCACCCGGGTAGCGACATTGAAGCGCTTTTCCAAATATTCATAGGCCGTCGTGATATTGAGCCGTCGGTAGAACGGCAGGTAAAACATCACCACCAAAGGCACGATGATCAAAATAGGCCACTGCCCGATATAGCCATTCCAGTCCTTCGCATATGCCACTCCCGGCACCGCCATGAAAGTGATGGCCGAAAGCATCGTCGCAAAGATCGATAGCCCGGCAACCCAGAATGGAACCTTCTGACCACCCCGAAAGTAGGCCTCAGTCGAAGAAGCCGACTCCTTTTTCATAAACCAAAATCCAATCGCTACCATTCCCAGAAGATAAACCGCAACCACGATCCAATTCAGCAACCCAAAGCTGAGCTTCGTTTCTCCTATCTCAGCTATCAAGACTTGGGGAGATCTCACTCCAGGCTTAATCTCACCCGTCGGAATGATGACCTTGTCATCCCAGAAAACCACCGGAGTTGTGACTGGGGCAAAGGTCCCAGCAAGCGGCAGCCTCCCCACCTCAGTCCATTGATCTGTCACTATATTATAGGAAAGAATCGACGCCGGAAACCCCGGATGCTCCATCCCCTGACCGTTTATTTCTGGTCGTGCTGCCACTTGATCTTTCCAAAACTCAACCGGCACGCCACCCAACATCAGCAAGGAACTTGCGCCTAGCGGCACAGCCATCGATGGCGCCGCCGATTTAGCCTCGGGAAGGTCAGCCAACCTTCTCCACGTTCCTAACGATAAATTTAACTCCCAGCAATCCTTCAAAAAATCTAATCCAAAGATTCGATTTATGTCTTTTTCCTCTGACTCCGCAAAATCTCTCCCCCCAAACAGGTAGAGCTTCCCTCCCTTAACTCCCGCAACAGGATACATTCGACCACGCGCGTCTTCTGGCCAGCCTAGCGATTCCCATCTTACTGTTGTTAGATTAGGCCTCACCAGTTTGAAGATCTCCCGATGAGTTTTCTCTCCATCCCCACCTGATCCCACTAAAATTTCTCCATCGACCACTGCCGCAACTCCTTCGGCTATTGCGCGAGGAAGATTTCCGATTCTGCTAATCTTCACCTTTCCCAAAGCCATTGAAAGCTCCAGAACTTCCGCTCGAGAAGCCGCTTCATTCTTTCCTCCCATGAACAAACATTTCCCACTCTTCAAACTCACCGACATCCCATAACCAACTTTAATTGGTAATTTGACAGCAGCAGTTCGCCACTCGCTATCCTCCTTCAAAGGTAAGATGTAAATCCCGTCGTAATAAAATTTCTTCCCATCTTCCCATGGTCTTCCATCTGGAAAATTTGCCCCACCAGCCACAACCAAAAAATCTTCTTCACCCTCGCTTACCACCCCTGAAAACACCCCCGCAAATCCCTCCCGGTCTGGGAGATCAGGCAATCGATCCCATTCAAGCGCCCCTCCAAGGGCTATTCCAAGAATCGAGAAAGCAAAAAAAAGCCTCATGACATTTCTACGCTGAGATCTTCGTCAATCCATTCGAACCATCCCATTTCATCAAGACGCTTCCTCAAGGCTATGATTTGATCTGGACTCGCCGGATCAATCGGCCTTCTCACAGGACCACAATCAATCCCCACCATTTGCATCATCACTTTCAAGGACGATCTTCCACATGTTTCAAACATCGCCGTGATCATTTCAAGAGCACGCTTCTGCCACACTTGCGCTCCTTTGAAATCTCCCACGCTCAGGTACTTCCTTACATTATCATAAATTGGGGCAGCATAATTATAGGTGCTTCCCACAGCTGCCTGATACCCTTGAGCAACCGACATGAGGTAAGCTTCATCTGATCCAGAGAGAAACTCCAAACCCGGCGCTACGCTCTCAAGCAAAGGAAGATTATGGAGACTCGCACCATCAGAATACTTAATCCCACAAAATGTAGGCAATCGATCCATCGATATCTTAGTCAGCTTTACTGGATCAAGATTCACACCAGAAAGGAAAGGGATATGATAATAATAGAAAGGTGTTTTGGAAGCCGCTTCCACAATTGGCAAAAGACCTTCAACCAGCTCTGCTTCACCACTCACCTTAAAATAACCTGTTGGGGTTGCCGACACTGCGTCAGCTCCAATCGATTGAGCATGCCCTGCCAAATCGGCTGACGCTTTCAAACTGTTATGCCCCACCTGCACGAAGGACTTCATCCGCCCCTTGGCAGCAAAAACATAGGCCTCAGCGACTTCACGTCGCTCCTCGTCAGTCAACGACATCCCTTCTCCAGTGCTGCCAGCAATATAGATCCCAGTGATCCCTTTCGATACGAGATAATCCACAACTTGCGGAACAACTCCCAAATTTAAATCGCCGTTTCCATTCATTGGCGTCACCACAGCGGCAACTAATCCCCTCATTCTTAACGGTTCCATCTTTGTGAGCATACATAATATTTCCTCCCCACTCAAAAACCAAAAACAAAAACCTTGGTTTGCTCACCCACCAGCCACCACAAGTGCCAAAAGCTGACTCTTTTCTTTTGAAAGAAAACCAAACCAAAAAAGAGGTGTTAGATCCACCTAGATCATAATAATCATTGCAATCGAAGCGACAAGAAGTGCCATTAAAATCACAATTCGCCTTTTCAGCGAAAATATATTACGGCAGGTGGGGCAAATCACTTTTTCTTTACCTGAGACCCAGCGCTCTAGTCGATCGGGAGACACTTCAGAACCATGGACAAAATTTCCACACTTCTCACAATAATCTTTGCCATTCTTTCGAAGCACTAATTCAACATCCTCAGAGTAATCACTCCTCTTCAACGGTTGAATATCAGTCTTCATATAAGTAATTTTTCTAACAGATAGATTGCTAGAAGTAAATTTATAATTAATGTTAACTTAGTAACCTGATGCTGTAAAAAAGCATTTCACTATCTTTCCTACCCCTCTTTGGGTAGGGATCCTCCAATAATCTAGGCTTCCGGAAAGGCTTCAGAA
>CESO01021043.1_pt1 | contig 25911 bp, 17 predicted proteins | sample 356341 | NCBI WGS metagenome assembly CESO01 (sample SAMEA2621812, study PRJEB7988) | marine metagenome | biome: marine biome (ENVO:00000447); feature: deep chlorophyll maximum layer (ENVO:xxxxxxxx); material: "saline water (ENVO:00002010), including plankton (ENVO:xxxxxxxx)" | depth 35 m | reverse complement strand
AAGCCTCTTCTTATTATCGCCGAAGATGTCGAGGGAGAAGCTCTCGCTGCTCTCGTCGTGAACAAGCTTCGCGGCACACTCAATATTGCCGCGGTCAAGGCTCCCGGATTCGGAGATCGTCGTAAGGCCATGCTCGACGATATTGCGATCCTCACCGGAGGTCGCTGCATTACCGAAGATCTTGGTATCAAGCTTGAGAATATTGAGCTCGACGATCTTGGTGAAGCTAAACGTGTCACCATCGGTAAGGAAGAAACCGTCATCGTCGAGGGTGCTGGAGGTACTGAGAGTGTTTCTGGTCGGGTTGGTCAGATTCGTAAGCAGATTGATGATACCACCTCTGATTACGATCGTGAGAAGCTTCAGGAGCGCCTTGCTAAACTCTCTAGCGGTGTCGCAGTCATCAATGTTGGTGCTGCTACCGAGTCCGAGATGAAGGAGAAAAAAGCCCGCGTGGAAGACGCTCTTCACGCCACCCGTGCAGCGGTGGAAGAAGGTATCGTTCCTGGAGGTGGCACCGCGTTGATCCGTGCAACTGGTCAGATTGGTGACCTTGGTCTCTCCGGAGATGAAGCTACTGGTGCAGACATTATCGTTTCCGCGATCGAAGCTCCACTTCGCCAGCTTGCTGCTAATGCAGGCCTCGAGGGTGCACTTATCGTCGAGAAGGTAAAAAATGCTTCTGGTAATGCAGGATACAACGTTGCTACTGGTGACTATGAGGACCTTATTGAAGCGGGTGTTGTTGATCCGACCAAAGTGACCCGTTCTGCTCTGCAGAATGCGGCTTCGATCTCTGGGTTGATGCTCACCACCGAGGCTCTCATCACCGACCTTCCTGAGCCTGAGCCTGCCGATGCAGGACACGGGCACGACCACGGTGGCATGGGCGGTATGATGTAAGTCATTGCTGGTTTGCCTTTCGCAAATCATTCAAGAGCCGGACGGGAGACCGTCCGGCTTCTCTTGTTTAAAGCGGAGCTAATGAATTAAAATCCACCTTGGCGCTTTACCATTTCCAGAAATTCTAGTACGTAGAACGATATGAAATCTCTAATTATTGTTAAGGGTGCTGCGCTGCTTGCAACATGTCTTTCCTCGCAAGCTGCGATCGTCTGGAGTGGGGGTGGTGACACCGATGATTTTTACAATGCTGCTAATTGGGATTTTTCTGAATCTGCTTCTGCGGCAATGGCCTCGCCGACTAATGATCTAGTTACGATTACAGGCGCTACGATTAATGATCCTAGTGGCTCATTCTCAAATCTTGAGATTGGAGATGGATTATCTGTCACAATGAGTGGCACTTCGTTCACTTTTACTAACAACAATGGTTTTACGGGGGTCAATGATGCCAATGATGTCATTTCGACGCTAAATATTTTTGGAGGCTCAAGTATGAATGCCCAGTTTGCTGCGATTGGAATTCAGGTCAATGTCGATGCGACGAGTAGTCTCAGATTTCGTGGAGGAGGAGATCCGATCAATAGCCAGACCGAAAAGACAACAATTAACTTGTCCCCAGGAGCTCAGCTTACCTTGCCTTCCCTAGCGGAATTTACCGAACAAGGTGCTGATATTGTTGTGAACGGGGTGACCTTTGCTGAAGATCCTTCTATCTTGAGCTTCAGTGGAACGACTGCGACTGCTAATTCTGTTGTTCCAGAACTAAGTTCGTCACTTTTTGCGACGCTAGGAGCTCTGGTTTTACTTGGGCGTCGCCGTAAGTAGTTTGGTGAGACTTTCTCAGCTCATTTATTTTTCATAGGCAGCCTCTCTTTTTTTGGGGCTGTCTTTTTCTGTAAATTATGATTCCCCGATTTTTCCCCTCCGGATTTTTGGTCTTCAGCTGGTGTTTTATTCCATTGAATGCGCAGGAAGTTGTCATTAGCGAATTTCTTGCTTCAAATGTTTCCGGTTTGACTGATGAGGATGGTGAGAATTCTGATTGGATTGAGCTTTCAAATCTATCGGGTGGGATGATCGATTTGGACGGTTGGGCGCTTACTGATAATGCTGACGATTTACAACGATGGGTAATCCCGAAGGTAATACTCGCACCCGGAGAAAAGTTGGTGGTCTTTGCTTCGGGAAAAGACCGGGCAATTTTTGATCAGGAGTTGCACACTGATTTTAAACTCAGTTCATCGGGAGAATACTTGGCCTTGATCAGGCCCGATGGTATTTCGGTGGAGTCGGAGTATGCCCCATCATTCCCCTCTCAATATCCTGATATTTCATTTGGAATTGGGTTGGTCGATGCCAATTCAGTGACTCTGGTCGGGCCCGATGCTCCGTTGACTTATCTGGTTCCGGATAATGAAAATTTTGATGTTGGGGGGGCGTTACCATTTCATGAGTTGTCATTTGATGACAGCGGGTGGAGCTCTGCCGGGATGGGCGTGGGTTATGCAACAACGACAAACGCCGACCCTTACGATGATTTCATTGGCAATGGTGGTGACATTCAAAATGACCTTTATCGACAGAATACAACGCTTTATCTTAGGGTTCCATTTACGATTGAGGATCCAATAGCGGTCACTTCCCTCCAATTCGGAGCCCGCTATGATGACGGCTTTGCAATTTATATAAATGGGAGTCCGATTTTGGTATCAGCCTTTGAGCCCAATGACGGAGTTTGGGATTTTGAAGCGCGGGCGCGGGGAAATCATAGTGACACCGAGGCTACCGCTTTGGAGCCTTTCGCGATTAATTTAACTCAGGTGAATTTGTTGGCTGGGGAGAATATCTTGGCGGTGCACGGTTTAAATAGCTCCCCCACAAGTTCCGATTTTCTCTTCGACTGCGAACTCACAGCACAGGTTAGGGGGGATGGTTCGACCAAGTTGATTTACATGCCGACCCCTTCTCCCGGAATTGCCAACGGGGGAGGAACGACCAGTCTTGGACCGTTGATTCGAAAGGTGACGAAAAACCCGGAGCGGCCGGATCTTGCCACACAGAATTCCCTGACCATTACGGCCGAGGTTACGGCAAGCGGAGAGGCGGTCGCGCAGGTGAATTTGATTTATCGTCGTGGGTTCCTCGCGGAAAGCGCGCTTGAAATGTTTGATAATGGAACTGGTCCAGATGAAGTCGCGGGGGACGGAGTGTATTCTGCTGACCTTTCATTGGAGGGATTGCAGACTGGCGAGATGATTCGTTGGCGTGTGGAGTCTCGAGACGTCAATGGGATGACTTCCACAAATCCATTCTTTTTTGATGAACTTAATTCTCCCAAGTATTACGGGACAGTTGCTCTTGATCCCGCTCTTGAATCTGATCTCCCAGTGTTGGAGTGGTTTTTGGAAAACCCTAACGCGGCCAATAATCGAACCGGGACGAGAGTCGCCGTGATGCACTTGGGTGAGTTCTACGACAATGTTTACTGTCGGATCAGGGGTGGTTCATCAGCAGGTCTCTCGAAGAAGAGCTACAAATTTGACTTTAATACAGGGCATCACTTTCGAACCGTCGAGCAACTTGGTGGAGTTCGGGCTGAGGAGTTTAATCTCAATACAACCTGGACGGACAAGGCTTATATCAGACAGCCACTCAGCTATGAAATTTACGACATGGCTGGCTCTCCGGGTTCCGAATGCGTTCTCATGCGTGTTGAACAAAATGGTCAGTTCTTCAGCGTGGCTGCATACACCGAGCAGGTGGACAAACGCCTGCTTCGCCGTGAAAGCCGTCTCGATGATGATGGGGCACTTTACAAAATGTTTAACGCAGGCACGAGTGGAACTTCGGGAGTCGAAAAGAAGAACCGTCGATTCGAATCGAACGATGATCTTTCGACTTTCGTGCGTGGGATAAATACGAGCGGTGCTACGCTTGAGAATTTTATTTTCGACAATGTTGATCTCCCTCGTCAGCTCAACTACCTCGCCGCTACGGTCCTAAGTCAAAATAACGATAACATGTCGAAGAACTACTATCTTTATCGAGATACCGAAGGGAGTGGCGAATGGACACAGTTACCTTGGGATACAGACCTTACCTGGGGGAGTCATTACATGACGAATGACAATATCTCTCACGATGGGATTTGGGCCACAGCGGATTATGTGTTGGGCGGTAGAAATGCAAACAGCCCAATCTCTCCGAGTCATCCATTTGTAGGAGTTCGCGAGCTGCAGGGCAATCGTAGCTGGAATCGCTTGATCGATAAGCTACTCGAGAATGATCGGGTGAAAAATATGTTTCGGCGGCGTTTACAGAGCCTCGTGGACGAAATACTGATGAGTAACATGGTGGATGATCGGCTCGATGCAATGGAGCTTACACTTAAGAACGATGCTGTGCTCGACCGAGCGAAATGGGGGCAGTTTGGTCGATCGCAATCACTGACTCAAGCTATTGCTGTTCTCAAGGAAGATTACTTGATACCCCGAAGAACTCATCTCTCGGTGACTCATCTGGTGACTAATTCGGCCAGCTACCCAACGTCTCAGACGAGTTCGGCATTATTGCCGGGACCAACGGGTGCCGTGACCTCGGTGACGTTTGGTGTAATCGAAGCGAATCCTAGTTCCCTTAATCAGGATGAAGAATATATTGAAATTAAAAATGCCGCCGATGAGGCGATCGATTTAAGCGGCTGGAACGTGACTGGAGGTGTTGATTTTGAGTTTCTACCTGGGACTATTCTTGAGGCCAAAGGTAGTGTCTATTTAAGTCCGAATGTTTTGACGTTTCGAAGTCGGGCGACAAGCCCGACAGGAGGGGAGGGACTGAATGTGGAGGGAGACTACTCGGGTCAGGTTTCGGCGCGTGGAGAAATCATTAAGCTGACCAATTCTAAGGGGATTGTTGTTGATCAACGACTTACGACCTCGGAAGAAAGCGATGCTCAAAAGTATCTCAGGATCACTGAAATCCATTTTGCTCCTCTGGAAGGAAAGGATTTTGAATTCATTGAGTTGACCAATATTGGTCCCGATTCACTGGATTTGTCCGGGATTCGTTTTACGGACGGAGTGGAAGCGGAGCTCACGGGCTCACTTGCTCCGGGGGAATTTGGATTGGTGGTTTCTAACTCCTCTCATTTTCCTGAACTCAAGATTGTGGGAATTTTTTCCGGGGCTCTGAACAATGGAGGCGAGCAGATCACCTTACGTGATGCCACTGGAGAAAATATACTCTCCTTCGACTATGCAGAGGAATGGTTTACAGCGGCGGGGAATTCCGGGTATAGTTTGGCTCTTCGAGATAAGGCGGGCGATTGGTCTGATTGGGACGATCGCTTGAGCTGGGCAACCAGTAGCGAAGTGGGAGGGTCGCCAGGGGTTGATAATCCTGTTCCATACAGCAATGATTATGAGTCTTGGATTCAATCGTTTTTCACAAAGAGTGAACTTGAAGATCCGTTCGTCAGCGGTCCCATGGCGGATGCCAATGGGGATGGGTTCAGTAATCTCATGCACTACGCTTTGGGGATCGACCCAGAGATTCTCTTGTCTGGATCATTCGCCAACGTCGTGGTAAACGAAGGAGTTATTTCACTTCAATTTGACAAGCTGATAAAAACTCCCGATTTAAATCTGTCAGTGCAGGTCTCCACTGATCTGCAGGATTGGTCGTCTTTGGCGACTCTTACGGATTCTGAAAAACACATGAATGGTCGTGAGACAGTCACTTATAGTAGCCCAATTTCTCTTTCGCTGGGATCCCAACAGTTCCTCCGAGTTCGGGTCACCCGTAATCCCTAAAACACAAAAACAAAAATGCAAAGCACACCCATAAAACTTGCAACTCTGACTGCTCTATTAATCGGTCCCACGGCTCTGGCTGATTATCCGGCCACTGTTCTCGCTTCAGATCCACTGGCTTACTATCGCTTCGAGGAAGCGCCTGGAGCGACGATCCTCGTTGATTCCAGCGGTAACGGCTTGGATATCGATAACAGTTCTCCGGCTGGGACTACGGTTCTTGGTTCGGATGGAGCGGTTGGCTCGGCAGTGACTTTTAATGGTGATGGATATTTGGTTTCACCGTTGAATTTGGACACATCGGTTGGGGATTTTACGATCGAGGCGATTATTAAAAGAACAGCTGGCGCCCCAGAGGGCGTGGTGATTGCTAATCAAGACGGCAACCTCGGGCCTGGGCGAAGCAATTTGGTCGTCAATGGGGCTGGGTTTATCACGACTTTTTCGGGTGGAACGACGACTAATTCAGGTGTTATAAATCTAGGAGAATCTTTCGATCATGTCATTTTGACTTTCGATCAAAGTGCAGTTGTAGAGGGAGTGGAACCCACTTTTCGTTTCTTCATCAATGGTGCGGAGGCCGGGACTGGGAATGCAATTCCCGAGGCCGCTAATGGAAGTTGGGTTATTGGTGCCAATAAGGTTCTGACGACACAGTTTTTCAACGGAGTCGTTGATGATGTTGCAATTTACGGGAGTCGTCTTGATGATCCGGATGGTGACGGTGATTCTTCCGATTCAAAGATTGGGGAACACTACAAGGGATTTCTCTCCGATTCAATTACGGTAGAATCTTTTGGATCTAGTGTGACCTATCTTGATTCAGGGGAGAGTGCCCAGCTTAACTGGTTGGTTTCTCCGGAACTAAGCTCTTTGACGCTTGATGACGGAACCGGACCTATCGATGTACTGGCGCAAACAATTGATGGTGAAGGTTCAATAGTGGTTTCGCCTATAGTGACAACTACCTACACCTTGAACGGAGTCGGCTCTCTTGGCAGTGAGTCGCTTGAGATCGCAATAGCGGTCGATGAATCGGCCGTAATTAATTCGTTTGTCTCAAGTGTTGCTGAAGCGAGTCCGGGATCAAACATCACCCTCTTCTGGGATGTTACTAATGGTTCGAATGTTACGATCGATAATGGAATTGGCGCGGTAGATCCTGTTTCGGGAAGTGTCATTGTTCCCGTAAATGAGGAAATGATGTTTACTCTTACTGCAACTAATTCCCAAGGTGCGGTCACCAAATCTGTCACGATTGCCTTGGCGGATGTTTCACTTCCAGTGGCCCATTGGAGGGTGGGAGAGGCCGTGGGAGAAAAAAATGGCTCAGTTCTAATTGGTGAAGGGGGCTCTCTTTTTGACGGTCTCTTCGTTGGAACTCCATCTTTTGATGTCAATGATCCCGCTCCGGTGCCCGGAGGATCCACGGCATCGATTGCGTTCGATGGTGCTGGGAGTTGGATTGATGTGAGTGGTTACGATGGTGTTGGAGGAGATTCAGCTCGCACTCTTGCTTTTTGGTTCAAAGGAGATTTGGTCCAGCCAAATCTGAATGCAACTTTGGTTTCTTGGGGCACTGGCGCAACTGGTGCTAGGTTTGATACTCGTATTAATACAGCAGGAGTAAATCAGCTTAGAACAGAAGTCGCTGGTTCTGGCTCCAATGCTACTACTCCCATCGTAACTGGAGAATGGCACCACTGCGCAGTCGTGTTTGACCCTATTCTTGGAACTACGATTGGAGATGCGTTGTTTTATGTTGATGGAAATTTAGAAGCTTTGACCGCTTCGGGTGGGACAACTGTGAATACCAATGCTAGCAATGGAGTGAGAATCGGAAATGCTCGTGTCTTTCAGGGCCGGGCCGTGGCAGGAAAGATGGATGATATCAGAATCTATGATCGTGCTTTGAGTGAAGCTGAAATTTTGTCTCTAATCACTCCAGGAAGTGGACAGGAACTAAAGATCACAGCAATTCGTCAGCTCGAAAATGGAAATGTTGAGGTCGATTGGGCTGGAGTTCCAGGCGACTACTTTTTTGAATATTCCTTTGATCTCACTCCGGATAGTTGGTTGGAAATTAGTGATAGCGAGTTAATTCTTCAGGGCGAGACTACGTCTACTTCTGTTGATGACTTCATCGCGCCAAACGCTGAAAACCGAAAGGTTTTCTATCGTCTAAGGCCAGTTGATTAATCATTTAGCGAGAAAGATTCAAATTTTTAAGCTTTGGTGGATCCGATCCTGCGGGTTTTTGAAATGATTAGTTCCATTGCATAACAGACCAAGATCGGGTAAAGTGTCCGATAGGATGTCGAAATTGGGGAAAATTCATTGTGGAGTTCTTAGTGTATTAATTATCTACACGTTCATCGCGTGGGCGGGTCTCAAGCGTGATGAGAATAGTTTAAGAGAAGCAAAAAAAGAGGCTTATGAAAATGGTCAATCTGATCCTTGGTCCGAGGTGAAGTTTGGTGAGAATCGACAGGATGCTGTTGAGGGAATGTTGAAGGTAGGTATTCCACTTTTGGTGACGGTGATTTACGGGGGGGTTCTGACGATCTTGTATGTTTTGCCGGTTTTGGTTGATAAGGTAAGCGAGGAAATGATGGGTTCGACGGCCGAGGTGGATGATGATCCCCTAGATGAAGCGCGTGCGGCGGTTGCGGAAGGAGAGTATGCCGATGCTATTGCGGTGTATCGTAGATACTTGCTTGAAAATCCTGAGAGCCGACACTCTTTGGTTGAGATTGCAAAAATTCAGCGGGATCACCTGAATAGTCCTGCCGGGGCAATAAGCACGCTTGAGCAGGGTCTAGATGAATATGAGTGGCCGGAGGATGACGCTGCTTTTTTGATGTTCCGAATTGCTGAAATTTCTGAGGAAGATCTTGCTGATAAAGATCAGGTGATTGCGGTGATGAAGCGTGTGATTAGGGAGTTGCAAGGGACTCGACATGCGGGTAACGCGGCTCATAGGTTACGCGAATTGGAAGAAGGTTAAATTGTGGAATGGGTGCACAAAAAATGGAGACATTTACTGGCAGTTGCACCTCTTGTTCCGCTAGCTTTAGCGTGTTTGGCAGGGGCGACCTTTGGTAAGTCTCCTGTATGTGCTGTGTTTTTCATGGCGCTTGCTTTGGCTTTGGCTCGCATGGCTGTTGCTTGGTGGGTTGGGATTGTCGTGCTGACGGTGGCGGTGGCGTGGAGATCTGAGGTGTTAGAATCTCCTGTCAAAGAAAGTCTTGCCTCATCTTCCAGTGAATTCGTTGAAGGTGTTCTTGCGGTGGGAAGAAAAACCAGTCCAACTCAAACAAAGCGGTTTGGTGTAATGGACGAAGGAGGAGTGAAACGTCGAGTTGTAATCTTTGAAGCGGAAGATTTCCAACCGGGTGAAATCAGGCGAATCAAGGGGAGGTTTTTTGTTCCACCCCGTGAACGTAATCCAGGCCTTTTTTCACAGATGGAGTTTTGGGAACGGGAGGGGATCTTTGGCGGTCTTTGGGTTAAGGAAAGTGAATTAGTGTCCGTAAATTGGGCCTCAGCTCCTTATCGGTGGGCCGAAAATCTTCGTGAAGAATTGTCGATCTTAATCACTCGTGGATTACCGGTCGGAAGTTCTGGACGTGATGTGATTACGGCAATGGTCCTGGGTGAAAAACCTCCCCGTGATTCCGAAATTAGTAGGGCCTTTCGTCAGAGTGGAGCCATGCATGTTTTTGCGGTGAGTGGGCTTCACGTCACCCTAGTGGGGGCTATCTTTTGGATGGTTCTGATGCATCTGCCGATTCCTCGCAGAGTGGGTGTCTTTTTTGTGATTTTGACCATGCTGATTTATGCCCTTGTTACGGGACTGAGGCCTCCGGCAGTTCGGGCCACTTTGATGGCAGTCTGTTTTTTAGGAGCTTTTTTCTTTCGGCGAAGGCCATCCGTTTTTAACGCGCTCGCTCTCAGTTTTTTGTTAGTTGTTTTGTGGAGGCCCTCCCAAGTTTTTGATGTGGGATTTCAGCTTTCGTATGGGGTGTTGCTTGCGATTGCAGTGGGGGTAGGAGTCGCACTAAAGTTGACAGGGAGAATTGCGGAGTTGGACCCGTTTTTTCCTTCGCGCCTTTTGAGCGACGGTCAGCGGAAAATTCTCAAAGTTCGAACCTATTTTGCCCATCTTGGAGCTAGTTCGTTGGCGGCTTGGTTGGGATCAATGCCCATCATGATTTGGCATTTCGGAGTTGTCACTCCGATTGCCATTTTAACAAGCTTGCTATTGATTCCTGTAACCATGGTGATTTTAGCTCTCGCTTTTTTCTCAGCAATCTTGGGCACTCTCGAGGATCGCTTGGGGATCGTGGTCAATCGAATCAATGAGGGGGTCGCCACAAGTGCGTTCTATGTCGCTAAGGGGTTCTCAAAGGTGCCGCTTGGTCACTGGCGATCAAGGCGTCTAACTCCAGGTGATTGGGTGGTGTTTGATACTTATGACGGAGGTGCAGCGTCATTTCTTGATGTTCAAGATGGTGCGATGATTGATGTGGGGAGTGAAAATTTTTTTACGCGTGAATTGCGTTCTATTCTAGGCCATTGGGAAGTAGAGCCTTCCGTCGCTTTCCTGACTCATCCTGATGGTGATCACGTGGGAGCTCTCCCGCAAATGCTAGATGAGAGATTTTTAACACAGGTTGTTTTTCCAGTAGATAACGCCCTCAGTCCCAAGTATCGTGAGTTTTTTTCGCAGGTAAAAGGCTCTGATTGTGACGTACGTTTGGGAAAATCTGGAGAGCGGATTGAATTAGCGGAAGAAGTTTGGGTCGAGATTTTAAATGCGGGGCAGAAGGGGATTCGCAATATTGCCGATAATAGAAATATGGTGATAAAAGTTCATTGGAAGGGCTGGAAAATTCTCGTGACTGGTGATCTAGGAATGGTGGCTGAACTTGATTTAATCGCTAAGGGCATCGACTTGAGTGCTGATATTGTTTTGATGGGACACCACGAATGGGGTTTCTCTGGACAACATCAGTTTTTTGAGGCGACTGGGGCTAAGGTGATTATTTCAAGCGGGGCCAGCTATCCTCGATATGAAATACCCAGGGAGAGTTGGGTTGAGCATTTAAGCGAGGAGGGCTATCAGTTTTTTAATCAACGAGAAACTGGAGCCGTCATCATGGATTTTTCAGTGGATGAAGTTTCGATTCAATCATATCTCGATGACGAAAAACGAGTGGTGCTTCAACGGTAGATCCGGGTCACTCTCGGTGTGATTTGAGTAAGGATTTCCCACGGGATTGTGTCTGCTTTTTTCGCTAGATCTGAAACGAGGAGATTGGGGCCGAAGAGCTCGACTTCATCGCCGGGCTGACATGTGTCGAGTTCGGTGACGTCAACTATGATTTGATCCATGGTGACCCGACCGAGAAGAGGGCAGGCCGAATTGTTGAGGACAACGCTAGCTCCCTTTCCTGATAGTGACCTAGGATAGCCGTCGCCATAACCAAGCCCCACGACAGCAGTTTTGGTGTCGCGTTCAAGGATGGTCCGACCATAGGAAACGCCATGTCCTTTTGGGAGATGATTGATGATCGAGACTCTAGATTTGAAGGTCATGACCGGTTTTAAGAATTCCTGATGAGCTGGAAGGGGAGAGATCCCGTAAATAAGGAGGCCGGGGCGAACGAGATTTGTGGTGCGACTATGGTAATCGAGAAGGCCAGCCGAATTACTGAGGTGGACGTGGAATTTTTCATCACGTCCTGGTATGCTCTCAACCATTGAGTCGAAGAGTTCAAATTGCTTGTGGGTAAACACCGGATCTTCATCTGCAACAGGAAGGTGTGAGCCCACTCCGGTAAGTTTTATTCCCGAAGTTTGCCTTAGTTTTTGTAAAGCCTCACCAAGTTGATCAGGTAAAAATCCTCCACGCCCCATTCCAGTGTCGAGTGCTAGATGAGCTTCGATCGGTGAGTCTTTTCCGAGTTGGTTGAAGTGCTCTATTTCTTTGAAAGAGCAAAGGCAAGGAGTCCAGCCACTGGCAGCGATCTCTTCACGTTCGGCCGGAAGCGTCGCTCCAAGTATATACGGTCGGGTCTTGATTCCCTCTTTGGAAAGGCATCGAGCTTCTCCGGTATTAGCAACACCCAAAAAGGGAAGGTTTTGCTTGTCTAGTTCTTTAGCAATCTCAATAAGGCCGTGGCCGTAGGCTCCTCCTTTGATTACAGCCATAACATCCTTGCCGGAATGGCGGCGAGCAAGCTGAAGATTATGATGCAGAGCAGAGCGATCAATTTCGGCCCAAGCACGTGGAGGAGATTCGGTCACGAAAAGAGAATAATGAGAAATTCATAATTAGAAATTCCCAAATTATTGATTAAAGATGAGATTCCTTAAGATGGAGGAAGGATCAGTGAGATAAGATTAGTTTTATTTTGGAGAGGAGGTCGATATCTGAGTTAGGAGATTAGATAGCGATCTTGTCTTCTATTCCATTCAAGGTCTTGGATTATTTATCACACAGCTTGCAATATTAAAGGGTCACCGTGGGTTCTAACGAGAAGTTAAACTAATTATCATAGGGTGTTTTTAGAGGCTTGTTGGAAAGGATGAAGTTGATTATTGGTTTGGACAGCGGGTAAGGGCGGTAGATCAAACCGTTTAGGTGAGCCGAATCCTGCCACATGAAGAAAATAACCTGCTGAGTGAACGATGAAGCTTGAAGACTTAAAGTTAACGACCGAGGAGGAAGTCATGTTCTTCGACACAGATTGTGGCGGTGTAGTCCATAATATTGCGTATCTCCGTATGATCGAAATCTGTCGGACTAAACTGGCAGGCCTCATGGGTATGGATTTGCAACGGATGGCCGAAACTCAGTTATTTCCCGTGGTGTTTCGGACTGAGATCGATTACAAGCACCCTGCTAAACTTGGCGATATCCTTAAAATCCACGGTCATGTGAGCGAGATCGGTAAAGTTAGATTTTGGTGTAATTTTACCGTGGTTCGAGAAGGGGAGGAGCAGCCATTAATTAATTGTCGTCAAGGTCTGGCTATGGTGCAAATGCCGCAGGGCCGGCCAAAACGCTTGCTTCTAGACTGGACCTGAGTTTTCCCCGTTTTCTCTTTAAGGATTGACAGTAAGACCGTAACACGGGGGCGTAATGACTCACAAACCTGTCGTTCTTATTATCCGTGACGGCTGGGGGCTTAACCCTGGTGGAAAAGAAACCGCTGAACAAGATGGTAACGCTGTCGAATTGGCAGAAACTCCCTTTCACGATGAAATGGAGGATCTTTACCCCAAAGGTTGCGTTTCTGCTTCTGGTATGGACGTAGGGCTGCCGGATGGTCAGATGGGAAATTCTGAGGTGGGTCACCTCAATCTTGGAGCCGGGCGCATTGTGTATCAAGATCTTACGAGGATAAACAAGACGATTTCCGAGGACACATTAAAGGACAATGCGATTCTCAAACAGGCTTTTGAAAAGGCAAAGGGGCGACGTCTTCATTTCATTGGTCTCGTTTCTGATGGTGGAGTCCATAGTCATCAGAATCAGCTTATTGCTTTGGCCAAAGCTGCCCATGAGTCTGGCTGTGGAGAGATTATGGTCCATGCCATTACTGATGGGCGTGATACTTCCCCGACGGGTGGGAAAGGATATCTCAACTACGTTGAGGATGAGCTAGCTAAGTTTGATGCGCGAATTGGGACGGTAATTGGTCGTTATTACGCGATGGATCGTGATAAGCGTTGGGAGCGAACTAAGTTGGCATGGGACGCTATTGTTCATGGACAGGGGGCTGAGACTGAAGTTCTCGCAAGCGAAGCAATTGCCGAGCAATACGGCAAGGATAAGACTGATGAGTTTATTTCTCCCATGGTCTTCTTCGATCACGAAGCCCAACGGGTTAATGATGGTGATGTAGTAATCTTTTTTAACTTCCGTGCGGACCGTGCTCGTCAACTCTCAGAAGTGTTTCTCCGCGGTGACGAATTCGATGGTTTCGACACAGGTGTGATTCCCAAAGTTGATTATTTCACGCTTACGGAATATGACGAAACTTACGATTGTCCCGCTATCTTTCCTCCAGAGAAAATAAAAATGACGCTTGGCGAAGCGGTTGCAAAGGCAGGTCAGAAGCAGCTTCGAATCGCTGAAACTGAGAAATACCCTCACGTCTCCTACTTTTTTAATGGAGGAGAGGAAACCCCTTATCCAAATGAAGATCGTAAGGTCATTCCTTCTCCGAAGGATGTCGCGACCTATGATTTGAAGCCTGAAATGAGCTCGGAAGAGGTTGAGGAATTTGTCCTTGGACACCTGAAAGATTACGATCTTGTGATTATCAATTTCGCCAATCCAGACATGGTTGGTCACACTGGGGTGGTTGAGGCTGCAAAGATTGCGGTAACGCGGATTGATGCGGCCGTTCGGGCGATCACCGAAGAGACTTTAAAGTTGGGAGGCAAACTTCTCATCACGGCTGACCATGGGAATTGCGAGTTCATGCGTAATGCTGATGGCTCTCCTCACACTGCCCATACTACGAATCTGGTACATCTGTGGTATGTTACTAAGGATACTAAAGGTCAGAAGGTTAAAGATGGTATTCTTGCTGATGTTGCTCCGACCTTGCTTGATATGATGGGCCTTGAACAACCGGAAGAGATGACTGGCACGAGTTTGATCAAGTAGTGCGATTCAAAAGAAATTCGTAGAGGGATACCACATCAGATGCAACATCTTCCCAGTCACTAATGGGCAGCGGCTTAATCAAAATACCCACATCTAGTTTCTTTAGAATCTCACGTATCATTTATTCGGTGTCGAAGGCATCTATGGTTTCGGCTTCGGTTAGGATTTCAGCAGCTCCTGATTGTTTTGAGATCACGGCAAGAACCCCAAATTGAGAAGCTTCAAGGGCTGAGAGACCAAATGATTCACGGTGTGGCTTAGTAGAAATTTTCTATTGATGGAGGCAAGTAAGCATTCCTTCGAATGTTGGAAGGTTTTCGAAATACCAGAGAGTTTCGAGATCGTGCAATTCTGATAAGGCTACCCTAGCTTATGGTCGATCCAGCGATTGAGGTGCATCAGGAAATCCTCACGTGTCGTACCACAAAAGGGCTCGTGAAGAGCTCCTTTGATTTTCTTAAATGAGATTTGAGTCGAAGAGAAAATCTTTAATTTATCCTCTAAAATTTTAATGGGGCAAATAGGATCAGAATCTCCTTGTGTAAATAGAATAGGATTTTCGAAGGCCAGGTTGCTAAATTGTTCGCGAACTTCTTTGGCGGCGTCACGAAGATCCCGACCCCATCCGATTGAAATGCGACTATGGAAAAGAGCTAGGTCTTTCTCGGTTTCGCCTCTGTCAATCTTACGGCTACAGTCTGAACTACTGACTCCGGTGCTGATAGTTGCCGAAGGGAAAAGCTGTGCGGCTAAAGGGAGGGCGATTTTCATCCATGGTTTGGCTTGAAGCATCGGTTCGAGAAGAGGCGAACTTATCCAGGCTGCTTTGAAAAAGTTGTGGTTTTGAAAGAGGAAACGCAAAGCCATGAGGCCACCCATAGAGTGGCCTGCAATTATAATTTCACCCTCCAGTGATGAGAGAGAATCATGAAGGAGCTCGTCTGCGAAACTGAGCCCCGGAACAACTCCACGTCTTCCCTGTGAGCGACCATGGCCTGGCATATCGGTAAGGATACAGCGATAACCGGCATCTACAAAGCCTTCGAGTATAGATGGGTAGCGGTCGATAAAATCGCCTTGGCCGTGGAAGAAAATAAGTCCGCCTCGAACCGTGGTCTCGGGATTGAGGGTGAGGCGGTGTAAGGTCTGATTCTGAATACGGACTTGTGATGCCTCTATCCTCATACACGGAAGGTTTTCATAAGATTTTGGACTAGAGTGGCGTCGTCAAAGCGGCCTGCTTTGTTGAAGGCAAGATTCATATTCGCGAGTATTCGCAGAAGCATGGCAGCTAGAGAGCAAGGCTGTTGTACTGCTTTTTTAGCTTCTGCGGAGAGTTCGGGGTGCTCGTTGAGGAGCTGTTTTACCATAATTGGACGCCCCTTGTGAAAAGCATCGATCAAAGTGGGGCCGTCAGGAGAGTCGATGAGGCAGAGAAAATGCCCGGGATAATTTACTCCATAAACGGTGAGGCCAAGTCGTTGAGCAACGAGGATATAAATCAGGGAGAGGCCAAGCGGATTGCTTTTCCCTTCGTCAAGTGCCCAGGTTAAATCCGAATTGCGTGGATCAAAGTGAACTGAGTGATTACCGGTAAAACGCCCCGACTTAAAGAGCCAGTCAGCGAGTTCACGGGCGGTTCCAACTTCAGGGTGAGCGTCCTGAGCTATGATATCGAGTTCGTCGGAAAGACTAGGTCGTAGTGTAATTCCATCGTGGAGAAAGTCCGAGATCAGGCGAAGAAGGGCTTCAAATGATTCGTAGTCACCGTCGGGGTAGCTGAGATTGCTGGCGGGCACGACCCATTGTTCTTCAAGAAGTTTTTGTCGGCCGGCGTGGAGTGATTCGGAGAGGATCTTGCTTTCGTCAGACTTGAGATTGATCCCGAGGGCCGCAAGGTCGTGGCTGGCATCTCCTTCGAATTCCAAGAGGGCCTGCTGAACTCCTTGTTGGACGTCTTTGTTTTGATCGTCCAACAATTTAAGCAGAGATCCAAATCGCGCTGTTCGCTCCATACTTGGAAGATGGAGTGCTAGGAAAAATTCGCCAGTAGATTTCTAAATCAAATCAGCTGGCCGCTGGTTCTATTTTTGACTTTCCAAAAGAAAGCGAAGAAGTGGTTCGACAGGCGATAGGCCATGAGGATGGTGGCCTAGACCGGGTTTATGCCATATTTTTACGGGAGACTTCATCTTGCTGAGGTTCGCCGCGAGTGGTTTTGCGTTTTCAGCTGGTGGAACCACGGTGTCGGCTGTCCCGATCACTAGGGCAACGGGTATGCCTTGTAGTTTTTTGGCGAAATCTGGATGAGTGATTTGCGAATGGGTTTTGGCTTCGGCTGCAGTGATACCATAAGCTCTAAGGCAGCGAGCGTAGTCAGCCTTGGATAATTTGCCATTCATGCCACCAGGCCAGGATTGAAAATTGCAAACCGGGTTATCTCCATAAATGGCGGTAACTTTGTCGGGGTGTTTCGCGGCGAAGTTAAAGATAAAGAGACCGCCGCGTGACATTCCTTCAAGAATGGGCTTAGCGCCTAGCTGAAATTGAGAAGTGAGGACTTCGTAGAGTTCTTCGCCGCGAGCCATGGCGATTTCGTTACCATAGAGATTTCCCACATCGACAAAGGCAAGATGGTAGCCGCGGTCAAGAAGGGCGAGATCTAAGGCAGGTTGATGACCCCAAAAGCGGGCCCGCCAAATCCATGGTTGCCCTTTGGCGGCAGTGTGAGGGACGACCAGCCGTGCGTTAGCTCCTGATTTAGGGAGTTTCAAATCATGAAGCTCAAAACCATTCCAACTGGAAGTTTTCCGAGAGCGTTTAGAAAATTTGGCGCGTCTTCCAATCTCTCTCGAAAGAAGATCTAAATAGTGCTTTGCGAGTTGCTCGTGCCCTTCATTATTGGGATGGACACCATCGGTGGTATGGCCAGAGGAGATGGCCCGGGTAAGATCGTGAAAGTGGATTTTCTCATCAGTGGCGGCAGCTTTTTTATAAGCTTGCTGGATCGTGGGGAGCCGCTTTGCGCGTGTTTTGAGGTCAATTGTTCGCCCTTGTTTTAATCCTTTTTGGTTCGGGAACATGGGAGTTGGGGAACAAAGGTGTATGATCATTCTAGGATTTCCTTTTCTAAGTTTATTAATCAGTGAAATAGCATTGCTAGTCAGATCATTTTGATGTTCCCAGTTTTTACGTTTGTCATTTTGGCAGGTATCGTTGGTTCCAAGTGTGATGACAGCGATATCTGGCTTAAAACTAAGAGCTTCGGTGAAGTGAGTTGTTTTAAGGAAAGGGCGATCGGCTTTTTGAAGGAGGCATAGTGAGCTGGCCGCAAAAGTTTTCACGAGGTAGTCATCTCCTAAAAACTTGCCAAGTTTTGTAGCGTAGCGATTGGCTTGGATGGGCGTTGCACCGGAGCCAAACGTGATTGAGTCACCGAGCATTGCGACTTTTACTTGGCTTGCTTGAAGTTCCAAAAATGAAAGAAGGAGAAGAAAAAATGATTTCATCAATCCACGATACTTGGTGAGGTCCGCATGTTTATCGACGAATGTTGTGAGGACCTTGAAGTGATCCTAGCCTATATCAACTCACCGTCCCTCGGTATGGTCGTGATTCCTATCCAGTGTTTTCCTCGTCTACAGCTTAACCTTTTGGATAGCCGGAGTGAATGAGGTGTAATTTCTTCAATGATCTTTCACATGAAGGATTGATTGGGACTCCGCTATTCCAGGCTTTTTTGGCCTTCGTTTAAGAGAAGCTTGATTACTGGTAAATGAAGTAAAAACACTAAGATTACGATTAGCATCAGGACGATGAAACCACCCCCCCCGCTAATGGATTGAAGTTTCCCCCAAAAAACTTCGTAAAAAGTACCGTCGAATGGATTCGAGCGTAGGAAGGCAACTTTTATTGATGGAGTACCAAAAAATGGCCTCATGATCCATGAAAGTTGAGCCCCCACGAAAGCATTCCCGCCCAGCCAAGCTATTAACGTTGCTATGGCGGTGCGGGCATCGGGAGTGACTGCGACCAAAAGCTTGGCGAGGTGTAGGTTTGCAATGATTCCTGCTAGTGCGATAAGAATGGTGTGAGTGACAAGGAAGTAGGAATGAGCATTTGCGGCGTTGTCGGCATCCGGTGCGGGAGCATTTAGAGACATGAAAAAGGTAACTGGCGCCAATCCTCCAAGCACGAGAGCGGCTATAGTGAAGCTCATGAGTTGTGCCATGATCGATTGACGAAAGCCAAGCCCGCTTCCCAAAAGGAGACCCAGCATACCATTAAGAAAGCCATTGCAGATAAGTGTGAGCAGAATAAGAGCTGGCATTTTAATTCCAACGAAGAGCCCCATCTTGGGGTCTCTCCAAAATCCCAGCGTCATACCGTAAATTCCAAAGGCTAAAATAATGGTAACGAGGCACAATCCCAGGCTCTTTATTCCGGGCGCATTGATCCACCTACGGAGATCTTCTTGAGCTCCTCTGAGAAGAATACCGAGTTCGTGACACATCAAGAAAGGGGAAAGATAAGAGGGAGCAACGAATTGTATCTGCCTCGATTACTTAAGAAAACTAGATTGGGATTGTGAAGTCATGATGTTCGGAGTGTGAAGGTTTCGGGAAATCCTTAAGTTGAGGTAAGGCTCATTGGGAGTTCCATGGCGGCTTCAGTTCCTCCTTCTTTTAGGCGAGAAATTCGCGCCTTTCCTTGATGAAGTTCGGCAACTTCTTGGACAAAGGTAAGGCCAAGTCCATTTCCTTTCCCTCGTTCTTCACTACGGAATGAATAAAATCGTTCAAAGGCCTTTTTGGCTGCAAAGTCTGGGATTCCATTGCCTTGATCACGAACTAAAAGGATGATGCGATCATCGTGAATTGCCGCGGAGAGTAGGACTATTCCCTGTTTCGGGGAAAATTGGATACCATTTTCGAGGAGGTGGGTAATAGCCGATCCTAGGAGCGGCTCGTTACCAAAAAATGGAAGATTCTCGGGGATGTCGGATTCCAGGGTCACTCCGGACGATTCGGCTAAGCTAGTTAGCTGTGAAAGTTGTCTGCGTCCGCAAGCAGCGAGATTAAACTGATGCGAGTTCTCTAAATGGCTCTGGGCTTCCAGGGCCGAAAGCTCAAGAAGCTGGTGGATCATCGCCTCACATCTCTTCGTTTGATTCCGAATGTTGTCTACAAATTTCGCGCGGTCTATCTGGGGCATTTCTTCATTTAGAAGTTCGGCGGCTCCTTGAATCGCGGCTAGGGGTGATTTGAGCTCATGGGTCAGGGTCTGGATGTAACGTTCTGCATACTGGCGCCCCTCTAGTGATTCTCGCATATCATGGAGGGCATTCGCGAGAGTATTGACTTCGCGACCAAGGCCAACTTGTGGCCTAGGGCGACGTTCACTCCTCGTGATGGCTCTGGCATAGGCTGTGAGTTTTCCAACCGGTCGGAAAAGCCAAATGAAGACAGCGATGATAAGAGCAAGGATCCCTAAGCCGATAAGTGCCACGGACCAGATAATGGTTCGGCGGCGAGCTTGGACGAAAGGAAGGACGTCTTTTTGGGATTTGTAAACACTAAGGCAGCCAACGATTTTTCCGTCTTTCCTTACGGGGGCGCCGACGAACATCACTGAGGAGTCAGAGTCAGATTCGTCCTCTCGTGTTGACCGTGCTCCATATTTCCCACGAAGTGTTTTGTAAACGTCGCTCCATTCACTGAAGTCCTTACCTACATTTCCTGGCTGGCCGCTGTCGAAAAGGACTATGCCATTTTGATCGGTAAGGTAGGCGTTTAACCCGATCTCTTCTTTTGCGATAACAAATATTTTGGCGCTGAGTTTTCGTTCGTCGATACGTTTAAAAACTTGTTCTAGATCTAAGTCGTTTTCGGTTAGATTTGCGAGGATGTGAGCTGCGTCGATCATCGATTCCTCGGTTGCTTGCAAAGTCTGAGTTTCGAGATCTTCGAGAAGGTAATCGGAGAGACGATAAAACCCAGCTCCCATAATGAGAGTGATCAAGAGGAGGGTGATACGAGTCAGGCGCATTTAAAGAACGAGGGTGTAACCGAGGCCTCGTCTGGTTTGAATGGTTTCAGCCGCGTCTTCGGAATGTTGGCGTAGTTTTGCTCGGAGAGATTTGATGTGAGTATCGATCGTGCGGTCCATAGCTGAGCCAGGATCTTCCCACGCTTGTTCTAGAAGTTGTTCCCGAGTGAACACTCGGCCAGGCTGTCCAAGCAGAATGGCGAGTAGTTTGTATTCGTGGGCAGTAAGGTCGAGGTGATGATTGCAGCAGGTGATACTCATCGTTTCGGGATCGTGGTGAAGCAGAGAGGATTTTGCGTTAGGCGCTGCTTTGCCACGGCGGAGGATAGCTCGGATTCGGGCAACTACGGTTCGCGGCGAAAAAGGCTTAGTGACGTAGTCATCGGCGCCAAGCTCAAGGCCGAGTATGTGATCAATCTCAGAATCGCGGGCTGTCAGAAAGAGGATCGGGATCTGCGAGAAATCCCGAATCTTTCGGCAGAGATCGAAGCCAGTGAAGTCGGGCAGGCCAATATCGAGCACTGCAAAGTCGGGGGCGTGATTTTCGAAGTGATCAAGCCCGGCTTGTGCGGTCGAGACGTGAGTGACAGAGAAATTCTCGGTTTCGAGTGCATAGATCAGAGTGTCCGCTATGGCGGGCTCATCTTCGATGAGAAGGACTGAAGGCATTTCGTGAGCTTAGAGATCGTTCCTTAGGAGCCAATCGTAATTTTAAATGCCGCCCACGATTCTTGCGAGATCCCAGATTTTCAAAGTTTATCCTTATGAGGGTCACCCAAGGTCGTAGGCATCTAAATCTGCGGTGACAATAACGTCCTCTGGTGTAGGAGTGGCGCGGAGAATTCTATTGAGGTGGTGTGAGAGAATCCTCGCATTGGGACCTCGCATGAGCAGCTGGAATCGGAATTGAGAGTGGGATTTGGTGAGTGGTGAAGGGATGGGGTCGCCTAGGATGACCTGGTCTGGAAGATCTTCTGCGAGTTTGCGGTGGAGGGTTTGAAGTGTGAATTCAGCGCGGCGTTCGTGGCTTGATCTTGCTAGGAGAAGTGCGAGGTGGGTGAAAGGCGGATATCGAAATTGTTGGCGAACGTCGAGTTCTTGAGCAACGAAGCCATCAAAATCGTGATGTCTTGCGAACTGGATCGAGGGGCTGTGAGGTGTGGATGTCTGTATGATAACTTCCCCGGCCATTTTTCCGCGACCTGCTCGACCTGCGACTTGTGTCAAAAGTTGGAAAGTACGCTCACCCGCTCGGAAGTCAGGTGCGTAAAGCGAAAGGTCAGCGTTGAGGACTCCGACTAGAGTGACGTTTGGAAAGTCGAGTCCCTTGGCTATCATTTGGGTGCCGAGGAGAATGTTAAGTTTTTTGGCGCGAAAGTCGCGAAGGGTGTCGCGGAGCGTGTTTTTACGTCGGGTGGTATCAGTATCGAGGCGGGCGATTTTCGCGGAGGGGAAGACTTTGCGGAGAATAGTTTCAGCCTTTTCGGTTCCGTATCCCTGAAAGCGAATAGCTGGGTCTTGGCAATTGGGGCAGAGGCGGGGGACAATGGATTGGAAACCGCAGACGTGGCAAACGAGGCGTTCGTCGCCGCGGTGGTAGGTAAGCGGAATAGCGCAATGGTTGCACTCGATGACATGTCCGCAGGGCGGGCACTGGAGGGACCTTGCGAAGCCGCGGCGGTTTAGAAAAATGATGACTTGTTCATTCGCTTCGATGCGTTTTTCAACCGAAGTGCGAAGGACGTCTGAGATAATGGCATCGCGTCCTTTGTGTTTCTTAGCCTCAATACGCATGTCTACCACCCGGGTAAGAGGAAGAGAGGCGCCGTCAGCTCGCTCTGTCATTTTTACGATTTGGTATTTTTTGAGTTGTGTGTTTTGGAAGGTTTCAAGTGAGGGAGTAGCGGAGCCGAGGACAACGGTGCATTTTTCGAGGTTACAGCGGACAACTGCAAGGTCACGTGCGTGGTATTTAGGTGGATTCTCCTGTTTATACGCAGGTTCATGTTCCTCATCGACGATAATGAGCCCGGGGTCTTTAACGGGTGCAAAAATGGCGGAGCGAGCCCCAATTACGATACGGGCTTTTCCAGCCCGAATTCGATGCCATTCGTCGAAGCGCTCGCCTTGGGAGAGGTTAGAGTGAAGGATTGCGATTTGATCGGTTAGATCGTGAAAGCGAGCTTTGAAGCGTTGTACGGTCTGGGGAGCAAGTGAGATTTCGGGAACTAAGATGATGACATTTTTGCCAAGTTTCAGGGCGGTGCGGGTGGCCTGGAGGTAGACCTCAGTTTTTCCTGATCCTGTGATTCCGTGAAGGAGGATTGGCTTTGGTTTTTCTGAATGGAGGCTTTTTGAGATCGTTTGATAGGCTTCGTCTTGTTCTTCGTTCAGGGTGAGAGGGTCGGTTGGTAAAAAGGTTTCGTCGGCATCAGGATCACGGCGGACTTCGAGATTGATAACCTTGACCCAACCTTTCTCTGTAAGGGTCTTAATTGAAGAAGAGGTGGATGCTCCGCCGAGTTCGGTGATCGGGATTGGCTTTTCTGCAATCGATAAGAGGGTGATGATTTGGTGTTGGCGTTTGGCCCGTTTGGCGAGCTTAGCGAGTTCAATTTCGTCTGGCTTTTTTGCAAGAATGGCAGCTTTGCGAATTTTGGCCGAAGTTTTATCTCCTCGAATGGAGGCGGGGATGATTGAACGAATGACTTGCTCGAGCGGGGTGCCGTAGTAAGAGGTAATCCATTCGGCAAGTTTTAGAAGAGCAGGGGTGATCAGTGGTTCTGGATCGACGAGGCCGGTGAGGTAACGGAGGTCGAATTCGGATTCAGGTGCTTCTTGGATGCGGAGGACGGTCCCCGTAGCGTCGCGGTTCCGAAGGGGGATGCGGACGCGGCAGCCGGGAAGAATTTTAAGGTGATCCGGAATAGCGTAGTCAAAGACGAGCTCGGAAGGGCCGTCTATGAGTACGCTTGCAGCGAGTGGCATAGACGGATCATGGACGCTGAACGCACAAGTTCCAACGCTGAAGATGCAAGGGTTCTTTCTTCGCGATGATTGCGATAAAGAGTTTCTTAACGGACCATTACCTTGAGACGGTAGAATCTTGCTTGGGTGATCGGTCCGACTTCGTAAGTTTCGAGGATGAAGCCATTTTTAGGCAGTGATTCTTGGATAGGATTGGAAAGGGTGTCCCAGTTTTTGAGATCGGTGGAGATTTGAACTTCCTGGATGAGATCGTCAGCCGCGAGGTTTTTGGGGACCTGTATACCGCTTAGAGTTGGGGTGAGTTCTTTACCCTGAAGAGCGTAGGCGATAAGATCACTGCCTCGGAAAGTTGTTGCGTCCGATCCTCCCGGATTGCCCCCTGCGGTGGTTGAGGCACGCCAGCTTGAAGGGAGGTTGGGATCAAGTTGCGACGAGGGGCTAATTCGAACAAGGCTGAACCCTTCGCCGTCACTGGCTTGGGGCCATGGGGGGCTGTCGTCAAAAGCGAAGCTTTCGATAATGGTGCCGGAAGCATCGGTTAGGGTGATTTTTTCGCCTCCGTTGTCGAGACTGCCGGCGTAGTCATTGGTTCCGATCGTAAGCCGACCTCCGGGTGAGAGGGTAGTGTCGAGAGGAAAGGTGTAAGTGAGCCCAGCGGTAAAGGTGAGGTTACTCAGGTCGATCTCGTTGTTGGAAATGTTGGTGAGTTCGATGAATTCGTTTTCCTCGGTGGATCCAGGTTCGTTGTAGTAGAGTTCGGAAATCACGAGGTTAGTGGCGTCGGCAGGAGTCCCTGCTACGAGGTCAGCCGATTGCAGAGCGGACCAAACACCGTTCTCTAGGACGCGCGATTTGTAGGTGGCGCTTACGGTGAGAGTAAGACCGTTTGAATAAGTAAAGGCGTCTGGATCACGTGGGTCTGAACCATCAGTGGTGTAGAAAATCGAGCCTGCACCATTCGGGTTTTCGATCGTGAGTGAGTTCCCGTTTTGGGCGTAGATAGGTGCGGCAACAGACGGATAAAGATTCCGGGATCGAAGCTGATTTAGAAGAATGTTTGGTCGCTGTTCGAGGTGGGTTTCGATAATGTAGTTTTGCGTGGCAAGATACTGATCGTCTTTTGTGTAGAGCTCATAGTTTGAATTCTGCCATCCACCCGCGGATTGAACATCTCTCCGATAGTCGCCCCATCGAGCAGACTCGGCAACAATTGCATCGTCCATTTTATCAGAGCGGCGACGCCAAATTGCAGTGGCTCCGGTGGGAGAAAGAGGGCCGTTATTAAAGAGTGCTGCGTGTGCGCGGTCGGCGAATCGTAGTCGGTATTCCGCATTCTTTGTGAGGTCTTGATGAATCCCGGAGGCTCTGTTGTTACGATTGTTACGTCCGGTGACGTTGATGTTAAGGGCTCCAGCGATGTTGAGGTAAGCAGGACTATTGCGGGCCGTTGAGATGGCGAATTCAGAATCCCATGGGAAGTAGTGGAATGGAACGCCGGTTGGACCCATCCCTGCGGCCCGCCAGTTATTGCCATCCCAGTCGTTATTGCCGATGAAGAAATTAAGTATCATGTAGTCGATGAAGGAATCGATATCGAGATGGCTCTGTAGGATTTCGTAAACAGAGTTGCTTGCTATATTGTTGCGGGAAATAGAAGCCATAGTGTTGTATCGGGCGACTGTCCCAGATTGCGCTTGGCCTTTGTTGATGGCATCATAATCGGCGTCTTCACCACCGAAGTAGGCTTCCATGAAGTCTTGATCGGGGCGCTCGTGGAGATGGTATAATCCCCAGTAAATCCCGTTTATGTAAAGATGGGTCCACCGTCCGTGAACTCCGATATTTCCCAGCTCCATAAAAACATCGTTGGTGAATTGATCTCGATTATATTGGGCTTTATCACACTGCCAGAAGTGACGGTGCGAGAAGCCGTAGTTGTAGTTTGAGCGTAGTTGGAGGGTGTCAAATTTTTCTGCTGCTTTGCGACCACTCGGGGCATCGCGATAAAGAGGGTAACGCAGTTTTCCAGCACCGTATTGAGATCGAAAGCGAAGGCTCATACTGTGCTTTGGAGTGTCGGGATTTCGGCTGCTTCCTCCTTGCACGCGAAGCCCAGCGTTTATTTTAAAGCCGGGTTCGGAGTCATCATGAGAAATGAGTTCAGCTGAGACAGGGCGCTCCCAAAGCGAACCTTCGCTCTGAGGGTTTTGATAAATTCCGTTGGGTCCGTAAAAGTCATTGGGAGCGATCGTGAGCGAGAGAGAGGGGAATTTTTGGAGTGCCGGAATAATTTCATCGGCATACTTCGGGTCGTCGACGATTTGCGGATCCATCTCGTAGTCAGCAATTCGACCAGCCCACATTGATGTCGTGTTAGTAGGGTTTTTAGGTTGGTTGATAACGTCCTTCAGGAAGATATAGCTTTGGGTGTCGACGTTGGTAGGAATAAAGTTATCTTTAAAGCCAGCTGCC
>CESO01001471.1_pt1 | contig 25939 bp, 22 predicted proteins | sample 356341 | NCBI WGS metagenome assembly CESO01 (sample SAMEA2621812, study PRJEB7988) | marine metagenome | biome: marine biome (ENVO:00000447); feature: deep chlorophyll maximum layer (ENVO:xxxxxxxx); material: "saline water (ENVO:00002010), including plankton (ENVO:xxxxxxxx)" | depth 35 m | reverse complement strand
AAATTGATTTAGAATTAGATGATGATGAAAATAAAATAGAAAATATTGATATCGATCTTTCAAATAAAACTATTTCTTTTGATGAGGAAGATTTTTCCAATATAATTCTTGATGAAGAAAATAAAAAAATAAAATTAGAACAAGATATTCGTAGTATTGAAATTGATTATGAAGTTGAAGAAAATTTTAAAAACGATTTATTTAATAAAGATATTGGTGAGTCATTAAATGATATCGAATTAGTGGATATAATTGATTTTTCTAAAGAAAGTGAAAGTGAGCCCCAAATTAGTTTTGATTTTGAAATGTCATTAGATGATATTAATGAAAAAAACAAATTTGATTTAGATGATTCAAATAAAGAAATATCATCAAATATTAATAATTCATTTGAAAATACTATATTCGAAAAATCAAATGAGATTGATTTTGAAAAGAAAGAGAATAGTGATTTAAATAATATTGAAGTCGATTTAAAAAATGAAAAATCGTTTGAAAATGAACAGAAAGATCATTTAAAAACAAATCCTTTTGAAAGTAAAATTGACAAAAGTTTAATTAAAGAAAACGAAAAAAGGAGAGAGCAATTAAAAAAATTTAATTATTCTTTTAACTCTAATTTGTCTAAAATTGAAGAGATTGAAAAACAACCCGCATATAAAAGAATGGGTTTAGAGATAGAAAATGAATCCAATCAAAACCAATCTTCTCAAATGACTATTGATAAAGATTCTAATGATGAAGTTCAATTAAGATCTAATAATTCTTTTTTACACGATAACGTTGATTAAAATATAATATATGTCATCTCTAAGTAAACTTAATGAAGAATTAAAACATGCGATGAAGTCAAAAGATTCATTAAAACTTGAATCCTTAAGAGCTATAAAATCAGCAATAATATTATTTAAAACCTCTTCAAATTTTAAAGATGAAGATTTATCAATTGATCAGGAAGTTAAATTATTACAAAGATTAGTAAAACAAAGAAAGGAAAGTGCGAATATTTATCGAAATCAAAATAGGTTAGATTTAGCTGAATTAGAGGAGTCTCAAGCAACTATAATTCAATCTTTTTTACCAAAGCAAATTTCATTAGAAGAAATAGAAAAAATTGTTATAAAAATAATTGAGGATATTAAAGCTGAGAGTATGAGAGATATGGGAAAAGTAATGGGTATTGCCAATAAAAAACTTTCCGGTAAAGCTGATGGTAAGACTATTTCAGACATTGTAAAAAATAAATTAAAAATATAAATTGGGGGGTAGTAGTTCAACTGGATAGAATGACGGATTTCGGCTCCGTTGGTTGGGGGTTCGAATCCTCCCTACCTCACTATTATATTATATTAATAAAATACTAGAAAGACCTATAGCTAGAATTTAAAAACTTATTTGCTTCATCTTCTGTAAATTTTGCTTTTTTAGAATCCCAATGAAGTGTTTTGTTTGGGAACTTTCCTGCTATAACCCCTAAAAGTATGGTTTCAGTCAACCTTGATGAGTATGAAAATGGCGCTGATGTTTTATCTTTTCCAAGGCAAGCATCAACAAATTGATGGTAGTGTTTAACACTTTCAGAGTCATAATTTCTCACAGGTTCTCCAACAGAACCAATATTTTTATAACTTTTTAAATTTAAATCCTGGTAATCGTTATTAATGATTAGTCTGGGTAATTGCATGAAATGTGGTAAAAGTAATCGTCCTTTTTCACCAATAAACATTGCACCTTGTTCAGGAAGTGAATCACCATTTGGTAGAATCAATTCACTATTTGTTTTTGGGGCAGTAATTCCATCACTCCAAATCCATTCTAAAGTTTTGGATGTATATTTAGTTCCTGGGAATTCATATTTGACCTCGTTATTTTCAGGGAAACCAAAATTATTAGGTTCACGGCATTCGTTTTTAATTGTAAAAGGAACATCTAATTTAAGAGCGTTGTATGGAGTATCAAAAATATGGACACCCATATCTCCGAGGGTTCCACAACCATAATCCACAATTTTTCTCCAATTTATTGGATGATATATTTCCTTTTTATATGGTCTCTCTTTAGCTGTACCTAACCATAAATTCCAATTTAAATTTTTTGGAATATTATCCTTTCCATAAGGAATGGGGCCATCATATCCCCAACTTTTATTACACCATGCTCTAACTCTTTTTACTTTACCTATTATTCCTGATTGGATTAAAAAAGTAGCCAATTTATAGTCATAAAAGGAGTGAACTTGAATACCCATTTGAGTAACTAAATTTTTTTCATTAGCAAGTTTTAACATTTCTCTTGACTCAGATACGTAGTGAGTAAGAGGCTTTTGACAATAAACTGCTTTTCCTTTTCTCATTGCTAATATAGAGGCAGGGGCATGTGTATGGTCAGGTGTTGAAATAGAAACTGCATCAATTTTATCTGAAATTTTGTTAAACATTTTTCTGTAGTCAGAAAAAATTTCAGCATTCGGGAAAATTTTATGAGCTTTAGCTAATTCAATTTCATCTACATCACACAACCCAACTACATCTACATCTTTATGGGATGCAATACTTTGTAAATCAAAAAGGCCTTGCATTCCTCCAACTCCAATATGAGCTGTTTTCAATCTTTTGGTTGAGTTAGACGACCATAGTGAACTTGGTAAAAAAGGAAGTGAAGACAAGAAAGCTGTTTTTTTTATAAATTCTCTTTTATTCATTTTTTTTTTTTTAATAAATATAATAATTTAATCTTTTAAAGATTTTGTATTTTCATTTTAAAATTAAAAAATGATAAAAATTAAACTTTTTTTTTTAATTGTTTGTTTATTTTTTTCATGTGAAAATTATACCAAAGATAAAATTGAAATTTCTGATGGAGTTTACTTAATTAATGATTGGATTTATGATCTTAAAAAAAGTGATAATTCAGATTTTAAAATTTCCTTTTATACAATTGGAAAAATATCATCCACTAAATTTAATGCAATTTCTATAAAAAACTCAAAAGAAAATGTGATGCATGGCATAGGTCTTTATTTTAAATATGATAAAGAGGGAGAAAATAAAGACCAAATTATTGGAGCTTTCTTCAAAAATACAAGTATGGATTCTATGGAGTTTAAATTTCCAAACTGTCTCAATGTTTGTCCATTAAAAGTTCTGGTTTATGAAAATGATAAATATATAGAATTGAAAGCTAGTTATTCAACCAGTAATCCTTTTGTAATGGGATTAAAAGACAAAGTTTTAATTGATTTGTTAGAAGCAAAAAAGAAAATAAGAGTAAGGATACCAATATCAATCAATAACAAAAACACAGTTTTTGAATTTTTTGAATTTGATTTATCTGATTATAATCGACAAATAGAATTATAATTTAAATTACTTTCATGCTAAAATCAATCGATTTGTAAGAGTGTGTTAGTGCTCCAACTGAAATATAATCAACTCCAGTTTCTGCTATTTCAACTATATTTTTGCCAGAAATGTTTCCCGAAGCTTCAGTTTTAATTTTATTATTAATTAATTTTAAAGCGTTTTTAATTTGATTTACATTCATATTGTCAAGTAATATACGATCAATCCAATCAAATTTAAGACACTCTTTGATCTCATTTATATTTCGTGTTTCAACAATCACAGGTATTTTTAAATCCTTAGAAATAATATATTTTTTTGTCTTTTCAAGAACTTTAGATATTGAACCACATGAATCAATATGAGTGTCTTTAATCATAATTGAATCAAATAATCCCATCCTGTGATTATATCCTCCTCCAATTAAAACAGCCCATTTTTCTGGATATCTAAAATTAGGAGTAGTTTTCCTAGTGTCAAGAATTTTACAAGAAGTATGAGAGATTTTTTTTGATAAAAACCTTGTGAATGTTGCAATTCCACTCATTCTCTGAAGACAATTTAGAATTATTCTTTCAATTGAGAGAATAATGTGAATAGGACCATCAAGTGTTAGAATTTTTTTATTTGCATTTATAGTTGATCCTTCTGTAGCTAATAATTTTAAATTTATAAATTCCTTATGTCTTTCTATAATTTTTTTAGTTAATAATAGGCCAGCAATAACGCAAGATTCATTACAATAAATTCCAAAAGTACCATTTGAATTTAATTTATAAAGAGACATATTTGAATGGTCAATTCCTCCTATATCTTCATCAATTGCATTATCAATGAACTTACCAATTTCTAAATTATATTTTTTATAAAAATCACTTGACATAATCTTGATTAAAAAAAACTCCACTATTAGACTTTATTTCTAATGATTGTTTTATAAGTAAATAAGATACACTAACCATGTTTCTTAGTTCACACAATTGAGGAGTTAGTTTTTTTTCATTATATAGCTTTAAACTTTTTTCATATAATTTTTTTAATTTTTTTTCAGCTATTAATAAGCCATTATATGTTTTAAAAATAGAAACTTGTTTACTCATGATTTTTTGTAATTGTAATTTTAATTTAAAAATAATTTTTAACTCCTGATTAGAAATAGACTGTTTACCGTTCCATTGGGGAATTGAGTCATATATATTTTTTTCAATTTTAAGATTATCAATTTCGTCAATTGATGCTTTAGCAGCTCTATGGGAAAAAACAATTGATTCTAGTAAGGAATTTGAAGCTAGTCTATTAGACCCATGTAGCCCAGTATAACTGCACTCCCCAATTGCATATAATCCATTAAGGCTTGTTCTTCCATAAATATCAACTTCAATCCCTCCACAAAAATAATGGGCAGCTGGAACAACTGGAATTGATTGTTTAAGTGGGTTATTATTTATTGATTTACAAGTTTCTAAAATTTTAGGAAAGTTTTTTTCAAAAATTTCTTTTTTAATATTTGTTGTGTCAAGTAATACGTATTTGGAGCCATTTTTTTTCATTTCTGATGAGATTGCTCTTGAAACAATATCTCTTGAAGCAAGTTCCCCTCTATCATCGTATTTATGCATGAATTTTTCTCCATTAATGTTTTTTAGCTTTGCCCCTTTCCCCCTGATTGCCTCAGTAATTAAGAAAGAATTATCATTTACTTTAGAATAAAGAACAGTAGGATGGAATTGAACATAAGGTAGATTCTTAATTTGAACTTTTGCTCTGTATGCTGCTCCAAGTCCATCTCCAGTAGCACCTTTTGGATTAGTTGTAAATTCAAATAATTGACCAGCTCCACCTGTAGATAAAATTGAAATTTTAGATGTGATTTTAATTATTTTTTGGTCAGTAATTGAAATGACATATGCACCATAACATCTTTTTGGCGCACTTATCATGTGATGATCAGTAATTAAGTCAACTAGAAGGTGGTTTTCAAGGTATTTAATATTCTTTAAACCTTTAATTTTTTCAATTAAGGCTCTAATAATTTCTGAACCAGAATGATCTTTATGGTGAACAATTCTTTGAGCAGAATGTCCTCCCTCTCTTCCTAAATCAAATTTATTTTGTTTTTTTTTATCAAATTCAGTTCCCCAATCAATTAGTTCTTTCAATCTTTTTCCTCCTTCTTTTACAACAAAATCAACAACTTTTTTATTACACATTCCAGCTCCAGCAATTAAAGTATCATTTATATGTTTTTCGTAAGAATCCTTTTTAAAGTTTGAAACAACTGCAATTCCTCCTTGTGCATATTTTGTGTTGCCCTCATCTAAACTACTTTTACAAATAAGAATTATCCTTTTTTTTGGGGATAATAATGCTATTTTTATTGCATACGTCAGACCTGAGATTCCCGAACCAATAACAAGTATATCTGTTGTCATATTAACTTAAAGAAAGCATTTTTTCAATTGGTTTTCTAGCTGTACTAATTAATTTTTTATTAATTAAAATTTCGGGTAATTCATATTTTAAACAAAGGTAAAGTTTTTCTAATGTATTAAGTTTCATAAAGGCGCATTCACTGCAACTGCAAGAACTATTTTCAACAGGAGCAGGTATAAAAGTTTTTTGAGGACATTTTTTTTTCATTTCATGTAAAATTCCAGCTTCAGTTGCAACTATATAACTTTTAGAATCATCGTTTTTGACAAAATGTAATAAAGCTGAAGTGCTTCCTATAAAATTAGCAATATCTAAAATGTGAGATTGACTTTCAGGATGAGCTATAAACTTTGAGTTTGGATGAATTTTAAACAAGGGAATAATTTTATCAAAAGAAAATGCCTCATGAACAATACAAGAGCCATCCCATAAAATCATCTTTCTTCCTGTTTTTTTTATAAGATATTGTCCTAAATTTCTATCAGGAGCAAAAATAATATTTTTCTCTTTAGGAATTGAATTAATTATTTTTTCAGCATTACTTGATGTGCATACAATATCACTTAAAGATTTTATTTCAGCTGAGCAATTTATATATGATACAACTGTAGAGTTTTTATTTTTTTTAATAAAATTTTTGAATTCATCTGGAGGGCAAGAGTCAGCTAGCGAACATCCAGCTTTCAAATCAGGAAGTAAAACTTTTTTTTCAGGATTAATAATTTTCGCTGTTTCAGCCATAAAGTGAACACCAGCAAAAACTATTATTGGGGCTTTAACTTTTTCAGCGACTTGAGCTAAATAAAGGCTGTCACCCAAGTAATCAGAGAGTTCTTGTATTTTTTCGTTTTGGTAATAGTGAGCTAAAATAACAGCCTTTTTTTTCAATTTCAATCTTAAGATTTCAGGTATTAATTTATCTTTACTTGGGACAGGAAGATTTAAATATCCTAGTCTATTTAAATTAGAAAAAGCTTTAGTTTTACTTGAAATCATTTTTTACAATTATGATGATATGTTATAATATATATTTTACAAAAATATTAAATTTTCAATGACTTTTTGAACTTGAAATCCAAATGAATTTTATTTAATGATAAAAAAAAGTTAATTTGCGTTTAAACATTTCAAATGATAAGAAAAAAAAGTTTTTTAGTTATTTTATTTTTAAGTTCAATTTTTGAACTTTATTCTCAAGATGCCCCATATTCATGGAAGATTAAGCTTGGTGTAAATCTTGTTAACATTCAAGATAAAAATGTTTTATCTGATATAGCAATTGGTTTTCCGTCTTTTTCTATTTCTAAACATTTATTTAGTGGGATTTCAATTGGGACTCAATATTCAATGAATAAAATAAAAATTGAAAATTCTTCTTCTTTAGATTATTATTCAATAGATGGTTTTTTGAAATATAGTATTTTAAATGATAAAACAATAAGTCCTTATTTTTTTGGTGGCTACGGATTTTCAAGTTTTCAAGATGGAGTAGAAAAAAAAGGTATTTTCCCTTCATTTGATGTTTCTGAAACAGCATTTGGTGGGATTGGTTTAGAGTTTAAAATCTCAGATAAAATAGGAATTAATTTGAGTACTTCTTACAGAAATGCAGATGAAATCAAATCATATAAGCATTTACAACATTTTGCAGGAATATCTTTTAACATAGGTAATAATGATTTAGATAATGATGGAATCCCTGATAAAAAAGATCTTTGTCCTGAAATTCCTGGATTAATTGAATTTGGGGGTTGTCCTGATACTGACTCAGATCTAATTCCAGATAATAAAGATAAATGTCCAAATTTATTTGGAAGTATTGAAATGCAAGGTTGTCCCGATACAGACGGAGATGGTGTGATTGATAAAAATGACAATTGTCCTGAGAAATCAGGTAAAATTGAACTTAATGGTTGCCCCGATTCTGATAATGATAGTATTATTGATATTGAAGACGATTGTCCATTAGAATTTGGCTTAATCGAAAATAATGGTTGTCCATTAACTGATAAAGACAACGACGGAGTTTTAGATATTAATGATGACTGTCCTGAAGTTATTGGACCTAAATCAAACGCTGGTTGTCCAGAAGTTCCAGTGGAAGTTATAGAAGTTTTAAATACGTATGGTTCATCTATCAATTTTGCTGCATCAAGTGATAGAATATTAGGTAAAAAGACTATCAATATACTTAATCAAATTAAATCCCTTTTGGATCAATATCCAAATGGTAATCTTATTATAGAGGGTCATACTTCATCTGATGGAGATAAAGAATATAATCAGTTATTATCTATAAAAAGAGCTGAAAGCGTAAAGAAATATTTGATTAATTTAGGAGTTGATAAAAAAAGGTTGGAATCTCTAGGTAAAGGAGATTCTGAGCCTATTGATTCAAATGATAATCCTATAAGTAGAGCAAGAAATAGGAGAGTTCAGTTTAAAACTAATTTCAACTAATATCTTTGAGCTTCATTATTATTTTATCGGGATTTTTAGATTTAAATATAAAGCTTCCAGCAACTAAAACATCTGCTCCTAATTCAATTAGTTTTCTAGATTGTAAGTCAGTAACACCCCCATCAACTTGAATTAAAGAAGGAGATTTTTTTGATTTAATTAATTTTTTTAATTCAGTTAACTTAATAAATGTATTATTAATAAACTTTTGTCCACCAAATCCTGGATTAACACTCATTAAGCACACCAAATCAATTTCAGTAATAACTTTTTCTAAGACTTTTACTGGGGTCTCTGGATTAATTGCAACTCCAGTTTTAATTCCAAATGATTTAATCTCTTTTATAGTCTCAATAAGGTTTGAAGTTGCTTCAAAATGAATAGTTATTATGGATGCATTTAATTCATAAAAATTTTTGATATATCTTTCTGGGTCAACAATCATTAAATGAACATCTAAAGGTTTTTGAGCATGTTTTTTGATAGCACTAAGAATAGGCATTCCAAAAGAAATATTAGGAACGAATAAACCGTCCATTATATCAATATGAAACCAATCAGCTTCACTTTTGTTAATTATTTCAATTTCTGACTTAAGATTTGCAAAATCTGCCGCCAAAATTGAAGGGGCAATTATTGTATTCATAGAAATTATTATTTTAAAAATATACTGGTATTAGCCCAAATATGTTTTTAAAATTTTGCTTCTTGAAGTATGTTTTAATCTTCTTATTGCTTTTTCTTTTATTTGCCTTACTCTTTCTCGAGTTAAATCAAATGTTTCACCAATTTCTTCAAGAGTCATAGCGTGATGCTCTGCTAAACCAAAGTATAACCTAACTACATCAGCTTCTCTTGGAGTTAGAGTTTCAAGGGCTCTTTCAATTTCAGTTTTTAAAGATTCATGAAGTAGTGTTCTATCAGGATTAGGTGATTCACCACTATTTAGAACATCATATAGATTGGAGTCTTCACCTTCTACTAGGGGAGCATCCATAGAGACGTGTCGACCAGAATTTTTTAGTGATTCTTTAACATCATTAATCGTCATATCTAATTCTTTGGCAATTTCCTCAGCTGAAGGAGCTCTCTCATGGGCTTGTTCTAAAAAAGCATATGTTTTATTTATTTTGTTTATAGAACCAATTTTATTAAGTGGTAACCTTACAATTCTTGATTGCTCAGCTAATGCCTGAAGTATAGACTGTCTAATCCACCAAACTGCATATGAAATAAATTTAAAACCTCGAGTTTCATCAAATCTCTGAGCTGCTTTTATAAGCCCTAAATTGCCTTCGTTTATTAAATCAGGAAGGGTTAATCCCTGGTTTTGGTATTGCTTAGCAACTGAAACAACAAATCTTAAATTTGCTTTTGTTAATTTTTCAAGAGCTATTTGATCTCCGTCTTTGATTCTTTGAGCTAATTCTACTTCTTCCTCAGCAGTAATCAAGTCAACTTTACCAATTTCCTGAAGATATTTATCTAGGGAGGCAGTTTCTCTGTTAGTGACTTGCTTAGTTATTTTTAGTTGTCTCATTTAGATTATTTAGTTGTGTATATATATATATACGTAAAAAATGAATAAATGTTACACTACATGTGTAAAATTAATTTTTATTTTGATCATTATTCCTTGAAGGCCTTGTTATTAGTGCTTTTCTAGAAACTTTTTCTTTTTTTGTTCTAGGATCAAAACCAAAATATTTAACATCAATAATATCGTTTAATTTTAAAACATCTGAAACATTTTCAGTTCTTTCCCATGCAATTTCACTAACATGAAGTAAAACTTCATTTCCAGGAGCATCCAGATATTCAACGACAGCTCCAAAATCTAAAATTTTAATTACTTTTACTTTGTAAGTATTATCCTTAACTGGTTTAAATAGAAGAGAATCAATTTTTGTGATAACCATCTCAATTCCCTCTTGGTCTATTCCTAATATCTCTACAATACCTTCTTCTGTTTCAGGATCTTCATTGATTACAATAGTACAACCAGTTGTTTTTTGGAGTTCTTGAATTACTTTTCCACCAGGACCTATAAAAGGTCCAATAAATTCGTTAGGAATTTTTCTGGTTACCATTTTAGGTGAATGGGGCTTTACATCTAGATTTGGAAGAGGAATTGTTTTTTCCATTTGATTCAAAATATGAATTCTTCCGTCTTTTGCTTGTTTTAATGCTTTAACTAAGATCTCATAAGATAATCCTTTAATTTTAATATCCATTTGACATGCAGTTATTCCATTTTTAGTACCTGTGACTTTAAAGTCCATGTCACCAAGATGATCTTCATCTCCTAAAATATCACTTAAAACTGCATATCTTTCACCATCAGAAATTAATCCCATTGCAATTCCTGATACAGGTTGTTTAATTTGAATACCAGCATCCATAAGTGCCATAGTCCCAGAACAAACACTAGCCATTGATGATGAGCCATTAGATTCAAGAATTTCACTTACAACTCTTAATGTATAAGGGCAATTTTCAGGGATCATTCCTTTTAGTCCTCTTTGAGCAAGATTTCCATGACCAATTTCTCTTCTGGAAGTTCCTCTTAATGGTCTAGCTTCTCCTGTACAGAATGGAGGAAAATTATAATGTAAATAAAAACTTTCTTCACCTTCATATGAGGGCATATCTATTCTATTTGCTTCTCTTGAGGTTCCTAATGTAACTGTTGCAAGAGACTGAGTTTCTCCACGAGAAAAAATTGCAGATCCATGAGTTGATGGTAAATAATCAACTTCACACCAAATAGGTCTAATTTCATCTGTTTTTCTACCGTCTAATCTTTGGCCTTCAGACAGAGTTAATTCCCTTATAGCTTCTTTTTTAACTTTTTCAAAATATTTATCTATTAAATTATTTTTTTCTTCAATTTCTTCTTCAACAAAGTTTTTAAATAATTCGTCTTTTATTTTTGAAAAGGATAAGGATCTTTCTGATTTTGATAGTCCTTTTTTAGATACTTCATAACATTTACTGTATGTTAAGTCATTTATTTTTTTAAGTAAGTCGCTATCTTCTTCACTTTTTTCGTAATCTCTGACGGGTTTCCTTCCAAAATTCTCGGATAATTTTATTTGAGCATCTATTTGATCTTTAATTGCATCATGTCCAAACTTTATAGCTTCAACCATTTCTTCTTCACTACATTCATCCATTTCTCCCTCAACCATCATTACAGAATCATGTGAAGCACCAATCATCATATCAATATCTGAATTTTCTAGTTCTGATCTTGAGGGATTTATAATTAGCTTTCCATTTATCCTTGCTACTCTAACCTCTGAAATGGCACATTCAAAAGGGAAATCGCTTAACTGAATTGCAGTTGAGGCAGCTAGACCCGCAAGTGCATCAGGCATTACATTTTCATCATGAGACATGAGTTGAATCATTACTTGAACTTCAGAGTGATAGTCTTTAGGGAATAATGGGCGTAAAACCCTATCAACTAGTCTCATAGTTAATATTTCACCATCACTTGGCCTAGCTTCTCTTTTAAAAAAACCTCCAGGATATCTTCCAGCGGCAGCAAATTTTTCTCTGTAATCAACTGTCAATGGTAAGAAATCAACGTTTGAGGATTCATAATTTGAAACTACTGTACACAAAAGCATGGCATTTCCCATTTTAACAACTACCGATCCATGTGCATGTTTTGCTAATTTCCCTGTTTCTAGAGAGATGACTCTACCGTCAGGTAATTTAATTTCTTGGTTGAATGTCTTTGGTATCATTTTTAATATATTTTAAACTTAACGATAGTTGTGAATTATTGTGTAGCTTAACCAATAAAAACAAATACTAATTTTTTTATTAATCTGATTTGATTTATTTTCTTAAATCTAATTCTTTGATAATATTTCTGTAACGTAATATATTTTTTGATTTTAAATAATCTAAAAGACTTCTCCTTTTACCAACCAACTTAACTAACGATCTCTCAGTATTAAAATCTTTATTATTTTTCTTTAAGTGATTTGAAAGATGATTTATTCTGAATGAAAAAAGTGCAATTTGGGCTTCAGTTGAACCTGTATTTTTTTTTAATTTGCCATGCTTAGTAAAGATTTTTTCTTTTTCTTCTTTAGTCAAATACATAAATTTTAAATTAAATTACTTTAACATTAAAAAATTAAACTTTGCAAATATAATCTAATTTTATACAATTGTTTAAAATCTTAGTTTTATTTTCTAATGTCCTGATTGAGAATTAAATCAATGTATAAATTAATTTTCTTTTTTAGATTTTTTCTGTGGCTAATAAAGTCAAGAAAACCTTTTTCTAAAATAAATTCACTTGTTTGAAATCCCTTCGGAAGTTCTTTGCCAGTTGTATCTTTAATAACCCTTGGTCCAGCAAAACCAATTAAAGCACCAGGTTCAGCTATATTAATATCACCTAGCATAGCAAATGAGGCAGTGGTACCTCCAGTTGTCGGGTCAGTGCATAGAGAAATATATGGAATTGATTTTTCTGAAAGTTCAGCTAATTTAGAACTTGTTTTAGCTAATTGCATTAAAGAGAAAGCTCCTTCCATCATTCTTGCTCCTCCAGATTTTGAAATAATCAATAGGGGAATGCGAAGATCAATAGACTTGTTAATTGCTAAAACGATTTTCTCACCTACAACTGAACCTACTGATCCACCAATAAAAGTAAAATCCATACAAGCAATTATTATTTGTTTACCCATTGATTTTCCAATTGCCGTCCTAATAGCATCTTTATAGCCAGTTTTTTTTTGTGATTCTTTTAATCTTAAGGAATATCTTTTTGAATCTTTAAATTTTAAAAAATCTTTGGGTTTTAGATTTGAATTAAATTCTTTGAAATGATTGTCATCAAATAATAACTCAAAATACTCTTTACTTCCAATCCTAACGTGATACTCATCTTCTGGACTAACATAAAAATTTGAAGCAAGCTGTTGAGTGTCTACAATTTTTCCAGTGGGAGTCTTGTACCACAAACCTTTTGGAATATCTTTTTTTTCAGCAGTTTTTGTTAGAATTCCTTTTTCAATTCTTTTAAACCAGCTCATAAATTTATATTTATTACAAGGTATTTATATTATTTAAATCTTCAAAAGCTTTGGTAAGTCTTTTGATAAAAGTTTCTTCTCCAATTCTTAACCACTTTCTTGGATCATAGAATTTTTTATTTGGTTCTGATGGTCCATCAGGATTTCCAATCTGAGTTTTCAAGTAATTAATTTTTTGGTTCATATAGTCTCTAATTCCTTCAGTAAAAGCAAATTGTAAATCAGTATCAATATTCATTTTTATAACACCATATCCAATAGCTTCTTTAATTTCTTCAATTGAAGAACCTGAGCCACCATGAAAAACAAAATCTAAAGTATTTTTTGGAAGATTAAATTTTTCAGAAATAAATTTTTGAGAATTTTCAAGTATTTTTGGGGTTAATTTAACATTACCAGGTTTATATACACCATGAACATTTCCAAAAGCAGCGGCAACAGTGAATTGAGAGCTAATTTTTATAAGTTCTTCATACGCATAGGCAACTTCCTCTGGTTGAGTATACAATTTCGAAACATCAATATTAGTATTATCAACTCCATCTTCTTCTCCTCCAGTTACCCCTAATTCAATTTCTAGAGTCATATCCATTTTTCTCATTCTAGTAAGATATTTTTTACAAATAGAAATATTCTCTTCTATTGGTTCTTCTGATAAATCAATCATGTGAGAGCTGAATAGGGATTTACCATTTGTTTTGTAAAATGATTCGCTAGCATCCAATAAACCGTCAATCCATGGTAGAAGATTTTTAGCACAATGGTCAGTATGAAGTATTACAGATGCCCCATATAATTTAGCTAATTGATGAATATGTTTAGCTCCAGAGATTGCTCCATTTATAGCTGATTGTTGATTAATATTTGCCAACCCTTTACCAGAATTAAATTGAGAACCACCATTAGAAAATTGAATTATTACTGGACTATTTATTTTCGATGCAGTTTCTAATACAGCATTAATTGAATTGCTTCCAGTTACGTTGACAGCAGGTAAAGCAAAAGATTTTTCTTTTGCAAGTCTAAAAACTTTTTGGACATCTTTTCCAGTAATAACTCCTTGAGGTATTTTATTATTCATGTATATTATTTTAAGTTAGTAAAAATATAACATTTAGTTTAAAAAGGATAATTGATACCAATATTATAAACAGCATTTTTGAAAGATGTTTGGTTCCACCACTTTTTTTCTAAAGGAAGAACAGGATTATATGCTTTAAACCCAGTATCTAGTCTAAATACAAAAAAATTAAAATCATATCTTATTCCAAAACCAATTCCAATTGCAATTTCCGACAAATCTTCAAATCCATTAAATTTCATTTTTGGATCACTTATATTATCAAATGCATTCCAAATATTTCCAGCGTCAATAAAAATAGCTCCTTTAAAAGGTCCAATTAGAGGGGCTCGATATTCTAAATTAAAAGCTAATTTAAAGTTGGCTTCATTGAATTCATTTAAATTCTCACTTGTTCCGGGGCCAAGTTTATATACTCTCCAAGCCCTATTGTCATTTGAGCCCCCACCAAAATAGGACCTGGTAAATGGAATACTATTAGAGGATCCATACGGTATAGCAATACCGGAAAATCCTCTAAAAGCAAGAACTCTATCAAATCCAATTTTCCAATGTTTTATGTAATTAAATTCTGTTTTAATAAACTGTGAAGGAATTACTCCTAAAAAATTATTAGGATCAGTAGAATCTTTCTTATTTAAGGATAAAAGACCATTTATTAAATTACCAACCCATTCTAATTTGAAACGATATTGAGAAAAATCTTCATCTAATAAGTTTTGTTGATTATTTTTTAAAAAGGTAATGGAGGAACCCATTATAAAATTATCTGAAGTTAATCTCTCTTGTCTTTCTTTAATTGCTATTAATTCTGAAAATTGATTTGAACTGTTTTCGATTGGAGAGTTTTGATTGATAATATCTTGAATGAAACCAGAAGTTCCATTAGGAATAATTAGCGAACCCTCTGAATTTAAGTATTCTGGATTAGAATAAAAATTTTGAGATATAGAGTTCAGTCTATCGTAGGAGTTTTTGTAAACATTAAAATAATTATTGATAGCTCGGTTTTTGATAAACTCAAGATCTAAAAGTTTAAAATTAATTTTATAAGTTTTATTTGGTGACCATTCGTATTCTATTTTACTTGCAAAATTTTGTCTATCTAATCCAATATTTTCCTGTAAAGAAGTTCCAAAAGTTATATTTGTTTTAGGTAACATAAATTTTGGTATTATTGAATTTAATCTTAAAGGAAAAATAATTTTAGGTATTTCTATTCTTAAGTCAGTACCTATTTCAAAAAGATTGAAAAAATCCCTATTAGAATTAGCAACGTTACTTGATGAGCCAATACTTCCTTTAATACTTAATTCTATAATTTCTGATTCTTTAAAAAGATTACGAGTAATTATTGAACTTCCAAAACCAATACCAAAATCCTCAATGTTGGAATGTGACAAATCTAAGTCAAAACCTAAAGAAAACCTCTCCATTGGAGTCAAAATGACAGATAAATCAAGTCCTAAGCTATCTTTAAAGTTTTTTTTGAAAGTTATGCTTGGATATTTAAAGTTTTTTAATTCAGTGATATATCTAAAAGTATTATCTCTTTTTTCTTCATTGTATATGTCACCTTCAGAAAAATCAATTACGTCAGTTAAAACTTTAGCTTTATAATTTAACTTTTTATTATAAAAAATTTTTTTGTTATCATAAAAAATCGAGTCATTAAACTTCATTAAATTATTACCATTAGTGTCTTCCACTAGGATATTTATTTTTTTAATTTTTTTTACTTCGTATGATTGTGGATATAGGCTATCACCTAATCTTTTTTTGGAGTCTGAAATCTCGACAATTACAGGGATTAGACTATCAATCCCTAAGCTGTCAATATAAACTTTAAATCTTATACTTTTTTGTTGAAAATCATAAATACCATTGTTTTTAAATAGATTCACTAATCTTTCTCTTTCTATATCAAAATTTTTAACGTTAAATGGATCTTGACTTTTTAATTTACTTTTAGAAATATTTTTTTTATAAATATCCGACACACTTTTTGATTCAATTTTATAAGATATGCTGTCAATTATAAATTGTTTTCCTGTTTTTATTTTGTATTCAATTATGGCTTTTTTTTTATTTCGAGCAGTATTAATAGAATTGGATATTTCTGTATTGAAATATCCAATATTCTTATAATATTGTTTTAAGATATCGATATTTTCATCTATTTTTTTTTTAGATACTAAAACAGGCTCTTCACTATTCTTTTTAATCCAGTTATTTAAATTTATTTTATATTTTTTTAATTGTTCAACTTGCTTTGGAGAAATTAGTGAATTCATTCTTTTTCTCCTTTTTTGTTTAGAATTAAGCCAAGAATTAAAAGAACTATCAGGATTTTTAGTAATTAAATTATTAAGCTGTAATTTTAAAGGGAATCCAATTACTTTTGAATTAGGTCGGGTAACACTTAAAAGCATTACTGGGTCTTTATTTAAAATTTCATCATTTTTTATATATCTTTCTTCTTTTAATATTTTTTGACCCTTAGGTATTTTGTTGATTGTACCACAACCATAAACTAAGTAATTTAGAATTATAAAGAAAAATATATTGGTTTTGAAAAATTTTAACATAAATAAAATTAAATCAAAAATACGTCATTTATGATTACCAAAAATGAACTTAAAAAGATTAAAAGCTTAAAAATAAAAAAGAATAGGCAATTATATTCGTTATTTGTTGCTGAAGGTAAAAAAAATGTTTTCGAATTAGTTAATTCTAATTTTAAAGTTTATAAAATCTTTTCAATTGAAAAAATAAAAATGTTGGATTCAATTTTAATTAATCAAAATTTAATGAAAAGGCTCTCTTTTCTAAAATCTCCTAGTGATATGTTTGGAATTTTTTATTTACCAAAAAAAAATAATATTAATAATAATGATAATCTCACAATTGCTTTAGATAATATTTCAGATCCTGGTAATTTGGGAAATATTATTAGGATATGTGATTGGTTTGGAATTCGAACTTTATTGTGTTCAAATAACACTGTAGATTGTTTTAATCCAAAAGTTGTTCAATCAACTATGGGTTCAATATCAAGAGTAAATTGTATTTATTGTAACCTAAAAGATTTTATTAATAATTCAAAAAAAACAACTTATGGATCTGTTTTAGAAGGAGGATCATCTATTTACTCATCTTCAATAAGAAAAGATGGGATATTGATTTTTGGTAATGAGTCAAAAGGGATTTCTAAATCAATTTTAAATAAATTACATTTTAAAATTACAATTCCTAAATACAATATTAAAAACGGTCCAGATAGTTTAAATGTCTCATCCGCAGCCTCAATTATTCTGGCTAATTGTTTTAAGGAATAAAAAATAATTATTCAAAAGTAAAATTAATAACAACAGCTCTTGAAAAAAGTCTATTAATATTACTGGTCCATGGACTTTTGATATCATTATCTTGAATAAGTTCATTGTTAATTGAAAAAATACCTCTTATTGAAGGCGAAAATTTAAAGTATGGAAGATAAAAATCAATACCAAAGCCAGTTTCGTAATTAAAAGTCTTTGACTTAACCCTAAAGACATTATTTTGATTATCATCATTACTTTTTTGATTACTTGAAAGATTAATGGATGTTGATAGTCCAGCAAGTATATAAGGTTTAAAATTATTAACTCTTAATGAGCTAAATTTTATTAATAATGGTAAATGAATGTAAGTAGATTTAACTTCTCTAACTTTTTCTTGGTCATCTTTTAAATTAAGCTGGTCTGGATATATTAGTTTTTTCTGATTCGCATATAGGCCTGGTTCTATTCTTAAATTAAAAAATTTGTTTATTCTTAAATCGCCAATTAAACCTACATTGAATCCTAAGCTTTTTTCAACTTGAATATCAGGAAGTTTTTCATTTGCATAGTATCCATCTGCATATTCGAATTTGAATCCGAAGTCATTAAAACCAACGAAATATCCATAATGTAAAACCTTATTATCAAAAGTTGGTAAATTCTCAATTTTTGGTCTTATGGTAGGGTATTGTGCATGCAAATTTATAGTAAACAAAAATAAAATAACTAAAATCAAAATAGAGTTATGGCTTTTTTCCAAAATACAAAGATGTTGCTCCAAATGTTAAAGGTTTGTTGTGTACATTTATAAACCCATTTTTCATTAAAATATTGTTGAATTTTTTTCCGTTTGGGAAAACTAAAGAGGAATTTCTCAAATATTTATATGCATTTTTATTTTTAGAAAATAGATTGTATAAGATAGGATATATAGTTTTTAAATATAAATCATAGCAGAAAAATATAATTCTTGATTTTGGTATTGAAGTTTCTAAAATGAGAAGTATTCCACCTTTTTTTAAAACTCTTAAAATTTCAATTAAACATTTATTTAAATTTTCAAAATTCCTTACTCCAAAACTTACTGTTACAGCATCAAAAGAATTGTTTTCAAAAGGAATTTTCTCACAATCTCCCTCCCTTAATTCAATTATTCTTTCATATTTAAGTTTTTTAATTTTTTTATTACCCACTGAAATCATTTTTTTTGAAATATCAATTCCAATAATTTTTTCAGGTTTAATTTTTATAATTTCTATTGCTAAATCTGCAGTTCCAGTTGCAATATCAAGAATTTTTTTAGGTTTATAAATAAACAATTTATTCACCAACTTCTTTCTCCATATTTTATCAATACCAAGAGTGAATAGTGTATTCATCATGTCATAATTTACAGAAAGTCTATCAAACATTTTTTTTATTTGATTTTTCTTTGTGTAAATTTTGTTAGATTTTATTTTTTGGTCCATTCAATATAATTTTCCATAAAATTAAACCTCTTTGATTAAAAAAAACTGGATAAACTAACTTATTTATATATTTGTACTAGTTTTCTAATGATTAATTATGAGAATTATTATTGCAGGGGCTGGAGAGGTTGGCTTTCACCTTGCTAAACTCTTATCTTTTGAATCTCAAGACATAACTCTAATAGATATTGATAAAGATAGGCTTAACAACGCTGAAAATCAGCTGGATATCAAAGTAATAAAGGGTAATAGTTGTTCTTTATCAATACTAAAGCAGGCAAATATATCTGATTCGGATCTTTTAATTGCAGTTACAGCATATGAAACTACAAACATTACTGTTTGTGCACTTTCAAAACAACTAGGTTGCAAAAGAACAATTGCTCGAATATCATCTGAAGAATATATAAATGAGAATGCTGATGTTAGTTTTAGAAAGCTTGGTGTTGACGAACTAATTTCTCCTCAATCTCTTGCTGCTGACGAAATTCAACAATTATTAGATCAGTCTGCATTTACAAATAGTTATGAGTTTGAGGATGGAGAATTAACCTTAATCGGAGCAATATTAGATGGGACTGTTCCTTTCGTTGGAAAATCAGTTAAGGAAGCAGCATCTATATTTACTGATGTTCATTTTATGCCTATCGCAATTCAAAGAAAAGGAACTCAGTTAACAATAATTCCGAGGGGAGATACAGAGTTTAATGAAGGTGACCAAGTATATTTTATAACTTTAAAAGAAGGAGTTTCTGAAATATATAAATTAACAGGTAAAATTAAGGAATCAATATCAGATGTTATGATACTTGGAGGGGGAAGGTTAGGTTACAATGTTGCTAAAGACCTGTGTGAAAAAAAATTCAATGTTACAATAATTGAACAAGACAAAACTAAAGCTCTAGAATTAGCTGATAAAATTCCAGATGCCATGGTAATTCATGGAGACGGTAGAAGTATTGAGCTTTTGGAAGAAGAAAATATTGATTCTATTGATGCGTTTATTTCTGTAACTGAGGATTCGGAAACAAATATTATGACTTGTTTGATGGCAAAATCAAAAAAAGTTAAAAAAACTATTGCCCTAGTTGAGAATATGGATTATTTTCAGTTATCTAATTCAATAGGAATAGATACATTAATTAATAAAAAACTATTAACAGCAAATACTATTTTCAGATACATACGGAGAGGTGATGTTTTGGCTATGACAACTCTCAATAACTTTAATGCAGAGATTTTAGAATTTAAAGTAAAAAGTAATTCAAAAATAAGTGGAATGAAAATAAAAGATATTGATTTCCCAAGATCTTCCATAGTAGGTGGAGTTATAAAAAATGGAAAAGGTATTATTTCACTTGGAAATTATAAAATTGTCAAAAATGACAGAGTGGTAGTTTGTTGTCTTCCTAGGGCTATTCAGAAGGTTGAAAGTTTATTTTCTTAAAGATGAATAAAATAAATTCACAGATAATTATTCATCTGATGGGAGTGTTGCTTCTATTTAATGGAATTTTTATGTTTTTATCTGCATTTGTTAGTATAATTACTAATGACGGTGTGATTTTAGAAATTTCTTTAGCGGCAACATCAGTGACTGTTTTTGGATCTATTTTGATGTTATTAACAAAAAATCACTCTAAAAAAATTCAAAAAAAAGACGGATATATAATAGTTGCACTTGGATGGATACTCATGTCGTTTTCTGGTACTCTTCCATATCTTTTTACCAACTCAATATCTGATTTCACCAATGCAATATTTGAAACCACCTCAGGCTATACAACAACTGGATCTTCAATTCTTACAGATATTGAAATTTTACCTAAAAGTATAATTTTTTGGAGAAGTACAACTCATTGGATAGGAGGAATGGGTATAATCGTATTAACTATTGCTATTTTACCTTTACTGGGAGTAGGAGGCATGCAGCTTTTTTCTGCTGAAGCCCCTGGGCCAAATAGTGATAAATTACATCCTCGAATAACTGATACTGCAAAAAGGCTTTGGTATATATATGTCGGTTTTACATTAACTGAAACAATTTTATTAAAATTTGCTGGGATGACATTTTTTGATGCAATTAATCATTCTATGAGTACCATTGCAACAGGTGGTTTTTCTACAAAGAATTTGAGTTTATCATATTGGAATTATAATCCATTGATCCAATATATTATTATTTTATTTATGTTTATTTCTGGTGCGAATTTTGTTCTTAGTTATTTTGTATTCACTGGAAAAATCCAAAAAATTTTTAATGATGAAGAGTTTAAGACATATTTTATTTTTATTTTTATTTCTGTACTATTAGTTTCAGCAGTTTTATTTTTTCAAGTTGATTTGGAAAAAAGTTCTTTTAATCATCCTCAAGTTTATGGAGAGGTTGAAAGTTCATTTCGGCATGCGCTTTTTCAGGTTCTTGCAGTTATTACCACAACGGGCTTTGTATCGGGGGATTTTGCTCAGTGGACTCCTTTTTTAACAATATTTTTCTTTGGGTTAATGTTTGTGGGAGGCTCTGCTGGGTCAACTTCTGGGGGAATAAAAATTGTTCGACATTTACTTATGATTAAAAGTGGAATTTTAGAATTTAAAAGGTCTCTACATCCAAGCGCAATAATAAGAACCAGATATAATGGTTCAATTTTAGATCAAAGTATAATTTACAATATTTCAGGTTTTTTTATACTTTATATGTTATCTTTTGCCCTTGGAGCACTAATTTTTGGTTTATTAGGTTTAGATATTGAATCCTCTTTAGGAGTTTCAGCTGCGAGTCTAGGAAATGTAGGACCTGCTATTGGTGATTTTGGGCCATCTTTTACATTTAATGAACTACCAAATTTAGGAAAATGGTGGGCCTCTTTTCTTATGTTACTTGGAAGATTAGAATTATTTACGGTCTTGATAATTTTATCCCCTTTTTTTTGGAAAAAACATTAATATAATTTCGTTAATTAAGATGAATAATTATTAAAATAATTAGCGTAATTATGAAAATTCTCTTTGTCTTATTATTTCGTAAAGGACAGTTGCACATGCTACTGAAACATTTAAAGAATCGATATTACCTTTCATTGGTAATTTAGCAGATCTATCACTTATTTTGATAACACTATTTGAAATCCCTTTTTTTTCAGAGCCCATTACAATAGCTAAAGGATTTTTTAATTCAGTTTCATAAATAGTTTTTTTTGCTTTTTCTGTAACGCAAATGATTTTAATATTATTTGATTTTAGTAAAAAAATAGCATCTTTAATATGGTCAACTTTACTAATTGAAACTGAGAATATTGCACCAGAAGAAGTTTTAACTGTATCTGCATTTATTCTTCCACTTTCAGTTTTAGGTAAAATAATATTTGTTACTCCTGTTGCAGAGGCAGATCTAATTATTGCTCCTATATTCCTCATATCAGTTATATTATCGAGTATTAAATATATTGGGTTTTGTTTTTTATAAATATTTTTTGAAACTACATCTTCTAAATTATCAAATATTATGGGAGAAATTGAAGCTACTGCTCCCTGATGATTTTTTGATTTAAACCTCTCTAGTCTCTCAATTGGTACAAAACTATATGATATATTATTTTTTTTGAGTTTATATTCAAGACTTTTAGCAATTGAATTTTTTTGTCCTTTTAAAAGCCAAACTTTATCAATATTAGTTTTTGAATCAATTGCTTCAAGTATTGAACGAATTCCGTAAATAGTATTCATTAAATTAATTATTAATTAACAATGGGTATAGATGTTTTTTTTTAACTATTATTTTTTCTTCATCATTTCTTTTAATATTGATTAGTCCAACTGAGAAAATTGATTTTGGGTTTGATATTTGGTATTTTTTGTGGAGTTTAAGATGTTCATATATTCTAATAGCTAGGTCTATACTATTAGTTTTATTTGAAAATTCTTTTTTTTCAATTTTATCTATAGAGTATACTGGTGTGGGTATAATTAATTTATATTTATCAGTGCTTGTAGTACTTTTCTTTTGATGAATTATTTTAATGCTATCAAGTAAAAAAAAATCATTTTCACTGATATTATCAATTTGAATTGGATCGTATCGAAGGGAAATATTGAATTCTTCAATTATTTCAAATTTTTTATGGCTATCACATTTTGCAAAAAAAATAATAATAAAAACTATTTGAAAATTATGAAATTTATTTTTAAAATACATTTTTGTTCAAATGTAAAAAATCTATTTAGGGTTTCCATCCAGGACCACTGGCAGAAGCTTCTCCTCCAGCTGCACCAAATGTATATGGAACTAATCCAGAAATCTCAAGTTCATCAGCTGGAACGGGAAAGTGGAGTGGAGTCCCAGCTTGAAGAAGGTTGTGTCTTCTCATAAAGAAAAAGTTAGTACCTAACGTTCCATTAAGATGAAGTTCAACTGAATATTCATATAAAATTGCATTTTTTGCAGTACTCGAGGTAGCAGCATCAAGTCCACTACTAGATCTTTTTTTCGAATTGTTAATAGTTACTGCAGCAGTTCCAGAATCTCCGCTAAGAAGATAAGCCTCCGCTTTTAAATAATCATTTTCAGCTTCACTAAATATATTTGTACTTAATCCGTCCTCATTTCTATTATTGCCTGTATAAAATCTTTTATGTCTATAATTGGTAAATAACTGCCTTCCTCTTGATTCTCTTAAAAAACCAAAATTTGTAGTATAATCAAAATATTCCTTAATCCTAGAATCTTTAGTATTTGAAATAGGGTCTAAAATTATAGATGAATTGGTTGGATAATCAGCAGGTTGTTTTGTTGCGTTTTCCTCAGCTAGGTAAGGAATTTTTTGATCAACTGGGAGATAACCTGATCCATCAGACAGAGTGTAAGTCATCCAATCTTGACTATTATTAAATAAAACTGATTGTTTAGCAGGTGGATTAAAGTCTGAGTTAATACCATTGTTTAGCCATGATATTACTTCAGAAAAGTTCACTGTTTCATCACTTTTACCACCTCTTATTTTACCCATCGCTATTTTGCCTCTGAAACTATTAGCAACTCTAATAAATTCGCTTTTATCCATTGAATAACCGGAGTGGACAGGAACATCAATTGAGTTTGGGGCTAAACTAATAGCAGCTTCAATATCTGTTAATGCATAATCAATTATTTTTGAATAATCTTCAAATTCAATTTTGGTAACATCGGTATTTTCGTCTAATCTGTATGCTTTGTCATAAATCATACCTAAATATCCCAAACTTACTCCTCTGACAAACAGAGCTTGAGCTTTCTTGGAATTCGTAATATCAGTTTTACCATCTAGGATGGACCTTTCATTTGCAACTTTAAGTACAACATTTGCATTATAAATGTGAGAATTATAATTTGACCAATGCCCACCTATAGCATCTAAATCACCATTTGTAGTAGAATTATTAATATTTCTTCTTGGTTGGTCAGTAAAGCCCCAAAAATCTGCATACGCATTAGTTGAGGTAATTTGATCAGCAAGGCCATCAAGATATATTCCATAAAACCCTATTAGGTCAGAAAACATATCAGTTACTGTACCATCAATTAGACTAACAAGATCAGTATCTGAAGCTAGAGCCCTCGAAGCGTCAGGCTGGTTTAGGTTTTCAACATCTAAGTCTTCACAGGAAAAAATAGTGATTATTGACAAAAAAAGTAGGTACAAATTTTTAAATTTCTTCATTTTCATTTCTTTAAAATTTTACAGTAACTGCTGCACTAAAACTTCTAAAATTAGGATAGGAATATTCGTCTAATCTAAAATTAGTAGGGTTTTGTCCAATTGCTACTTCTGGATCCCATCCTGAGTAATTAGAGAAAGTAAATAAATTTCTGCCTGTTATTTGAAATTTAATTTCATTAACATATTTGTTTAGAAAACTTATTTTTTGAATATCTAAATCATATCCAAGCGATATTTCTCTTACTTTTAAATAACTACCATCTTCAACAAAATGCGAATTTGGATCAGATTTATTGTAAATGTTTTGAGCATAGTTTTGTTCTTTCCCATTTTCACCAAATAAACCAAGGTCAAAATGTCTTTCATTAAAATATAAAAGCTGTTTTGTGTAATTGTATATGTCTCCTCCGTTTTGATAATCTAACAAAGCATAAAAAGAAAAGTTCTTATAAGAGATATCAGTAGAGAAACCGAGATTAAAATTAGGATTTGTGTTACCTATTTCAGTAACAGCACTAGCTTTTTTTTCTTCATCATATATCATCATTGGAGATTCATCAGGGGAACCTTTTGATGCGGTATTAATCACATATCCAAATTCATTGGTTGAATAATCTGATAACCCTCCCCCCAGTGATGTACTTGCTCCAGCAGGAATATTAGCAACTGCCCCTTCAACTAATGTTAATTGATCAACTGATGTTGCATATTTATATCCGTACATAGTACCATAAGGTTTACCTTCTTCCACTCTAAAGATACTGATTGCAGTACCTGAAATATCCCTAGTGTAAGCTGGAACTGATCCAAGGTCAGTAATTTTTTGAGTTCCAGAGTCAAAAACTAAACCAAAATTCCAATCTATATTATTGGAACTTAATATTTCCCCATTTAAACTTGCTTCATAGTATACAGATTCAATTTCTCCGACATTTTGCCATTGACTCCTAAAACCTGCAACACCTGATAATGGAACCAAAATAAAATCATCTTTTGTAGTACTATTTGAATAATTAAATTCAAAATCAAATTTATTTAAAAAACTGATATTAATTCCACTCTCTAATTCAGCA